>Ga0315315_10001210_pt1 | contig 23496 bp, 18 predicted proteins | sample M140m3416metaG_FD_203699 | JGI IMG/M metagenome (GOLD analysis project Ga0315315, IMG submission 203699) | Ammonia-oxidizing marine archaeal communities from Monterey Bay, California, United States - M1 40m 3416 | ecosystem: Environmental > Aquatic > Marine > Intertidal zone | place: USA...
ACCTGACGGTTGGATATCGCAGTCATACATACATGGTTCAAATAGTCCCGCATTTGCTACCCATTGGATCGCGGCATTTAACATTCATCAGATATAAGCTTGTATTCAGAGCATTACTTTGAGCGACTTTCTACTCTACGGCTTTTTTCGGTTACATTCCCATTTCAAGACCCCTCTCCCCATCCAAGCCAAACAGATAAGGCCGCCAACCTCTACATTAGCTTCAACTTGTCCGATACCCCAACAAATGCAGACACCGGGGCAGGCCCCAAACCCAGCACTGTCCTCGACCCCGCAGCAATCTGTGTTCTACCCGCATCAGCCACGAAATACATTGGCAGTCCCTGTTTTTGCGCCGCCAACATGATGGACTCCAGCTCGTCCTCGCCGGGGCACTTGACGGCGATCTTGGCGCATCCTGTCATCTCCCACGCACGAAGCGCTGCCGGGCAGCTTTTAAGGGCGCGCTTGTAGCACCCTACGGCGGCGTGTGAACACTGTGCAGCAATCTTACCTTTCCCCATTCCGAGGCTGGTGTTGACGCAGAGGACCATCTGCGGTCGTGCATTGACAGGATAGGAACAAGTGAGAAACAGAGTTATCCCCGACAACTATAACCATGGCACCATCCATACAGTAAAACTGCACTCACCTTATAGGGGGCGTCCTTCATCCCCCAAGTACTCGCCGGGCCGGCTGACAAATCGGCGCCGAACTCATCGTCAGACGAATCATCATCCAAATAATCCCCTCCTTCTTTGGAGGCATTCGAGTTATTGCCTTTGATCAGCAATGCATACAATATCGTCGGAAGCAAAACGCCAGCGGCAAAGTAGGCCAGCGGTGATGTTGATTGCGTCGCCATGGTCATCAATCATCAATCACGATGAGAGAAATCGAGGAGACGATACAAGAAAAAAGATAAAGCCGGATAGATGATAGGTACGCTCGTAGATGCTACTAGCTAGCTAGTATAGCGCGGGGCTTAAGGCCTAACTGAAAACCTATAACGCCTGGCTTGAGGCCTAACTGAAAACCTATTACGAGCTCGTAAACTTTTCGTGCAAAAAATACTTTACTACTCTCGTACTACGAGCAGTAGCACTAGCTAGAAAAACAAACAAATAATACTAAGTAATACTTGAGTACGAGCTCGTAGTAATAAAATGTACGGATACTACTATGCATAATATGCATACTACGAGCATACCACACCAGTCGTACATGTACTAGCTACTACATTAGTAGTATGTAAAAAGCTGGATATACTACTAGAGTATTAATAGTACGAGCTCGTACTGAGTATATACCTCTTACTACTAGCTAGTAATCAATATTATGTAAGTTAACACAACTTACACACGTATTTGTCTTCACACATTTAATATTACCGGGCGCAATTATGTTCAAAATATCTTTCCGTTCACGTCCTTTATATATAACATTTTGCCATGCAGCAGCCAACTCATAAACGGACAGAGCCGATCTAATCATCTTTGCTGCGTGTTGCGTTCTTTTCCTTTCCAGTAGCCTGACTTTTGACTTGGGGGGCAGCTTGCCCACTTTAGCTGTCAAGTAAGGTGTCAGGCGCGAGCGGATTCTTCTTCTTCATCAGCTTGCACATCTCCTTGTTAGATAGGATCGTATTTGCCATCTTGGCACACTCCTCGCCCGTGTAGCCCTCAGGGATGGCAACCAAGATCTCGCCGCGGTAAATATTTGCCGACCCACCATTGGACGTTCCGCTTGCCTTCATTTCAAGATCCGTCATGACTGATGCAGGCCCGTCAATTTTTGGACGGCAAAGCCCAACATATATTTGGTACCCCAAAAGCCTTTCGGTGGCCTTGGAAGGAATGAGACCCACCAGATCCCCTATGGTCGCAACCGAAGGGTAGTACTCTAATTGAATCAACTCGAATAGGCGTCTCCTTGGCTCAAGAAGAAGAACGAAAACCTTTGACGTTGCAGCAACCATTGCTCTCTCCTCGCTCACAACAGTCAGCGAATTTTCTCCGGTCACCATGATTGAGCGACAAGAAGGCGCAGCGGCCTTAGAGGTCTTCAAATGCGGCATGCCAGGGATGACGAGGGCACGAGAGCTGCTCTTCCCAAGCGGCACCAATGCAGTGCTTGGTCCTCCGTACTCGATAAGTGCACCACTCGGCACTTGGTCAATCTCGTCGTCATCATTATCCTCATGGACTGGACCGTTGTAGTTGTCGTGAAGTAAGGCACTGAATTGGAGGCTGTTCATCATAAGGGAATTGGACACACGCAGGTCGGACGCGTTCCCACCTTCCAAAAGAGCGAGGGGGGCAGCTCCAAATCCGGTGATTGGTGGTGACATGGTTTCAGTCTCAGGTCCAGTTCCCGCGGATGCAGAACCCTTCTTTTTGCGGCCTCCCGAACCACCGAGGCGGTAGACCTTCGATTTCGTGACTCCAGGGCAATACTCGCCTATCTCCTGCAGGCTTTTGAGGGAATAAGTCGTTGTATGGGCACCGCAGGGTTTATTGGGAGACGTCAGGGTTCTTCGGGGCGGAGTGGGTTCGCCCTCGGACGTATACTTGTGCAGAGTACGCTCGACACACTTGACAGCCTTGTTCCACGACTCCGGAGCACGTCCGGTCATAAATCCCGAAAGCATTCCTGTCTCAAGATTGCTCATAAAGTGATCCACGCCCTGATCCATGAAGCCGTCCCGTCCACCGCCATAGGCGTCCTCGTCCTCGTCGTAGAGGCAGCCCGTGGGCCTCGCGATTCCGACCCGCGAGCTATCTGACTTGCCATCGCCGCTCTCATCGGATCCAATCGATGATCCATCTCGTTCCTCCTCGGAGTCGTAGACAACAGCCGCGCGAGAGCCTTTGGTCCTCTTTTTGAGGAGGAACGACATGAGCTTCTTGGGCTTCTTCTTCTTGTGCGAAAGGAAGGCAAAGGGCCCCGATGCATCGGAAGAAGCGTCGACGGGCGAAGCCTTGTTCGGTTTATTAATACCGACAACGGGCAGGTCGTCATCCTCAACAACGGCCGAGCCGTTCTGCGCCCGGCCATCTGCCCCCTGATCGGCCAAGACCTCGTCGTCATCGTACCACATGGAGAAGGGAGCTATCTTCCTTCGCGGCTTCTCAGGATCGCGAAGCTTGGACAGGTCCGGCCTTGTCTGGTGGGCCTTATAGTGGTCCGTTGACGATGGGGCGGCAACCACAAGGGCGCGGGAGGTGGCCGGTGCCTTGGGGGCGGCCCCCATCCCGATGCCTGGCATCTGCAAATCCACCGGGCAGGCGAGGTCGTCCTCGTCCTCGTCCTCCTCCTCGTAGGGGTCCACGTACGAATCTCCGTCCCCGTCCGAGAGCCCGTCGGCAGCGGAAGACGACGCAGAACCGTCCAGCCCGCTCTCTCCATCTTTTGCGGCGACAACCTTCTTCATCCGAGAGATGAGGTTTTTGCCCTTGGGCTTCTTGCCGCCAAGGCCCTTTTTCCAGCGCTGGCTCTTTTCCTTCGTAGCCTTCATCTTTTTCGACGTAGCTCCTTCCTCCCCAGAGGAAGCATCGGAGACGGATGCGACCGCAGGCAGCGCCTCCGAATGGGAGGGCCTGGACCCCTCCTCCGCAGCGCCGCTTCCTCCCGTGGCGGAGGTCATCCCCGCAGCGGTGGCCGAGGTGAATGCGAAGGAGAACTTGCCCATGGATCCCAGTGTCCGCCTGGAGGGACTGCCGTCCCCCCCGCTCCCTGCCTTCAGAGGAACGAAGGCCGGGTCGGGGAGGAAAGAGCGTGGGCTCGTGGGAGCCTGGCGGACGGTGAAGTTCCCTAGCGTCCGGTGGAACTGCCTGGGACGGGCGGGCTCCTGCTCACCTGCCACCGGGGCAGCGGCGCCTGCACCTGCAGTGTCCCGGCCCGGGGAAGGGGCGATCGCGTAGAGACTGGGGCGCCCTCCCAGACCGCCGAGGCCGTCGTCATCGTCATCGGACATGTCCGAGCCGGAGTCGACGTCCATGAGGGAATCTTCTACGGGGGGGCCGTCGCCGGCGGTGGCGCCATCACCATCCCGGACTGGCGACGAGCCGTCCGCAGATGAGCAGGAGTCGATGTCCATGAGGGAATCATCCAGGGGGGCACCGCTGCTGCTTCCGATGCTTCTGCCTCCGCTCCCTTCGAGGCCCTCCTCGTCATCCTCTGCGGCGATGGCCAGCAAGGGAACAGAGGCCGAGATCAGGGATGGCTGAGCCCGAGCTCCGGCATCAGCTTCCTCCTCCTTGGTGAGTCGTTCCAGCGTCTTCATGGACTGGAACCTCTTGGTCTGGAGTGCGAGGAAGTCATCAGCACCCACACTCGCACCCGCACCGTCATCGTCATCATCATCTGCACCACTGTCGTAATCATAGTCATAGCCGTGGCCATCGTCATCGTCATCGGCTCCCTCCACGACGTTCGCCTCGGCCTCCTCCGAGAGGGTGCCGTATCCGAGGTCGAGGCTCCTGACGGTTAGCCCTTCCGCGTCATCGAAGGCCGCACCTCCGCCCCCGATGCGGTTGGAATACCCGCGCCCGCGTCCACTGCGTCCCATCTCTTTCCCCTCCCCCGACGATGGGGTCGGCGCCCCCCCCGACAGGGGCGACACTGGCGATATGTCGTCGCACTCTCCCCCCACCTCCATGCCCCGCATCCTCCTGGTATCGGTCGGCGTCGGGCCGTACTCCGGGCTGACGAAGGAGGGCCCGCCCTGCCGTCTCTGCCTATCCGGCGACGAGAACACGGTGAGGGGGGATGACGGGTCCCCGCCATCGCCGGCGGCGGGGTTGGGGCTGACGAAGCGGACCCCTCCTCCGCCGCCCCTGCCGCTCTGGCTCCGGACTTGGCTGATAGTGCGGACAACGCCTCCACCTCCGCTCGAAGCCGACGACGCCGTCGGCGCCGTGGCCGCCGCGGGCGTCTCCGCCATCTTCGCGCCGGCGGAGGAGGCGGGGGATGAGTCCGCGGAGGACTGGGCGGCGGGGGGGCAGGGCGCCGCCTTCTTCCCCGCCGCCTTCCCTCCGTAGTCCTCCCGGAACTCCGGGGCGAGCAGGTCGAAGAAGTGGTCGGCCAGATTCTTCTTCGGGGAGGAGGATGGGGAGGAGGAGGGGGGGGGCAGATCGACACCGCCGGCGATGGGGGCGGAGGTCGCCATGGGAGGCGCCGGGAGGAGGACGGAAGGGAAGGGAGCGCTAGGGAGCTAGGCAGCGCCTCAGAAGCTGGGAATTCCTGCTAGGAAGTCAGTTGGGTAGCTACGGAGTAGAACCGTGCCTCGGGGTCCGGCGAGCGCAGCGGCGGACGGTCGGTCAACCACGGTGGACGCAGGGAGAGGGGAGGGAGCCTTCTTCGGTCCTGGGCCGGACGATCGACGGTGGATGGAACGAGCGCGCGTGAATGGGGGGATCGTACATAATGTGCGACCCGTCGGAGACGATTCGTATGTACGGATGGCGCGGCGTGGAGACACGACACATACTAGCTAGAGTGCCTCTACTGTTGTAGCTAGTATCCTTTTTTTTGCCAGCGGAACGCCCGTACCCTCTGTACGGCAGAAACGACTGTTGGGGCCAAAAAAAAAGAAGTTTTCAACGTTGATGCTTCTCGGACGCGGTTGGCTCGGCTCTCTATTCAATAAATAATAAAAAATATATGAATATATGAAATGATTCAAGTTCAATGGAGGCATTTAGTAGCCGCGCGCGCGTTTGAACGGACATGACGTCACAATGATGATTCTATTCCTGCGCACAGCGCGCGCATGCATGCATGTCCGTCCGGTCGCACCCCGTCCCCCGTCCTTCACGCATACACCATCATGTGTTTGTTGTGCATACTTATGCATACTACGCTCGTAGCTAGAGTACGAGCTCGTATTATCAATACCAGCTACATTGTACTATTAGTAGTATGCATACTTGCTAGCTAGTACGTGCTCGTAATACATACATGAATACATGTTAGCATGGTAGCAACGATATAAACATCGTTACCCCCATACCCCCATACCCCCCAACCACATTACTATTTATTATTATTTATACATACATTATTAGTTTGCTTGGCAGCCGCCATCCCCCGAAAAGGACCAGCATGGCGGATGAAGCGCGCGCCATGCTCGACGCCCTCATGGGGGCCGACCGCAACGCCAGCCAGCAGCAGCAGCCTTCGGAGCACGAGCGCGGCGGCGGCCCGAAGCGGAAGCGGTCCTGCTACGACCCGGCCGTCTGCCCCCTGTACTGCGCCTGGGGAGGGACCGACCTGCACGAGCTGTTCCGCAACACCAAGAGCGACCTGGGTCCGAACCCCCGCGTGTGCGACGACGACGCCTTGGAAGAGTACGCCTCCCTCCCCGACCACGAGAGGGACAGGCTGGGCTATGAGCGCTTCCTCTACGATCGGCTGCGCGACCTCATCGGCGGGTGCGACCGGACCGTGAAGAGGAACAAGACCAAGCTGAGGACAGAGATCGCGAGACAGCAGAGAGTGGCGGGCGGGCGGGGAGACGGCGACGACCCGGCGGCCAATATCTCGGAGGAGAGATTGCTGGCCACCGCGGAGGGGATGGCCCGCATCGAGCTGCTCGGGGAGGAGCTGGTGGAGCTGGTGGCGGAGCTCGATGGGATCGACGAGGAGGAGGAGGGAAGGAAGGCGGACAGGATCGACGTCGAAGCGGATGTCAAGGGAGAGGGAACGGGCGGAGACGACGAGGACACACTTGGGGATAAGGAAGAGAATGAGGACAAGAATGAGGACAAGGAAAAGAGCGAGAACATGGGCGAGGACAAGGAGGACCCAGCAGCCGCAGCCGCAGCTGAAGAGGACGAGGGCGACGGCGACGGCAAGGATGAAGGAGCAACCGGGGTGGAAACGGAGGCAGGTGAGGGAGAGAAACGACCACGAAGCGAGGTCCTCGCCCGGATCCTGTCCGTCATGAACGAGGTCCAATCCCTGAAGGAGACCGTCTCCTCCAACCGGAGGCACCTTGACAACTTCCGCAGCACCATCACCATAGACAAGACCGTATGCGAGGTGTCGGGGAACTTCATGTCTTACCGCGATGCCGACGAGCGCATAGCGGCCCACTACGCGGGGAAGCAGTATGTGGGCTGGAAAATGGTGCGGGACAAGTACGAAGAACTGAAGAAGAAGCACCTTGGCGGCAGGGGCCGCGGCGCCTCCCCGCCCTACCATCGCGACGGCGGCAGGGGCGCCTACGAGGGCGGAGGAAGTGGTGGCGGCTACGGGGGCCGGTACGGCGGCTCTCGCCACGGAGACCGTGGCCGCGGCCGCGATCGAGACCGCGATCGCGGTTACGATCGAGACAGGGACAGACGGGGCAGACGCAGCCCCGATCGCTGGGAGAGGGACAGGCATGATTGGGGTGGGGGCGATGTCAGGAGGGGTCGCTGGTGAGAATGCCGGCAGTATTAGAGCATATTGGTGTCCCTATCTTATTCTAAGATTTAGATACGAGTTTAGAGTTTAATCCTCCGTCGACGACTGCAGGTACTCCTGCTTGTGCACGCTCATCCACTCGTCGAGGCCGTTCCAGAACTGCGCGTACGTGACGCTATCCAGCCCCCGCTTGTCGCGGTTGAGTTTTCCCAGCTTGACGTTCCATCCCAAAAGTACTTGGGGGATCGGCGCCCCCTCGATACCGATGTAGAAGCCAAAGGCCTTGCCGAAAAGGTCGACGGGCTTGGGGTAGCGCCACCCCTTGAACTGCCACTCAGCCCCCTGGGCAACGACCGCGACGACGCGGTCCCAGTCTGCCGCGCTTCGGAGTCGACTGGCGGGGTTGTCGACGATTTCGTACTCAATCTCCCGGCCGCCGAGGCGTTGGGCGACCCGGTGCGTGACGGCAATGGAGGCGCCCCGCTTGCGGAGCTGGGAGAGGTTGTTGGCTCCCGTCTTCTTTATGGCCTCATCGCGGGGGACGAAGAGAGAGTTACCAAAAAAGTCAAACGCGTTGACGAGGGTAATGACAGACGTCATGGCGTTGGGGATGACGATGATGGGCTTTCCAGCGGGCTTCTGCTTGCCGGAAGACGTCGCCGAGCTTCTGGACCGCTTGGACGAGTCCTGACCCGACGACGACGACGAGGGCTTCCTCTTCTTTTCCGAACCAGAGCCCCCTCTCTTGCCTCTCTTCGCCCGATCCTCAGCAGTTACCACCTCGGTATACAAATCGAGGACGCGGCTGAAATCCCGGCCGACGTCGGCCCCGGCCCCGCACCGGAGGACGCTTGCTGAGTCCCCAACGGGGATCTCCATAGAGGTGATCCGCTCCACCGCGGGCCGGTCGGCCTCGATTTCATCCATGAGGTCGTGAACCTCGAATCCCTTCGAGGAGAGGGCGTCAAAGATGGCAGTCTCCTCCTCCCGGTCCTTATTGGCGTCGGCGGACAGGAGGAAGGGGTCGACGGCACCGGCGGTGGCGCCTCCCTCCGGCGCCGGTCCCGCCCCATCCTCGGGCGCGTCGCGCTTCCCCACGACGGTATCCAGCCTGGACATGAGCTCTTCGGTGCTGACAGGTTTCTTGGCCATCTCCTTCTTCTTCGCCTTGGCCTTGGCCTCGATGTCCTTCTCCTCCTTCACCTTCCGGGCCTCCTCCTTCTTCCGGGCATGCCTCTCCTCCCGGCTCTCCTTGGCTTTCTCCTTCTTCTCCTTGCCGCGGGACTTGTCGCCGCCCTTCTCTTTCTTCCTCTCCTTCCGGTCAGAGGCTGCGGTGTCGCCCTCAGAAGTACCCAGAACCGGCTCGGCGGCCTTGTCCTCGGCGGCCGGAGCCGCGGCGGCGGCCGCGTCCCCTCCGAAGTAGGAGGCTACGGCGGCCCGCTCAGTGACCTTGATGGGGTCGACGCCAAGCTTGCGGCACGCTCCACGGTACTTCATGTAGCTCTCGTCCGGCCGAAGGAGGGCGAGGAAGAACGACCCCAGAGGGTAGGAAAGCTCCTTCCCGTCGGCGACCGTTACCGACACCGTGTCCGAGGCAGCCGCCAGGGTCACATCGGAGGCGTTGCCGAGCGGCCCGGAGGCGTTGGCGGGCACTGTGAGCGTCTTGGCCTCCTCGTCCAGGACGGCCCCGGAGGCCGCCACGCCACCCGGAGCCGCCGCCAGAGCCTTCAGGGCCTCGACGGGGTCCGTGGGGGGATGATCCTCCGCCATGGTCGTCGTCGTTGGGGGTGGATCTCTTGAACGTTATGTATGTGCAGTCGGTGCTTTGTGGGAGTTGGGCGTATTGGGCGTGGGCGCGTTTGTGGCTGAAGGCTATGGATAGTAGCTATAGCTACGGCAGTAGAAAATCCCAGTATTATGCATACTGTAATAATATAGCGGCGGAGCGGCGGAGGATACTGTATATGGATATTTTTTATTTTACTTACTCATAGTAGGACTACTTAGTACTAATACTAGCAACGCATAGTAGTATGCATGCTACTGTAGTAGAATCCGGGTTAGCTTTGGTAGTACGGGCAGGTTTCATCATACTTGAGTATCGCTGCTTACACTACCGGCACACTGTCTTACAACGGCTGAAGTCTGCGGTACCTCGCGAGCCCTCAAGATGGTGAGCTTGTTTCTCTAGTCCGGGCGGAGGCGCGTTGCCGCTCCGCCCCACCCTCACGATCCTCGCGGCATCGTCCGCCCGGGATATCAGCGGACGAAGGCGGTCGGCGGCGGCAGGCGGGGCCCCGAGCGGGGCGGAGGCATTCGTTCTCCGTCCGACGACGGACAGGCCAGGCCTGAAGTAACACTGCCGTGTTGGACAAACGCGGATCGGGTCAGAATCAATCGCGATCGGGTAGAGATGTGCCTGTGTCCTGGCGCCCTTCCACCACCCGTCTAAAAGCGGAACAATGGATGATTTTTTTGGGGACCTTTTTTGCTGGTGATCATCCTTGATCGGGGAGGAGAAAGAAAGGGCAGGTCGGATCCTTGGGCTGCAGGCCGATTTCGCCTCGTCTTCATCGCCAACACGTTTCCTACCATAAGAAAATACCGGTCCAATTTCCTTATTCCAAAATATTTCAAAAGTTTCCATCGATCTTTTCGTTTTTCTCACCTTTCTCCTCTTCCCTCCCTCTCCCCCCCTCCTGCCACCGTAGTTCGCCGCCCGCGCAGCTGCCACCCGGACTGCCGCCGTGGCCCTCGCCCGCGCTGGCCAGCGCCGGACCATCCAGACCGTTCCCCGTACTGGGACGCAAACCGAGATGGAGAAGGAGGCCGTGGCCCAGATCAAGGCCCGTCTCGCGAGGCAGAAGGAGATCCTCACCCAGACCACCCACACCCACGAGGAGGAGGTCGACGAGATGTGGAAGTGGGTCAAGCTTAGCCTCTTCGTGGCCCTTCCAGTTTGCGTCCTCACCCTTGTGAAGGACTTGCTCTTCGTCGAGCACGACCACCGCAAGCCGGGGCCCGAGCCCGACTACATGCGCATCCGCACCAAGGAGTTCCCCTGGGAGTGCTCCGACTGCGAGCTCTTCAACGGCCCTTGCTGGAAGAAGTGCCGCGAGGAGATGGCGGCCGAGGCTGCTGCGGCGGGGAACTAAGATATTTCTCCGCGAACGAGAATGGCGCCATGTACCAGTAGTATTTGACGCAGAGATTAAAATGGAGCATGCGTGAAAGCGCTCTCTACTATCGTTGAAATTAAACGTTAGAGGCAGATTACTTACATCAACTAAGATAGTACACTACGAATGGCGAGACTACGGTTACGAATATGATTTCCTTGCAGAGTAGATGGTGGCATCAGAAGGAAAAAACGTCGCCTATGATTCATGCCCTGGTCGGGTTTACAATAAAAGACATGCCAAGTTAAAACAGAAGTTAGGGGACTATACTAGGCGGGAAGTGATATGCCAGAGGGCTTGTAGCGGGATATGGCAACCTTGCCGACACAGTCCCGGTCCTCTAGATCTCTCTCTTGCATGTCACATTAAAGTACTACTACTGTAATATTATGTATAGATAGAACTTCTTACATGGGGTATACGTATGCATGCTAGATAGCTCGTATTTTATACACACGTACGAACTAACATCGTGATGAAAGTTTGCATACTACTACTCTAGAGTAGTAACAAGAACAACGCAATTATGTATCCTAACCCTGATAAAGAGGGATCCCACAATCTCAACGCATCTGCTACTACTAGAGGGTACTACTAGCTAGTATGTACGTATTCAAACTACTCTAGTCTAGCTAGTATAATATATATGCATATCATATACGACGTATATTACTATCTACTCTACGAGCTCGTAGTATGGATACTAATAAGCAGCTAGCTAGTGCATAATGTACTACTAGAGTAGCTAGTGTTGGGAGCAGGTCGCCCAATGCACTCTTTTGTCTCCACTCCACGTTGGCCCTACGTTGAATCAGTACTGGTCATTTTCGTCTATCCATACTGGAGGAATTTCCTAGCCGAAAAATGTGAACGTTATCTAGGCAGTCGTGGCAGAGTACTGCGCAGAGAGCTGAGCCGCCCATGTTACAGTGTACGAGAGTAGTACGAGCGTAAATAGATCCTGCCGACTCCAATCGGTTCGGCTCGCAATCGCCACAAATAATATACCTAATAATGGGAGACGAGCACAACTTCGCCATGCCCCCAGCCGACGAGCCGATACTTATGGGCCCTCCTCCCACTGAGGACGATGCTGTCTTCGTGGGCGACGTTGATACCACCGGCGGCGCTGTTGAGGATACGGCCGCCGTCATGGTCCCCGCCCCCGAGGACGCTGGGGCCGAGCCCGTCGAGGATATCATCCCGGAGGCAGCTCCCGTTGAGCCCACCGGGCCCACTCCCATGTCCATCTGGAACGACGAGTGGCAGATCTCGCTCAAAGAGCGCAAGGACGAAGAGACCGCGAAGAAGGCTGAGATCCTCAAGCAGGCCAAGATCGACCTGGAGAAGTTTCAGGCCGCGCGCGAGGTCAAGCGCGAAACCCGCATGGCCAACAACCGCTCCGACGAGCAGCAGAAGCTCGAGGCCATTGAGGCCGATCTTGAGAACGATAACTCGTGGCAGAAGGTCTGCAAGCTCGTCGAGCTTTCTGGCGACAGCATTAGCGAGGCTGCCGACACGAAGAGGATGAGAGATGTCATGATCCAGCTGAAGAACGAGCCCAGCCGCGCCGAGGTGCTCTCCAACTAGAGGGCCTAAAATAGCCATCTAGTAGAGCTATGGGCACGGGACGAAAAGGGGAGTTGGCGCCTGCAACGACTTGATTTCGTTTGGTGTGTGCTTAGTTTTTGGGTGTTTTTCACATCATGAGTGTTAGCATCGAACTAAATTTTACTCTATATTATGATTTATAATCTAGTTGTAGATATATAGGAAGGGAAGTGCAATTACTGCTTTAAGCCATGCGCACGAGGCAATAAAATGGTTCCTCGGGAACGCGATGCTGCATGTGTAAGTCCACCATGGTAATCCAAAGGAGCCTGCAAACTTTTTGCAAACTCCAAGCATGGATAAAGCGATGGACTGTCAATCTCTATATTCTATTTTTAAATGTCTATCCTGGAGCAATTTTCCAAATAAAGTTTATCTCGGCAAACTTGTTGGTGCTTCTCTCATGAGCTCCCTTTCCGCTCTCTTAAATTGGTTTTGTTCCCTCATATGAGGAAGCGTATCGATTTGCAATCCTTCCTTGCCGTCCCACTGGTAGCCATATCCGAGCAAATTGAGAACAAAACCCGCCGCTACCAAAGTGCTCAAGAACTGAATCGCGTATCCAAATGTTTCCAAGGTGTAAAAGAAAATCTTTTGACCGAGACTGTTGAACTTGTCCTCGCCTTCTCGGTCGTCATCACTGTCCTTAAGAAAAAGTCCCGCCCCGCGCTTTTTCTGCTGCACCAACGGAGGAAGATGAAAGCTTCGCATTCTTCTTTCACATTTGAGTGAGCTATGGCCAGCTTCGAGACGCAAAGGATGGTGACCAGTACGGAAGGCCCCTCCGTCTGAGAGTATGGCACATATCAACAAAATTTGAACCCTGTTTGGACGGAACATTGTGCGGAAGAGCTTGATTGCCCACACTAATCGGCAGGGCTTTTGGCGGAAAGAAGCCCCGGAAGGTAAACCTCGGTCTCAGTTTTACTCGACTTGGTTCTACTTGCGCTTTCCCGTCTATGCCGTCGATGTTATATCGTTTACTGACTTCGTTCTTCTTCCTTTCAGTGATGTATTTCTGAATTCCAGCTGCTGAGTTCTGCGAGGCTCTGAGGTGTTCGTGCGTATTTTACAGAGTACTTACGGGTAACGCGTAAATGTTATAATTGGCACAACACATTATTACTCCTAGCTAGTAGAAGTAACCCTAACCCTTATATCATCCAACAACTCTCTATGCATATTATTACGAGCTCGTATTAAACAAACTGAAATTTTAGTGAAGGCCTTCCCAGCCCCCCTCTTAACTGATTCACACCAGAAAGATCAGGAACTGAATCGTCGTCCTCGCATTTGTAGTGTGCACCCGTCTCCTTTACAATGCGCCCCTTCCAATCATCCGTGAGTCCCTCCTCTCTCACCTTGCAATTGCAAATAGGATCGGATAGATCTTCCTCGATAACGTAAAAGTCACGAAATCTTGCGAACAGATTTCCGTAGAACTCCATCCATTCTTTGTGCAGCCGATCACCGGCGCCTACGGTGAAGGCTGTCGCCATTACCAACGCCTCGTTGTCTGCTCCGTTTTCGAACAAACTACACAACTGCTCATCGAAGAGATCGATCTCCTTCTGAAATCTATTGTAGACGGTCCGAAGCTTCTCGCGCAAAAGAGGATACGCCGCCGTCCAACGGGAATATGCGAGATTGGAGACCATATTTTGCACCCAAAACGCCTTGCCCAAATCGAAGGCAAGTAATGGAGATGGCACGCCGTCCTGCGTTCCCTTTCCTGCATACGCCTGGCTGACATCTGTGCTACCTCCGTACACCGGAAAGCGGGGAGCAGTAGAGCTGTCATCAACTCCAAACCACAAAACGGAAGAGATGGGGGGAGGTTTATCCAATCGGATCTGCGCAATGAAATTCCAGCCCGTCTGCTGGGTCGCCACTGCTCGCTCATTGTGGTAAGACTCGCCCTTGTACTGCCACACAAGTGGACGAGGTCTATACGGGGTACCAAAAAGGCCGGCTCCGACATCTTGACCGAACTCCATCGCTGTACCTTCATAATGGTTGGACATAACATCCATGACGTCCGTCATTTTCATCAAAGCCTTCGGCATAATCCAAAGTGGCATCCTATTGTTCGGGTCCTTTCCCATGGCATATGCCTCGTACGTCTTCTGGAACGAAGCATCTGCTGTTAATGCCGAAAATATTGCCCACGTCCGGGCGTCACTAGCTCTCGCCCCCATGAATAAGACCGGATCGTAAACGTCCGAGAAAGAAAAGTTGAGATCGTTTGGATCGTCCTCTGGAGATGTATATACGCCGATATCTTTTGCCAGCTCCACGACATCAGCAGAATACACGCAGTTCTCTGGATCGTCCCTAGGGAAAGTCTGGATTCTGGCCTGATTCGAATGCGCAGCGACGTACCCATCTGGAATCCGCAAGGCCACAAAAACGGCCCCAACCTTGCCTTTTCCTCGTCCAATAACCTCCATGATCCAAACATCTCCACTTCGATCGGCGATGCTGAACGATTCTCCCTCCGAAGCATACCCGTAGGTATCCATCAAGTGATGCATGTTATGGATCGCCTCTTTGGCCGATTCACTCCTTTGAAGTGTGATGTAAATGAGCGATCCATAGTCAATTTTTGCACCCGGTTGATCGGATAGAATAGAGATCCCGCCGAATGTTGTCTCAGCGATGACGAGGCCGTGCTCGTTGGTGTTGCCGACGACGTTGTAGGTCTGTTCTGCGTCGGGGATCTCCCCGAGGTAGGCCGCCGTGTCCCAATTCCAAACCTTCCTCGCCGGGGGCGGGGACGAATTCGACTTCCGGGCGGGATAGTGGTACAGCGATCCCATCAAGTTCCCCGAGTCGGCGTTGTATGCGATCATGACATCTCCGTTCTCGGAAGCGCCTGGCGTCACGAGGAGGTTCGTGCACGCAAGAGCCGGGATCGAAAGGAAGGCAATCGACGCGACGAGCAAGAGGATTGCCTGATGATGATGCGACAATTGCTCACGTTGGTACATTCTGAATGGTCCGCGTAGGCGATGGACGGAGGGTAGGAATTCCTAGAGGGCGGGGCCTGGGGTCGCGGAGTATGTCAGGCAGGTTGAAGACAACGAATAATAAATAAATAATATACGAGCGTACGAGTAATATGAAGAAATCTGAAAGGCTGAATTATTGCAGAATTGGTTTGGGGTTTCGGCGTATATATATATATATATATACTTACTATTTAGTACTTGCTTGTAGACTACGAGCGTACACGAGCTCGTAGGAAATATTATGCATATTAAGTACTAGACCTAGTATGTAAAAGCTCGTGATTATCATAATTCTAGCCGAGTACTAGCTAGTATGTAACGTGACATGATTTTGAGTAGACAGAGGACCTATTTCGGATCACAACCAAGGCGCGCTGTGGCTAAGAAACAATAGGCCGACGCCTGGCCGCGGCCAGAAAGCACAATAGCAGTCAGTGTTCTAGATCTGCATTTATATGGTTGTGCTTTTGCGCTCCACCGTCGTCAACCTCATCGTCATCATCGCCATCGCAATCGCAGCGGCCTTTTCGACAGCTGCCCGCGCCTCGGCGGCCCTCGTTTTCGCTCCATCTTCAGTCCGATCGGTTGTTAGATACAGCTGGTCGACATCGTTCAGCATGTCTTCGTCCGCCGCTGGCTCATCTGGGGAAGGCGACGGAGAGGGAGGGGACAAGCCCCTATTCGTCGACATTGGGGCCAACCTTCTGTCCGAGATGTATCAGGGGACGTATCGGGGAAAGGAGAGGCACGAGGCCGACCTGGACGACGTGCTGAAGCGGGCCTGGGCCGGGGGCCTTGATCGGATCATCGTCACCGGTGGAACTCTTGCCGAATCCAGGGAGGCGCTGGTGCTGGCTAGGACCGATTCCCGACTCTTCTCCACCGTTGGGGTCCACCCGACGAGGTGCGGGGAGTTTGGTGACACCGACGCCGACCGCGATGCCCACGTCGAAGCCCTGGCGGAACTCGCAGAAGAGGGGATGCGGGACGGGACTGTCGTTGCGCTGGGCGAACTGGGTATGGACTACGCCCGTACGTCCTTCTGCGACGTCGAGACACAGAGGCGGGGCTTCCTGGCCCAGCTGACGGTGGCGGAGCGGACCGGCCTCCCCCTATTCCTCCACAACAGAGAAACCGGCTTCGACCTACTCGATTTGCTGACGGAGAACCGAAGCCGCTTCTCGGGCGGCGTAGTACACAGTTTCGACGACACAGCTGACCTCGCAGTCGCGATCATGGATGCAGGCCTCTACGTGGGGATCAACGGCTGTTCCCTCAAGACCGCCGAAAACCTCGACGTCGTCAGGACGATCCCGCTTGACAGGATGCTTCTTGAGACCGACTGCCCATGGTGTGACGTAAGGGCCTCCCACGCAGGATCAAACCACGTCCGGACCGCTTTCCCCACCAAGCAGGAAAAGAAATGGGAAAGGGGGAGCTGCATCAAGTCTCGGTACGAACCCGTTCACATCATTCAGGTTGCAGAAGTTGTGGCTGGGGCGAAGGGCGTCGAGGTAAGCGTGGTGGCCGAGGCCAGTCGGCGGAATGCCTACAAGCTCTTCGGTGGGCTCCAGAAAAAGCATTAGGTGGTAGAAAGATAACTTAGCACGATTAAGCTTATTGCCCCCCACCATTGTCTGTCAACGCATCAACGAGGTGTGGTGACCTCGCGAAAGGGTCGTCGTTGGCGTTGGAAAAAGTTACAGCTGGTTGGCCGCTGCCATCTTTTCCCGGGGCAAAGGGGGTTGGCTCCGGCAAGCCAGCAGAGGCGAAGGCATCGTCAAAGTTAGCCCATCCGCCCTGATCTCCGCCATCTTCGCCTCCACCTCCACCTTCATCTTTCTCATCGCCGTCGCCGTCACCGTCGCAGGCTGGAGAGGCGACTCCATTGAGATTTCCGGCGAAAAGATCAATCACAGGTGCATCGCCCTCCTCGTCCCCGCTGTCTTCCGATTTCTCCTTGCCAGAGCCGAGCCCTTCCTCTTCGTCGCTGCTGTCGTCGTCCTCGTCGAACTCCGATGTGCCACCGAGGGGATCGTCGTACATGTACCCATGAGATGCCGCCACCTGAACGACAGAGCCAAAGCCCGCCATCACCTGGTGGTGCCGTTGGTGCCCCGGCTGACCTGACCCATGGTCGCTTTCGGAATTCCCACCGGTGTGGGACAGGCTAAGCGCTTCCATCATGGAAGCAGCAATATCGAGGTCGGTGTCGTCGAGGTCGATGGAGATTCCAGCCGAGCTGCCCCCCGCCCCACCCTCGCCCTGGTCGGATCCCATAAACTTGCGAAGATCTTCCTCCGTGAGCGATGTTCGGTGCTCCACCCCATTCATCTCCTGCAACTGGGCCGAAGCATAGCCGCCTAGAGGCGTTGACTGGATGGCCGTTTCTGATGCGAGCGTGGTGGTGATGAACGATTGCCAAACGTCGTAGAGTGGGTGCGCCTTCATCAACGCTACAATAGGAGGATGCTCAATGCTCGTGTTGGAGGATGCATCCAGACCGTCACCGGCCTTACCAGCTCCCTTCTTTTCTGCCGACGCATTCTTGTCTCCATCACCGTCTAGGTCTGGAAATTGTCGCTTCGCGTTTTCCTTAGCATCGAATGACGATGATCTGTCCTTCCTTTTCTTTGACGCTTGGCTCTGGCTATTATCATCGCCATCTCCTGCAACATCCTCTTCAGACGTTGACGATGGCTTTCCGTTGATGCCCGATAAGACGTTCTCAATTTCAGCATCGAAGGGTTCTTCGCCATCTTGGTGATCTTCCAATTCTCTGCCGCCCAAACCTTCTTGGGAAGGACCTCCTTCAAAGTTAGCGACGTCAGCCCTGCATGCATGCACCAAGGCTTGACACACGATTATTACATGTCCCATGTATCCCAAACGGAAATCATCTGTTTTAGACGAGGTACCCGCGGTCATTTCATCTGATGTTCCACCTGATGACGTGCCTTGTGGGGTGCCTTCGCCTTTGTCAACCTTTGAATTCGACACTTCCAATCCCCGTGCATCTTGAAGTTGCTGCTCAATTGCAACCTCTACATCATCCTCAGAAACAGGCAAGACATCATCGTCATCCTCAGACACAGCTGATCCTGCTTCTGCACCGACAGATCCAGTTGTGCTTTGGTCCGAGATATGGCTCTCTTTGAATGCAAATATTACCTCAGAATATCGGGGCTGGTTGGCAACCTCCGCAGTGGAGGGTGGTTCTGTGTCAGAAGAGGTAGAAATCAGCTTCTCTTTTTCTTGCGTCTTCGGCTGCTGTTCGTTGGTTTCGAAAGAGTCTACGAGCCTCTTGATAAGCTCGCACTTCTCAAGGCAATAGCGTTGCAGGTCAACCCTCTCTGCACCACCCTCAAGTACGTGTACCAATAAATTAGCAACGCTTTGATGAAGCATACTGCACCACGGAAAAGCCCAGAAGAGGTCAAGACATCGTTCCAGCACTGGACTTTGGCATAAGAGAGAATCGACTTTCCCGTTACCAAGTAGAATGAGAGATTCAAGTAATCTCACAATACGAAGCCTTGCAGTTCCGAGCAGTGGTCGCTCCCCGGAGGAATGCTGGTTTTTAACATTCCAGGACATGGTGGACGGATGACGTAAAAGAGATGACAGAGAAGAGAGCAAGCGTGGAAGATGATTGATCAACTGATGTGTGGTGGCAAGACCATTGTTAGGTTCTGTGCTGGTGCCTAGGACCAATTCCAAGCCTCCACCAGCTGCTTTCTCTTCGATATTTACCACGTCAGGTTCGGATGGAGTGGGAACGGCGCCGTAGCCCCCAAGCTGTAACACAAGACTCTCTAATATGGACATGGACAACGTCACCGTCGACTCCGAAGGGGGAAAATGACTCGAGGTCTCTCCATCTACTTCTCCGGACGCTGAACATATTATATCCACAATTCGTCCCAAAATGGGGTCTGAAGCTAACGCGCGGGATATTGGGGACGTGAGCGGTGAGTTCTGGACGATGGCAATGAGAATCTCCGAGGAATTTTGCGCCGCGTCAAGAAGAGCATCATCGACCGATTCTCTTGGGCGGAGGCCATCGCCTTCGTCGTTTGTCTCTGTGGATCCCGTAGGTATCCCAGCTAATCTTTCCAAAAGCCATCCCACTGCGCTCAAGTTCTCCGACCATCCGCTACGGATCAGACCTACCGGTCCGTGAGCGGCGATGATTTCCTCCTCGTCGTCATCGTCCAGCAGATCGTCGTCATCGTTCTCCCCGAGGGCGCCGCCACCGCCATCATTGTCACCGTTGTCAATTCCTGATATCATTGGCCACCCTCCTGATCCACCGAACCCAAGCGCGGCGCCTTCACCCTCACCCTCATCCTCGTCATCTTCTCCAGACGATGCCATGTTGGTCTTCTCGCGAATTGGGGGAGGGGGCAGCATTAGACGCTGGACTGTTTGGCCGATGCAATGACTGTGGCACTGGCTGATCAAATCTTTTAAGAGGGAGGTGTTTTCATTGAGATACGCTGTCATCTGCTTCGCACCGGCCCGGTAAAGGAGAGTGATGATCTTCTCTAAGTATCCCGCTCTCCGATCGTCGATGGACAGAGGATGGGCTGACGTGATCATGCTGAAGAGCAGATCAAGGAGGGATTGTCGCCCCTCGTGCTTCTCGCAACTAGCTTCCCCATCAGCCTCAGCACTGTTACCACCTTCTTCCGCCTTCGGTGAAGCAGGTCTTAATGCAAACGCATCTCCCTCATCCTCCAGCGATGGGACCTTACCGCTCAAGAATATGTCAAGTATAGCGGGCACCTCACAACAGATAACCTCGCACGCCATGTAGGGGTAGCGGACGTAGCGGAGCTCGCGCTCCTCTTCCTCGGTCCGCTCCCCCTCCCCTGCAGAGCCACTGCCGCGGGGCGCATCTACTTTGCCGAACATCCATTTTCCCTTCTCTTCGCTGGCGCCAGCGCTCGCGTCTGCCAGTGTTCCGCCCTGGCCTCTCTCGGGCCGATTTTCTGCCTCGTTGGCCTCGTTGTCGGGATTAGATGTACCCGGCTCCGGCATGAGGGCGCTCCTGGCCTCGGCGAGCTCTTCCTCGTCAGACATCACAGTTGCCAAGAGCCTATGCGAATTACAGAGGGAAGACACAGCCGTCTCCGGCGGTGTGGGTTGGATCAGGTGCCTTATCAGCCCCGCGACGGAAGCCTCGGTGCCGAGGTAGTCTACGAGTTGCGGGTGGAACCCCCTCAACTCCTGCAGCAGCTCATCCTGCTCGAGGAGGTCCTCGAGATCATACTGTCCGGAGTCGAGCAGATCCTTCAGGGGGCTCTCGAACGAGAAGACCCCCGTCGACCAGATGTCCCCCCCTCCCCGTTCATCGAAGAAAGACATGGCGGGCTGGGCTGGGCTGGGCCGGGCTTGGGGGCCTGCAATAACTATATATTCGGGTCGTTCTCCGGCCGGATCTGCCGCCTAAACCCTACAAAGCTCGAGAGATTATTCTGCGGGATCACTCGCCCACCACAACGCGGACCCCAACGACTCCGATCCCTGATCCAGTGCAACGATACTCTTCCGATTTCCGTTGCGTCCTGTGCGTGGCGGGAGGTGACGGGGTGTCGGAATGGGCAGCTGACCACACACGAAGTATTATGTGTAAAATAATCCGGACACACTCCCGACGGCAATAACCTTCGATGACCTTCAACCACCGACGACGGCCGTGGGATGGCAGAGGGCGTGGCCGTCGACCGCCTGTTGTTTTATTATATTGCAATGATGATTATTGCTTCGCATGGGGGGTTGGGGGGTATTTTTGAACAATTATCAGCTTTTCAGTAGTTGTCTACCTTCCTTTTCCATCCTAAGAATTCCCCCCTCTTACGCGACCAAAATGGTATGCATACCGTGTACTTGACGCTAGTAGTACAATATTCTATCCGTACTTGCTACTCTAGAGTACTAGCCACGAGCTCGTAGCTTACTCTGGAAGTACTCTCGTAATGTGCATACGAGTCGTAGCATACTACAGTACATGATGTACATACATAGTATGCATAGTATGCATATGCATACTGTTACTCTACTAGTAGAGTAATATTACTCTCTCGTATACATTCTTTTCTCCCCTCCCTACTATGCATACTCTATCTAGTATGCATACTCGTTCGTGTATGCTATTCATAATCCTCCTACTCCTTCAGTAGTTGGTACTATTATATTGTAATATATATATATATATATATGCATACTAGCTACTAGCTAGAGTAGTATGCATACAGTATGCATAAGTAGTACTACGAGATACTTCCAGCTAGCTATCATAGTATGCATAATATTTCATACACACGATGTCAGTCGGACAGACAGACAGACAGGAAAATAGCGGCACTTCCTGTATCCTAATCGATCATCCAGATCCCAGATCATGAGATCATCCATCATCTCTTTCTATCTGATCTGAATCATCTGGTAGCAACTATTCCGCCATCTTATTTTACGCACCAATCCGCTGAATCGATGGCTCTGCACTCTGGTTTGCGAATGGCAAGGCCTCATGGCTCCCGTCCGGTAGCTGTATGGACTTCTGGTGGCGGCAGCCGCGGCATCTCCGTGAAAGACTCGGCCTTCCTTTTGAACTTTGTCCAGCATCAACGGACCTTGTCAAGCTACCCTTCCAATCCACGTGTGATTCCTCCCGCCCCCACACTCTTTGATTACATCCTGCAAAAGCGTTTCGATTCAGTCCTCGATCGGGCCAAATCCCATCCGGGCGAGGCCAGATACCCGCATCCGAGGCGCTGGACCGCTTTACACGCATGCGTAGAATACGATGCTCCGCTTGAGGTCATTTCAGAAATTATTCGAGCATACCCGGAAGCACTTGAGATAAAGGACTGGAGAGGAAAGACACCACTCGAAATAGCGGTCAAGTCCAAGCATCGAAAATTCCTAAAGTCGTTCGATCCTAATGCACTGGAGGACGAGGGAAATATCCCCAGTAAAGGAGAGGAGGTACATTTTTCAGATGAACCTTTCACCGCCAATGGGACCTCTTCAGCCAAACACGAAAGTGTTGAGGAATTAGTCAATCAACTTGGAGGGAGGATTACTCAGTTGGCAGCGCAGTGTAAATCCCTCGAAGCCGATGTTGCACGATTGCGGAATGCAATCAAGAAAGGGTAAGAAAAATGTGCTAGCTAGCATTACGCTCTCCGTCGCAGCAGCGAACTGAACTATTCTTAGTTCTTGATGCAGAAATTGCACTTCTTGATACAGAGACTGACTTAGTTTCGAATCTATCTCGATCCTGTTGTAGAGCTGTGGGGATTGCCCGCCTCCGTACGCCAACGGTGCCATTTCCGTTCCATCCATCCCCACACACCCCCGACCGACCGATCTACGCCCCCTCCTTGGCCCGGAACTTAGCTCCCTCTTGCCTCGCCCGGATCTCCATCATCTTCCCCTGCATTGCCATGGCGATGCTCTCCGCATTCCTCCGCGTCGTCTGAACAACTGTCGAGATGTTTTCGCTGTTGGCGTCGACTATCTTCCTCCTCCGTTCGAGGAAGTTCGCAGCGTCCTTCGAGCTGCGCTCGACATAGTATCCGGTTCCGAGCTCGACCATTACTCGATCAGGGTTCTTCACTCTACCGGGACAATAGAGGCTCTCCGTTAGGGGCACCATGATTTCCTTGTCGGCCGAGGCGGGGTTGAGGGTGCTGAGGGCATTCTTGGCAGCCGACAGCCGGGCGGAGGCCGCGCGGAGCTGCGCAAACCGCTGCATGAGCTCCTGCTGCCTCTGCTCCTCGCTCTGCTTCAGGCTGTTGAGCTGCTCGAGAGATAGAGAGTCAAGGTTGATTCCCTGCGGGGCGTTGCTCTCGGAGGCCTGACCGGCTTCGCTCATCTTTACTCAAAGAGGAAGGCGAAATGAAAAATGATATCTCTGTTTCGGACCCGCTGACCGCTGACCCGCTCGCTCCTCTGCATCGCTTGCCCGCGCTCGGGGATCGATCGTCCGTCGTCCGCCTGTCAAGCGCGGCGCGCGAAATGCCTACTACATGCATACAGTGTGAGCTCGTATATCATACGTGAGCGTAATGTAATATGGCTCTCGTACTCTAGCTAGTATGCATACGTAGTATGGATACATAAAAAATAATACTCTAGAGTTTTGTTAAAAAAGCCAAGAAATCCGTCGCTGGCTATCCATCTTTTAATCCATATACTCTAGTATGTATAACCGAGGTAAACGCAGACTAATACCTAAGAGAACGGACACGACATCTGTCAAAGCGTTCTAGCAT
>Ga0315315_10001213_pt1 | contig 23451 bp, 16 predicted proteins | sample M140m3416metaG_FD_203699 | JGI IMG/M metagenome (GOLD analysis project Ga0315315, IMG submission 203699) | Ammonia-oxidizing marine archaeal communities from Monterey Bay, California, United States - M1 40m 3416 | ecosystem: Environmental > Aquatic > Marine > Intertidal zone | place: USA...
TCCAGCAGGTGAGCGATCGGGGCGGTCGCCCCGTCATCGTGCCGGCTATGGGGAGTCATGGTGGGGCAACTGCTGACGGTCAGGCAGCAGTCCTTGCTTCATACGGCGTTACACCGGAGCAAATGGGGTGCCCTGTCGAGGCCAGTATGGATACGGTATTGATCGGGACTACTTCAGATGGGGTGGATGTTCACTTCGATCGCGTTGCCAGTGAGGCAGATCATGTTGTCGTGGTGAATCGAATCAAGCCTCACACGCGGTTGGCGGGAATGTATGAAAGCGGCCTGATCAAAATGCTGATGATTGGGCTCGGAAAACATCGTGGTGCCTATCTGTACCATCAAGTATTTCCACACTACGACCATCGTCTTGAATTGTTGGCACCAGAAATTGTCTCAATGATTGTGGAAAGTGTTTCCATTATCGCTGGCATTGCCATTGTCGAGGATGCGTTCGAGAACACCTCGCATGTCGAAGCGGTAGCTTCAGCAGACTTTTTGACCCGCGAACCCGAACTCCTCGAAATGGCTCGCAGCCGAATGCCGCGTCTACCTTTTGACCATGCTGATTTATTGATCGTGGATCAAATAGGAAAAGAGATCAGTGGTTGCGGAATGGATACCAATGTAATCGGTCGAAAGACCAATGATCGGAGCGCTGCACCCGATGAATTTCCCAAGATACGGCAGATTTATGTACGAGCCTTAACAGACAAGACAGCGGGCAATGGGTGTGGGGTAGGGATTGCTGATTACGGTCATCGCCGAATGGTGAACGCAATCAATGAAGAAGTCACCCGGATCAATTGCGTTACCAGTGCCCACGTCACGGCTGGGGCTATTCCTGTCACTTTTGATTCAGATCGGGACGTTTTGGATGCTGTGGTGTCGCAGACCCAAGCAGAGAAACGGTCGGATCTCAATTGGTTGTGGATTCGAGATACGCTTCAGCTCAGCGAGCTTGCGTGCAGTCGGAGTTACTGGGAGGCAGCAAGTCAACGTTCTGACTTGGAATTGTTGGGTGCGCCGGCCCCCTTGCGCTTCGATAATTCTGGTGATTTTGCATCTCGCCTGTTTTCGTAACTTTGGATTATCTTCCTTGTGAGTTGGGTGTTTTTGAATTTTCGACCTGTTTTTAAGTTCAACCAGTATCTGATGACCGTGACCAAGGTTGGGTGGCTGGGAAAATAGATAAACGACTTTGACTTGTTGCCGCTGTAACTACGATCCACGAACGGCTATCGTTTGATACTGTCCACCCAATTGAATGTTCATCTTGAGAAATAGGATTCATGGATTCACTTTTCCCCGAATCAACATTGCAGCGTATTGAGAAAAGCGGCGTGATTGCAGTGTTGGTCATTGATCAGCCTGAGGATGCAGTGCCTCTGGCACGAGCATTGTTGGCCTGTGGTATTGATGCCATGGAATTAACGTTGCGTACACCTGCAGCAGTTGATGCCTTGCGCCTCGTTCGCGAGCAGGTGCCCGAGATGCTCGCAGGGGTGGGAACCATTCTGAGTCCGCAGCAATTAGAAGAGGTTGTGGATGCTGGTGCTGCTTTCGGAGTAGCGCCCGGCTTGAATGTGAAGGTGGTGGAGCGGGCCAAAGAGCTTGGGCTGCCCTTTGCTCCGGGAATTGTTACACCGTCGGAGATTGAGTTGGCTGTTGAACTTGGGTGTCGGGAGCTAAAGTTCTTTCCTGCTGAACCGAGCGGTGGGATCAAGTACCTGCGAAGTATGTACGCCCCATACGCGCACCTCGGACTCCAGTTTTTGCCACTGGGCGGTATCAATGCAGCTAACATGGCAGGTTATCTGTTCGACGCAGCGGTACCCGCGATTGGTGGGTCCTGGTTGGCTCCTCGGAAAATGATTCAGGAACGCAATTGGTCAGTCGTCATTGACCATGCGACTGAGGCCCGCCGTGTTATCAAGGAATTACGCGAGAAATGAAATCGATCATTACATTTGGTGAAATCATGGGGCGTTTGACCCCGCCCGGCTTCGTTCGTTTGGGTCAGGGACTGCCGGGTACCTTGGAAGTGACCTTCGCTGGGGCAGAAGCAAACGTTGCTGCTTCCCTTGCATTCTTTGGTGCAGATGCCAAGTTTGTGACGGCATTGCCTCATAATGACCTCGCGGACGCTTGCATTGCATCGCTGCAAGCCACTGGCATGGCGTCGCACATCGTTCGGACGGACTATGGTCGAATGGGCCTCTACTTTCTGGAAAAGGGTGCCAATCAGAGACCGAGCCGTGTGATTTATGATCGAGATCATTCGGCGATCAGTCTGACGGAAGCGCAGGTTTACGACTGGCCCGGGATTTTTGCCGATGGACAATGGTTTCACGTTACCGGGATCACACCCGCAATTTCTAGCCAAGCTGCTGAAGCGACTGTTGCTGCAGTACGCGCAGCGAAACAGGCTGGGCTGACCGTTTCCTGTGACTTGAACTTTCGAGCAAAGTTGTGGCAGTGGGAACCTGAAACCTCCAAGCGTGATTTGGCTAAACGAGTGATGTCCGAAGTGTTGACCAGCGTTGATGTGCTGATCGCTAATGAAGAAGATTGTGGGGATGTACTAGGAATACGCGGTGAACATTCGGATGTGCATTCCGGGAAATTAGATATCGCAAGCTATCCTGATGTGGCCAAACAGGTAGTTGCGGAATTTCCTAACATTGGAATCGTCGCAACTACTCTCCGCGAAAGTTTATCTGCGTCACACAACAATTGGGGCGCAATGTTGTATGCGGCTCAAAGTGCAACCGCAATCTTTGCACCAAGACGCAGCAATGACTATGCACCTTATGAGATTCGCAATATCGTGGATCGTGTGGGCGGTGGAGATTCCTTTGCAGCGGGACTGATCTATGCGTTGACCAGTACAGATTATCCATCGTTGGAAGAAGCCTTGGATTTCGCTGTGGCGGCATCCTGCTTGGCTCATTCCATTGAAGGTGATTTCAATCATTCGAGTCGTGCTGAGGTTGATGCGCTAGCTGGTGGGTCAGGATCGGGGCGGGTTGTTCGTTGATTTAGCGTCAACGGTGTGCGACCCCGAGGACTACGCTCTTTTGCTCGATACGCATGACAGATGGTATGCACAAAATGGTAGGAATTGCGGTGATCAGAGTATGGAATTGCCGAGCTTGGTTTGGGCTCGTGCTGCTACTTGCGATGAATTTGCATGCTTGCCGTGCTGGGCAGCCCAACGTGTTGATTATCTTGACGGATGACCAGGGTTGGGGAGATTTGGGGCTCCACGGAAACACAAATCTTTCCACTCCCCATCTCGATTCGATCGCCAAGCAGGGGGCCTCTTTTCAAAACTTTTATGTCTGTCAGGTGTGCGCGCCAACTCGTGCTGAGTTTCTGACCGGAAGGTATCATCCACGCACGGGGGTTAGTGGAGTCAGCCAAGGTCAAGAGCGGCTGAATGCTGATGAGACTACTTTTGCAAATGTCTTCCAGGCGGCTGGCTACGCGACGGGTGCCTTCGGGAAATGGCATAACGGAACACAGTCGCCACTTCATCCAAATGATCGCGGCTTTGACGAGTATTACGGTTTTACTTCCGGTCATTGGGGTCACTATTTCAGTCCTCCTCTTGATCACAATGGTGAGCTCGTTCGTGGTGATGGTTTCATTGTCGATGACCTGACTAATCATGCGATTGAGTTCATTGAGGCGAATCGGAAACAGCCGTTTCTGTGTTATTTGCCGTTAAATACGCCTCATTCACCGATGATGATCACCGATCAGTTTTATGAAAAGTTCAAAGAAGCGTTGCCTGCGATGCGTCATCGCGATCCAGATCGCGAGGATCTGCAGATGACGCGTGCGGCTTTGGCAATGGTGGAAAATATCGACTGGAATGTCGGTAGGCTCTTGGAAACGCTCGACCGACTGTCGCTAGAAGACAACACCATCGTCGTTTACTTCTCCGATAATGGACCCAACTCATTTCGCTGGAACGGTGGAATGAAGGGAAAGAAAGGGTCCATCGATGAGGGGGGCTTGAGATCCCCGCTGTTTGTGCGTTGGCCGGGTAATATTAAGGCTGGATTTGAGATTGAAAAGATAGCCGGAGCGATAGACCTGCTGCCGACTCTTATGGACATGGCTGATGTCGAGCAGTCGTTGCCCAAGCCAATTGATGGACTCAGTCTGATGCCATTGCTGAAGGATCCTAAAGCACACTGGATGCCACGTGAGTTGTTTTCAATACGTGGAACGAAGGTGAGCGTTCGAAATCAGAAATTCCGCCTGGATTCAGAGGGAAGGTTGTTCGATATTGGATCGGATAGAGGGCAGCGGAAGGATGTGAGTGCAAAACACCCCGATGTTACGTTGGAAATGCGGCAGCGTGCACAGCAGTATCGTGAGGAGATGGAATCCGAGTTCGCGAAGAATCATGAACGGCCATTTAACGTTGGTGTTAGAGCATCAACGATGTTGCCCGCACGCGATGGTCAGGAACATGGAGATGTTCAACGCAGCGTCAAGTCACCAAATAATTCGTTTTTTACGAATTGGAAAAGTAAAAACGCTTCTATCACATGGGATGTCGATGTGGCAACTGCTGGGGACTACGAGGTCATTGTGCGATACACATGCGCAGTTGGCGACGAAGGCGTGACGATGCGATTAACTTCAGAGCTGCAGGGTGAGTCTGTACAGTTCACCTCAGCACCTGTGGTCGAAGTATTTGATCCGCCGCTCTACGACAAGTCGAAGGAACGAGTCGAGAAGTCGCATTACTTTGTAAAAGATTTTAAAACGTTGTTGCTGGGGAACTTGCACTTGCCCGAAGGCGAATGCAAGCTGCGGCTTTCAGCGGATGAAATCATTGGAACAAAAGCAATCGACGTCCATTCGATCCAGTTGGTTCGGAAGTCGATCGAATGATTGTTCTTTACAGGTCATCGTAGATCGCGGTTGTGCCGACAACTACTGAAAGATGACACGTACCCACTGCCGCGGATCAGGAATCACTGCCGAGGAAATTGGTCCACCACTTGTGAGTACCTCGGGGGAGATGAACCATGAGGCTCCCGGCGTGACAGGAAGCTCGATGATGTCCCGGCGTTCAATCGCCACTTCGAACGTTATTAATTGGGTATCACGGTTAGTATCCAAATACCACGTGGGTTGCCATCTGGCATTCCCGTCAATCGCATCATGCGTGCGTCCTGATCCGGATATCTGTAACTCCATGGCCGTTAGTAAATCACGATCGGTGTCGATTCGTAACTGAATGCGGTCCGTCATGCTCAAGTCGTGGTCGCGGTTGCTTTCGGAAAGAACAGAGTTAATCGTGTCAGCCTGTAGGTTGCTCGCGTGGGTTTGCATGGCGAAATAAATGTAGTCTTCGTCGTAGGCAATTCGAGTCCGCACAGATGAGTGATCCAACGGTGTTGCAGATTCCCAGCACTCGTCCGTCAGCAGACCATCAAGCTTGGGTGGTAATGAGGCAGGATTGGCAACAAGTGTTCCAGCTCCCTTTAGCAGTAGCCTGCTCCATTGATCTGATTGGGAATCAGCAAGGCGTTTGAGGTTGGGAGAAACCTCGTTTGCAATCTGTAGACCCTCATGATCACCTCGTTCGCGGGCAGCTTCCTTGGCGAATAGAACCACGGGGTGAAATTCCCACAGCAAGTCAATGTAGGCTTTGTTAGCGACTGCCGTGGGCGACTTTGTGGTTTGGTATTGCTCTGGCTGCGGGACCACTAGTGGCGATGAATTGGATACTTGACGGATATTTCCATCGGTGACTTGAAACGGTGAAACGGGGACGACGGAATTTAAGCCAGTTGTGTTCGCGGTGCCGTATGGTTTGATGAGCGCGGAACGGATCAATTTCCATTCAACACTTCTGAGGATGGCTTGCTTGCGCAACGCGGCCCAGTTTCCTGCCGAAGAGCCGGGGAACCGAGATGCGAATTGTTCCAGCGCCGCTTCGTGCAATGCGAGGCCATTGCTCAATTTGCCGGGGTGTGTTGCTTGTACGATCGACCACGCCACGCGGAATTGGTCCACTTTTGCAGTTTGGTCCAGTACGCGTTTGATCGATTCATTGAAGACAGCAGCATCGTTGCTGTTTTGAACCAGACGTTGCAGTCGATCAGATTGTTGAAGTCTTGCCTTGAGTATTTGTAATTGGTGACGCGACGCATCGTTGACCTTGCCTGACAGGCGATGACCCCGCGGTAACGTAAGACCATTGGTGACAGATGACCCACGTCGTTGATTGGGTGAAATGTCATAGGGATAGCGAAGGCTGGTTGATTTGATTTCTATGTCATTTGGAGACAGGTAGTGCATCGCGTCAACGTGCAGGTCACCAGCGAGCGTGCCACTGTGCGACAGTAACGCATCACGGTGTAGCGAGGTTCCGCTATTGCCATTGAAACCATAAACCGCAATTCGCTGGATTCCAGTTGATGCAGCAGCGTTTATGAACGCTTCACGCAAGACTGGCGGTAAGGTTTCATCGAGAACGAGCACTGTGGGTTGGTGGATACCAAGCCACGCTAACGCGGTCTGGTTAAGATCATCACCCCATTGGCCAATCGCATCAGCACCGGAAGCACCAAGCATGATCGCAATTTGGTTGGCCAAGGCATAGTCGGGGCAACCTGCGATGGGTTTGGTAAGTGCGTCCCCGATCAGAAGACTGACTCGGTTCCGCGACTCCAGTGCTTCGCTACCCAGCATTGACCACGCTGCGGTCTTCGGATTATCGGCAACAAACAGAACCGAAGTTCGACGCTCTTTGCCGCGAGTCGTTACCCATGTTTTACCTTGGTCGCGTGTGATCAGGATCATGCCATGATCACCGACAGTGCAGTAGTCTGTTCGATTGATGCGACAGGCTCCACGGATCGCAACAGGTATCTTTGTGGCTTGCAACCATTGCATTAACTCATTCAGAGATGGCGACGTCGTGGTCGGTTGTTGGTTCTCTGTAGGCGTTGATGCGGTGCGATTATCAGCGGAATGATCATTCCATGTTCTTCCGCCATCGTGACTGATCAGTCTGTTGGTCAGCACGGCATGCGACCAATCACAGCGAGCTAGAATGGAGCCTTCGCTGATTTTTTCGAGTTTGTGAAACCGTGTCAGTTCGTCATCGTCGGCCCGTTGCCATGATTGACCACCATCCTGAGACAGCAATACTGCGCCACGGCTGATCCCGGTGATGCGATCGTAGTTGCCACCCGCGGCTACGGCGTTGTTCGTGTCGATCCAGACGACAGCCGATAGAGGGCAGTCGACGCCACTGTTCATGAGCTGCCAGGATGTTCCGCCATCCACGGTCCGCAGGATGGTCCCACGATCGCCGCAGGCCAGACCCGTTTCGGGCGTGACGAATGCAACCGAACGAAGAGTTGCATCTTCGCGAAGTGAGTTCGCGGCACTGTAGTGCGGTAAACGTTCCGGACCCTGCGACTGCTGACCCCAAACTGGGCATGCTAAGGTCAGGCAAAGAAATATCCAAGCGATTCGCATCATGTAAGCCAGCCTTTGACGAGCATTGCGGTCAGCACCAGTGCCGTCCAACCAAGAAGCATGTTGCCAGCGACGTACAGGCCACAAGCTATCCAACGTCCTTCGTCGGCTAAGGCAGCAGATTCACCGGCAAACGTGGAAAATGTCGTCAAGCCGCCTAGAAAACCGACGCGAATCAGTAATTGTGTGCGTTCTGAGACACTGTTATTAACCAAGATGACCTCGGCGAAACCGCCAATCGCAGCGCATCCGATCAGGTTGACGACGGTGGTTCCAATCAACGTCGACCCCCCCGGAATTGCAATCGAGGCAACCGTAATTAGGTAGCGACAGACCGAACCAACCGCACCACCGGTAGCGACTGCCAACAAATTGAGCCAAGTTGTCATAGCGAGAGGCCGTTTTCACCATTGCCTAAGTTTCGGCACGAACTTACGTTAACGCATAGATTCGGGGTTTCTGCCGACTGCGTAAATGTCAGTTTTGGTTGATTTGCGAACCTGTTTCTTCGTCAGCTTGTCTGGCGAGCATTGTCCCGCACCTGATAACGCATGCAAATAAGTGTTCTTTGCCTGCCTGTTTTGACTAATTCGCCCAGATTTAAACATTTAGAAGCATATGAGTACCGCGAGAGCCGCTACCGATCCCCAACTGATGACTGGCGCCGACATCTTGGTCAAATCATTGGTCGAGCATGGTGTTGATGTGCTTTTTGCCTACCCCGGCGGCTGTAGCATGCCGATGCATCAGGCTTTGACACGTTTTGGAAGTTCCATTCGCACGATTCTTCCGCGTCACGAGCAAGGCGGAGCGTTCGCTGCACAGGGATACTCTCGAAGTACCGGAAAAGTGGGTGTGGTGATGGCCACCAGCGGTCCTGGCGCTACTAACTTGGTCACAGCGATTGCGGATGCCAAGCTCGATAGCGTGCCTATGGTCTGTATTACCGGGCAAGTGCCCACCAAGGCGATTGGAAGCGACGCTTTCCAAGAGACGCCGATGGTGGAGGTCTGCCGCGGGATCACCAAGCATCATTATTTGGTGACAAAAGTCAGTGATTTGCCACGGATCATCAAGGAGGCATTTCACATCGCTCAAAGTGGGCGGCCTGGCCCGGTCCTGATCGATATGCCCAAAGACGTGCAGTTAGGCGATTTGAATGACGTGGACATGGATCCGCCGATGGATCTGCCTGGCTACGAACCCGCCGCACCTGTGGTTCCCAGTGAGACCATTCGCCAGATCGCGGCAGCGATCAAGCTGGCCCGTCGCCCCGTCATTTATGCCGGAGGTGGTGTGATTCTTGGCGAAGCTAGTGAGGAACTCCGCCAATTTATCAATAAAACAGGCATTCCAGTCACCACTACCTTGATGGGAATCGGTGCGGTATCGCCTGACCATGAGAGATCGTTGGACTGGCTTGGGATGCATGGTGCTGCCTATGCAAACTATGCCGTTAGAGATTGTGACCTGCTGATTGCTTTGGGAGTTCGTTTTGACGATCGTGTCACCGGTAAGGTCGAAGCATTTGCCAAGGACGCCAAGATTATCCATGTCGACATTGATGGATCTGAGCTGAATAAGAACAAGACTGCTCACATTCCCGTGCGTGCCGATGTGAAGCAGGCTTTGACCGAGCTCAACAAAGTGGTTCAAAAACCGGAAATCAGTGATTGGCAGGAGCACTGTCAGCAATTGAAAGTCAAATTTCCTTTGACCTACGACCAAGAATTCGACGGGATCCTTCAGCAGCATGCGATCGAGGTCCTCAGCGATGTGACTGCTGATATGGACGCATACATCGCTGTCGGCGTTGGCCAGCATCAAATGTGGGCGGCTCAGTTTTATAAGTTCCAACGACCACGCACGTGGCTCAGTAGCAGCGGATTGGGAACCATGGGCTTTGGCTTGCCAGCAGCCATGGGCGTCCAAGCCGCGAATCCCAACTCGCTCGTCATCGATATTGATGGTGATGGCAGCTTCCAGATGAATATTCAGGAGCTGGCGACTTGCTTTTGCGAGGATTTACCGGTCAAGGTCCTGCTGTTGAACAATCAACATCTCGGCATGGTCGTTCAGTGGGAAGATCGCTTCATGGGACGCAATCGTGCCCATACCTACTTGGGACCGATTCATCACGAAGAGGCAGCTGGACCCAGTAACGCTGATCGTTTTACCTACGCCGAAGAACGCTATCCTGATTTCGTCAAAATCGCTCAGGGCTACGGTTGTGGTGCGGCAACGATTCGCGAAAAGGCTGATCTGGAACCAGCGATTCGTGAGATGATCACCCACAAGGGACCGTATCTGCTCGATGTTCAGGTTCCCTATCAGGAGCATGTGCTGCCGATGATCCCGGGCGGAATGACCGTCGACGACATGATTTTGGAATAGATCTGCACGAGTGTGCTGCGGCGACTCACAAGCCCGGCCAGTGATGCATTCCGCTGAATGCAGCGGACTTCGGCGTGGAAGGCGGCTTTCGGTTCCGAACGCCGATTTGGGCTCTCGACCCCAGACTTAGCTCTAAGTATGAAGCTAAGCCCTCCATCGGAAGCTAGGCTCGAATTGCCAAGCTCGGCAGCCCTGCAGGCTGCCTACTTTGCTGGATCGAATGCCCAGCTTGTGTCGACCGAATTCAGGCATTTTCGCCCTGAATCGTGATGATGACACGGCGACTACTGGCGTGGTTGCGATGTTCACACAGATAGATCCCCTGCCATGTACCGAGTTGTAATCGGCCATTGCCGATCGGGATCATCACGCTCGCACCCATCATTGAAGCTTTCACATGGGCGGGCATATCGTCGCTTCCCTCGAGCGTGTGTACGTAGGGCAGCGTCTCAGGCACCGCATGGTTCATTGCGGTCTCAAAGTCGACCCGAACGTCGGGATCGGCATTTTCGTTGATTGTCAGCGAAGCACTGGTGTGTTGGATGAAAACTTGCATCCATCCCACCCCGATGGATTCCAGCTCGGGCACTGAATTGACGATTTCATGGGTCACAAGATGGAACCCTCGGCGAGCGGCAGGAAGCCGCAATGTTTTCTGAATCCACATGTTTGTTACTGTTTAACAGGGTGTAATGTCATAAGAAAAAAATATTTTTTGGGGCTCTCAGCGGTATCCACAACCTACCGTTTTCTCTGGTGCTTTGGAGCGTGGCGCCCATGCGTTGGAACTGGGGTAGTCTGGAGGATTCACGTTCCAAGTCGTTCTTTCTCCCGTGGTGATCGGCCAATGTTGTTAATTCCCCCCTTGGTTCTTGGCGGTCCGCGTGCAGACGATCTTCGCCAACTTCATTCGAGGGTGAGCGGGTGTGACAAACTGACTGTTTTTTCGACCGTTGTGTGTCGTGGGATAGGTCACTCAGAGCAGTAGTTGCCACAAATTTTCTTGACTCATACGTAATCAAGTTAATAATCACAGCATCGGAGAAGACTTGTGTTCCAAGGAAGTTGAGCACCAAGACCAAATCAGACCACGACCAAACGCAACGGCCAATTGGTAGGACCTAAGGCCTTCAGAAGAAAATTGGATATTAGCAGTTATGAGCCAATGCAAGAACGTGTTTGAGGCCATCTTACGCTACGGGCACGATGAAGACTTCGTGCCACAGCAGGATGAGAAGTTCATGGCCACAGATGCCCCTGCCGGCAGTGCAGACAAAATCGAAGTTCTTCGCCGTCGTGTTGAGTTGGGCCAACCTTTGTGGCACACCACCGATCGCGTAGACTACAGCGGCCTAACCGGAGCGATCCGACCTCGCGAGTAGGTTCTATCGCCACGATTAAGTAATCAACCCTGAAGCCCTCTGGCCTTGGGGTTTTTTTATGCGCCTACATCAATCTGCGAAATGAGCACATGCAATCATTGGCTTAATGCAGTTCATGATGGCAACGGGAAAAACACCTGTGGGGAGCAGGTCTATCTAGGTTTGGATGTCTAAGATGCAGATCGCCAGACAGAAAGTGGCTTTTTCGAAGATCCCAACAGACCTCGTTCTTTCGCCAGTTGGGACAGTTTACTCAGGGCACCGCGTCCCACCTCTCCTAAGTCCACGGTCCACTCATTCACATAGAGTTCCACGTGCTGCATGAGGACGTGGTCGTTGAACTCCTGAGCGTATTGCCGCATGGTAGGTAGGGCTGATTCACGGTTCTCTAAACTGTATTGGAGCGACTCATGAATAATTGCTTGTACACGGTCAATGACATCCGGATCGAGTGTGTGGTCAGCCACAAGGCCACCTAGTGGCAACGGGCACTCGGTGCATTCTTCCCAGCGTGTTCCCAGATCTTCAACCAGTCCAAGTCCTTCGTCTTGCCACGTGAATCGTCCTTCGTGGATACAAACTCCAAAGTCTGCCTGCCCCCCTTTGAGTCTTGGCATGATCTCTGAGAACACGCAATGTTCCACTTGCGTCGATTTTGGGTGAAACAGATCGAACAGCAGTTTGGCGGTGGTGTGTTCACCAGGGCAAAGCGTGAGTTGCGAGTCGTCCGTTGGTTGCAAGCCTGGCCATTTCGCTAGCAGAAGTGGTCCGACGCCAAAGCCAAGTGCGGAGCCTGATGGGAGCACACAGAAACGGTCACTCAGTGACAGAGCGGCATGGAAGCTGGTTTTGGCAACATCAAAACTGCCTTCAAAAAGACGTTGATTCAACTGCTGAATATCGAGCAAATCGATTTGAAATTCGAGGCCTTGCCAGTCCACCAACCGATTCAACAAGGCGTGAAAGGTAAAAGTATCGTTGGGGCATGTAGAGATACCCAGCCTGATGACGTTTTTAGGTTGTTCTTTGGCGGACATGGCATGACTTTCGATATTGCCTGGAAATCAAGAAGGCGAGGGCAACCATGCACGATGCATAAGTTTGGTCGCGAGTTCCGCTGCGGCTTGAATCCCTTTCTCGATTTCCCACGCATCCCGATTGCGATCTCCGACTTGGTTGGAGATACCTCGTACTATCTGTAACGGTACACCCGCCAGGTTGCAGGCCATAGCAACAGCATATCCCTCCATGTCCTCGGCATTAGCCTCAGGGAATCTTTTTCGGCGAGCGGCAGCGGTTGCGGCAGAGTCTGATGCACTGCAACAAGTCAGTAGTGTTCCTGACGCTGGAATCCCATGAACGAATCCTGAGTCCAACGGCAGTGAGTCACCAATCTCTGGTTGGGCGTCGGCACCCTCGAATTGATGCCATCCAAGTTGCGATGCGCTCTTATACGAATCGCCTGTTCCAACGCCGACACCGTCGCAGCAGGTCTGTGTAAAGCGATGTGCTGAACCGACGGGATAGCGTTTTGCGTCAAAGGTGCCGGCTATTCCAATCAATAGCACCCGATCAGGCTGGTACCTTGAAATCAGATTGCCAGCTCGAGCAGCTGCAGCGATCGGACCAAAACCACATAACTGCATTGCGATGTCAGTGTGCTTGGGAGGATCAAGCGCTTCCCGAAGCTGCTCCATCTCCATGGGAGTTGGGATGAGGATGAGGTTGGTCAAGTGGATTCAGTCCAAGTTAGTATCAAAAGTAAGCGATGAGTTTGAGCTTGGTGTGCATGTGCCATCGCAATCGAAATTAAAATCCACGCTGTAGACCTGGCGTGATATCAAGTTCCAGAGATGCGAAATCATTCCGCTTGATTTTCTCCAACGCGATGGCTCCCATCACTGCATTGTCTGTGCATAGATTCATCGGTGCAATCGTCAGTTCAAAACCGTCCAGCATTGCACGATGCTTCAGTTGATCACGGAGGTAACCATTGGCTGCAACTCCACCACCAACAATCAGCCGCTGACATTGTAGTTTTTTGACAGCTCTCGCACTTTTCTTTACCAGTACATCGACCGCTGCCGTTTCAAATGATGCACACAGGTCCGCTTTGGTCTGCGGAGTAATCTCAACTTTGGAAAAATCCTGATGCCCCGGCCCCACAATGGCATATCGAACTGCAGTCTTAAGCCCGCTAAAGCTAAAATCAAAGTTGTCAGCCTTCATCAGTGAACGTGGAAAATCAAATGCGTTTCGATCACCACTTTCAGCAAGCTTGGAAACTGCCGGGCCACCGGGGAATCCCAGTTGCAGCATGGCACCCACTTTGTCGAAGGCTTCGCCGACTGCGTCATCGATGGTTCCACCCAAATAGGCTAAATCAATCGGATCGTGGCAATGATACAGACTCGTGTGACCACCACTCACGACCAAGCCAACGCAGGGGTAAATGTTGCGGTCGTTTGCAAGTTGGCACGCGTACAAGTGAGCATGCAGATGATTCACGGCGACGAGAGGCTTTTCCCATGCGACGGCCAATGTTTTTGCCGCTACCATTCCCACCAACAGGGATCCTGCCAACCCCGGTCGGTCTGCAACTGCGATCGCGGTGATTTCTCGAGGTCTGATATTAGCCTGATTCAAGGCAGAATCGATCACTGGCAGGATGCGTTCAAGATGGGCGCGAGCCGCTACCTCAGGTACCACGCCGCGAAATTTCTCGTGAAGAGCTTCCTGTGTCGCGATGCAATCACCTAGCACCGTGCCCGTTTCCGAAATCACGGCTGCGGCAGTTTCGTCACAGGTCGATTCGATGGTCAGGATGGGCATGCGTCAAGATTCGCCTCCAGAGACCATTTTGGCAAGGTGTAGCAGAGAATCCCCGCGTCTGACGGTATTTGCGTCTGACGGCATTTGCGTCTGACGGCATTTGCGTCTGGCACCACTCAAGGCGAAGGCCTGTGTGACCAATCAACCCAACTCTGGAGTGCACCAGAAGTCGTTGCCCATAGTTGGTTGTCTATCGCTAATTCGATCCTGTCCAGCAACCCCGGATGTGTCAGAGTACGAATCAGGAACAGGCAGCATCCGGAACAGGCAGCATCAGGAAAGTGCGAGCCGCAGACTTATTAGTTAGGGCTGTTTTTTCGGTTGAATGATTTGCCAATCGCATGCATTTCAAAGCCCAGTGCGTCCATGCTTGCCTGATCAAGCAAGTTCCGTCCATCAAAGAGAAATGAAGGACGATGCATGGAGGCGTGGACTTGTTCAAAGTCGATCGTCTTGAATTCGTCCCATTCGGTCAGTACCGCGATTGCATGAGCATCATCAGCGGCTTCGTAGCAGTCTTTCGCAATGCTGACATTGTTCTCGACCAGCCAACGATCTTTCTCTGTCAGGTGTCCACTCATGTCGGTGCATGCCGCCATCAGTTCTTGGCGGATCTGGCTTTCGGGAACACGAGGATCATGAATGCAAAGTCGTGCTCGTTCCCGTAGTAGGTCACGGCAGACATAAATCGCTGCTGATTCACGCGTATCATTGGTGTCTTTTTTAAACGCAAATCCCCAGATGCCGATTTTCTTGTCAGACACGGTGTTGAACATGGTCTTCACGATGTCTTCCGAGAAACGCCGCTTTTGGTAGTCGTTCATCACAACGACCTGTTCCCAGTAATTGGCAACTTCACGTAGACCAAAGTGTTCGCAAAGGTAAACAAGATTTAAAATGTCTTTCTGGAAACAACTGCCCCCAAAGCCGATTGAAGCTTTTAAGAACTTGGGACCGATTCGGGAATCGCTTCCAATCGCTCTTGCCACTTCATCAATGTCAGCGCCCGTTGCCTCACAAAGAGCCGACATGGCATTAATTGAGGAAACACGCTGAGCCAGAAAAGCATTGGCAGTGAGTTTGGAAAGTTCGCTGCTCCACAAATTCGTTGTCAAAATTTGATCGCGGGAGATCCATCGCGCATAGACCGAACACAGAGTTTCGATTGCTGCCTCGGACTCACCCCCAATGAGCACGCGATCAGGGTTTAGCAGATCATCGATCGCTGTCCCTTCCGCCAAGAATTCTGGGTTGCTCAAGACGTCGAATGTCGCACCGCTGCATTCGCTGCTGAGGATGCGTTTGACTGCTTCAGCGGTGCGGACGGGTAGTGTTGATTTTTCAACAACGATCTTGTGACCGTTGGCATTCTTGGCGATTTGTCGAGCACATTTCTCAATGAACTCCAGGTTGGCTGCCCGCCCCGCACCAATGCCGAAGGTTTTGGTCGGTGTATTGACCGAGATGAAGATGATGTCGGATTCCCGAATCGCTTCATCAACGCGAGTCGAAAATGTCAGGTTGCGGCCGCGTGCTTCTTTGACGACTTCATCGAGACCCGGCTCATAGATAGGCAGATGATCAGAATTCCAAGCATCAATACGTTCCTGATTTAGGTCAACAACGTGAACCGGAATGTCTGGACACTGTTTCGCGATCATCGCCATGGTGGGGCCACCAACGTAACCAGCACCAATGCAGCAAATCTTCATGTTTATCGGTCGAAAGTAGGGGGAGAATCAGACGCTTTCCTTTACGTCACAGCTAGCGCCTTTGGCTAGGTCATTATCGCTTGTCCCATGCTTGGTCCTGATTTTAGTCCGATCTAGCCCATTTGCAGCAGAATGGCAGGCGGAATTGTTTTTTTCCGGTCTGCCGATTACCACGGAGGCAGGAGGCAGTAAGAGTTTGTACAGCAGAGGGGCTCGGGCGAGGCTAAGCCGTGCAATTTGGTTGAGGTAAGGTCTCGGCGGGTTGCACTGCTAAAAACGCCTTGCTTTGGCCTGCTTCGCACCGTTGTATGTCCCAACACTTCTCTACGGTTAGCGTTGTGGATTCACTAGCTTGCCTGTTCGTCCCTTCCTACCCCCGACAATCTCCTCCAGTTTTGCTATCCTCTTGCCGACTAAATGATGGCTTTCCAGAATTTTTTTTCATAGGCGAGTGTGATGACCGGAGCTATGTGTCGTTGGGGTTTTTTGAGTACGGCTGCGATAGCCAGAAAGAATTGGAAAGCTGTGCATCTCTGCGGAAACGGTAGAGTTTCGGCCGTGGCGAGTCGCTCGGTAGCGAAGGCTCAGTCGTTCATTGATGAATGCATGGCCGAAGTTCCTCAGCAACAGGAGGTTGCTGCTGTAGGTTCGTACGCTGAATTGATCGAGCGTGAGGATGTGGATGCGATCTACATTCCACTGCCTACCGGTTTGCGGAAAGAATGGGTCCTAGCCGCAGCCAAAGCAGGCAAGCATGTGTTGGTTGAAAAGCCTGTTGCCAATAATTTGGAAGACGCCCAAGCCATGGTGGATGCTTGCGCAGAAGCCGGCGTTCAGTTCATGGACGGCGTCATGTTTGATCACAGCAAAAGACTGGCCGAAATTTGTGCACAGCTGAAGACGGAAAGTGCGGTGGGTAAGTTGCGAAGGATCAGTACCCACTTTTCTTTCAGCGGCGACAGTTCATTTCAACAGTCAAATATACGCACAGACTCAGTTCTTGAGCCTCATGGATGTTTGGGAGATCTGGGGTGGTACTGTATCCGAATGACCCTCTGGGCAGCTGGTTTGCAAATGCCAACTCACGTGACCGCGCGGACAATCACGCCGTTGCAGGGCAAGGATTCTGAGGGAGACGTGCCGGGTGAATTTTCTGCTGAATTGTCGTTTTCCAATGGCTTGTCAGCTGCGTTTTATTGCTCATTTTTGACCAGCAACCAACAGACCGTTTTACTGTCCGGCAGCGATGGTTACTTGACGGTCGATGACTTCGTCTTGCCGTTTTATGATGCCGAGGCTGCATGGACGGAACACGACCATGTATTAGACATTGATAATTGTCGTTGGAACTTCCGTCAGCACTGTGATCGCAAGGCTGTTCCCGAGTATGCATCTGGTGAGCCAAATTCTTCTGAAGTCAACATGGTCAGGACATTCGGAAATTGTGTCTTGAGCAAAAAGTTGGATGCCAGCTATGCCGAGCTGACAATCAAGACACAGAGAATTCTTGATGCTTGTCGTCGCAGTGATGCTGCCGGTGGTGTTCAGATAGAGATCTGAAAATCAGCCCATGATGGGGCCCGGTAGAGTACAGAGGGCATGATCCCATGCTGGAGATCATGGCGGACTGCCGATCGTGGTTGCGATGGTGCGGTCTGTACGATTGGAATTCCGTGTACCATCCTTCCATGAACGCACTTATACTAGCGGGGGCAGCGACGGCTGCTGAATATCTGCATATATCCGCCGGGACGCCGGTTGTAGCGACCATACTCGCCTAGGTTGCGGCGGTTGGTCGATTTGTTGGCCGGTGATTTCCCTCACTGTGCGAAGCCTGATTATTGGTTTCGACACGGGGGAAGATTGGCTTTGTTGGTTTTCTGCAGACGCGAGCGTAGTGTTTTCCATGCACGATGAAATTTTTCGCGACCCGAGCAAGGAAACGAGCTTACGGATCCAGAACGTCAAGGAGACGCTGCTGGAACGCTCCAAGGCAAGCCCTTCACCGTGGAATGAAGGAGATTGTCTGGATGGGTTCTTGTTGGAGAAGAAGCTCGGAAGTGGTAGCAGTGGAGTGGTGTTCCGCGTTTTCGATACCAAAACTGAACGACGTTGCGCTCTGAAGCTGCTGAGAAGTTGCTCGCCGGATGAACTTCTGCGTAATAAGTTGGGGTTCCGGCGAATGATGCCGCTTGCCCACCCCAACCTGTTGCGGGTGGATCGTATTTACCAATTAGGGTCTTACATCGCACTTTCGATGGAAGAGGTGAAAGGTGTCACGTTCAGTGAGGCTATCAAGGAGTATCGCCAGTCTGACCCGGTGAAAGCGTACCGGCAGTTGCTTTCTTTGCTAAGAGATTTTGCAACAGGGCTTGATGTGATGCATTCTCACGAGTTACTGCACCGCGACATTAAGCCGGATAATCTGATGGTGGATGAATCGGGGAGAGGGCGGATCATTGACTACGGTCTAGTGGAATCGTTTGGCTTGAATCGCAGTATCGGCAGTGGAAGCAACTTCCTGGTAGGAACGCCCCACTTCTTTCCTCCCGAAGTCATTTGCACGCAACAGTATTTACCCGCCGGCGATATTTTCAGCCTGGGTATTTCCATGCTTGAGGCAATTTATGATTTGCAACCGCAATCAAAAGAACCGCATTCAGGTTTAGAGCGATCGCGAAAAAATCAGCGTGCTGATGCAGAGCAGATTGAGGCGGCGATCCGAACACTGCCCGATTCTGTTCCCGGCGTGATCTTGGATACCTGTCGGGAAATGCTGGAACAGGAACCGTGTGATCGTCCAACGGCCATGGCGCTGTCTCGTTTAGGAATGCCAGCAACACATTCTGTTTCGTGGCACAAGCAGGAACCACTCATTGGCCGACGCAACGAATGTGGGAAATTATTTAACTGGGTTGAGGATGTCTTTAACGGTGAATTGGGTCGCTTTCATATCACCGGTCCGGCAGGAATTGGTAAGACACGGTTGCTCGATGAGGTCGTTGATTACATCGAAGGGAAAAAATGGGGGCAGGTGTTTAGGGCTCGATGTCGATTGCGGGAGGACCATCCACTGCAGGCGTTCGACCAGATTTGTGATGCCGTTGCGAATCGATACATGCTGGATGATCGCGAAGTGATGACGTTGGATCCCGTCAGTGTAGAATTGTTAAAAGGCGTGTTTCCGGTACTTGGAAATGTGTTGCAGCCTAACATGCGACTCACTTTTGATGAGACATCCCCGGTGGGGATGGATAAGTTCATTGCAGCGACCCGGTTGACCAAACAGTTGCGGCAAGTCGGTCCTCTGTTTCTCGTCATTGATGATTCTCAGTGGGCAGACCGTGATACCTTGAATCTGCTGGATCAATTGCAGTCTGCGGTGGGTGATGCTGGATTAGGAATTATCACTGCCTCGCTTGAGGAGAGCGATCCACAGCGAGCATTGGCAACCCATACCATCAATTTGAATCCACTTAATCTTGAGGCGTCGCGTGCGATGATCAAGCGGGCGGCGGATCGTTGGAATGTCGACGTCAATGACGGCATGCTCAATGAAATGGTGTTGTCTGCACAGGGAAGCCCATTTCGGTTGCAGCAGTTGACTGATGAGTTACGCCCCGGCGGAGCGGTTGCGAATTTGACTGGTGACGGTATGAGTGCTTTGCCCAGTCTCGACCGCATCTGGAAACGGCGTTTAGAGCGTCTTAGTGATGAGGCGCGGGGGATACTCACATATGTTGTGACATCAGGTGGTTACGTTTCGACTCAGCAACTGGGTGAACTGACCTGTCAAGGTGAAACCGTTGACGTCGCCATTTCTGAATTGTCGCAGCAGGGTCTTGTGATTGACGAGGCAACTGGCGGCGAGTGCATCACTATCTTTCATGACCGTGTCGCGGGTGAATTGATTGCGAATCTTCCACAACAAGATGTACAGTTGGCACATCAGGCTTGGTCTGCGTTGTTGATGGAGCGACAGGGCTCTGCAATGCTTTCAGCCCGCATTGCCGGACATCTGTTTGCCGCAAACAAGCCCGCGCTAGCTGTTCCTCATGCCATCGCCGCTGCTCAGGATGCTGAGCGGCGACTCGCAATGACTGATGCTGGAAGATGGTATGGGCAAGTCATTGCCCAAGTGGATGATTCAGAGAAAGTGATTTTTCTCCGCAAGGCTGCACGCTGTTACGCAGCCGCCACGCTGCCTGTCGAGGCATCCCTGTATTATCAGGAATTATCAACACTGGTTGACGGTGATGAAGCAATTGAGTGCCGGCTGATGGCGACCAGTTTGCTGCTCCAGTGCGGACGCTTGGAAACCATTGATGATCGATTGTACGAATTGGCGGTAATGCTGAACGCTCCTATTCCTCGAAGCTCTCGAAAGAGTCTTTTCTGGGGGTTCGGTGGAATCGGAGGGTCGATCGTGATGGAGGCAAAATTACTGTTCAAGTCCTTGCGAAGTTTTTTGCCTCGACGGAATAAAGCAAAGCCACTCCGGCATATCGAGTTTGTTGCTCCTGATTCCAGTGCTCGTAAATCAATCAAGCTGGACCGACAGCGTTTGCGAATGTGCATGATGCTCATACGCCCCATTACTTTCTTTGATCATGTTTACGCTTTCGATTTGTGCATCGCCTATTCAAGACTTGCCAAAAAGTGTGGCAATCGGGTTGAGGAGGTAGAAGCTCTGATCGTTGAATCTGTCTTCAATTGCTACGAGGTCGGAAAGATGCGTGATGAGGCGGAGAGTAATCTGGCTCTGATCCGCCCTGAGGTTGAACAGCTCCAGAGTCATCAAGTCTCAGCCGCATGGTGGTCTGGGATCGCATATTCACATGCCCTTTCTTGCCGGTGGTCGCATGTCGTGCATCCGGCTCGTAACAGTTTTGAAGAATTTCAACACGTGGTTGGAGTTAGTGGGTTTGAGGGAGCTCATATGCTGTGGCTTGATATCTGGTCCAGTTGGTTCCTCGGAAATTGGAATGAGATGTTTGAGATCACGGCAGGTATGTCTGATGATGCTTTGAGACGTAGTGACTTTTTTCAGCTCGCACTGATGATTGGTGGTTTCGGAAGAGGAGCATGGTTGGGGCGAGATCGCGTGGATGATGTCTTGCAGTTGCAAAAGCGTTGTAAAAATTTTGCGTCTGATTCCCCCACCGCCAATACTTTCACCGTCTTTGATTATGTTGCGAGGATTCAGGAGTGCATCTACAAGAAACAATTTTCAGAAGGATGGCGAGTCTACCAGCAACTCGACGGTAGCTTGCGAGAGTTTCCTCGTGCCACAGTACAGCTTGCAAGGGTTTCAGCTTTGACGGTCGGAGCATTGTTGGCGATACACCAATTCGCTCAAGAGCAGAGTGAGGACTGGCTCAAGCGTGTCCGGTCAATGACGGCAGAGTTGCGTCGTGAACGTCTTCCTTTCACGTTGATGTTGGCTGACTACTACGACGGATTGACCTTGTTGCAGGTCAGTCACCGTGCTGGCAGTGAGCAAGGCATGAGCGAATGCAGGGCCGTTCTTCGCTCTGCACGAACACAAGCAGAGCAGCAACATCTCGTGCCTTACGCGCTTGCGGCAGAAGATGCTTTGAACGAAAGCGAAACGGGACAATCATCCGATCTGTTGAATAGCCGGATGTTTCAGCATGGGGTCGTCAATCCAGAAAGTTTCAGCAGACTCTATACGGTCAAACTCCGATAACTGAATGTTTCGCATCTCGCCCGTTTGGGGGGGTGCTTTGGGGGAAGCCTGAGGTGGTCTGAATGGTACCGTTTACCTCGAATCGAGATGTTTCACCTTCGTTTTACCTAGTGCCAATTCATTTGACGCATGGCGGGAGTTGGAGCGAGGCAGGAACATTTTTCCCTGCGACGGGCTGCCCGCAGGGCTCGGGTTCAGCGATGTATCTGAATGATCAGTGGCCTGAATGCTCTGGCATGAACGGTAATCTGATTGATTCAGAAAAAACAAGTCGATTCTCCCCTTGCCGATGCTGTTCGTAACTCGCTAGCCTTTCGCTCACGTGCCATGCTTTACGTCGGGTGACCGACGGCTTATCTGTCCATGACACTGTTGGCATCGCGTTTCTCTTGCTCCAGTTTATCACGCAGTGACCATAGCAATTTGTCCGGTTCTTCTAAACCAAAATCGCTGAGTTCTGATTCATGGTCGGAACGTCTCGCCGAACGATATCAGTGCGTTTTTTCCCCTGCGCTGATCGATTGGTTCGATTCCAAGATTTGGCAAAGCCACAGCTGTGGTGAATATTGCTGTGGTGTTGATCCGGCTTTGTTGTTGGCGGATGCTCCCGAGCCGATTTGGCCTGGCTTGATGAGCTGCGACCTGATTCCGGTGATCGGAAATACTTCCGGTGATTGGTTGTGTGTGCGTGTTGACGAGGACAGCAAGGCGCGCGAAGTCGTGCAGTGGTACCACGGTGGTGGGGATTGGATTCCTTGGGGAAGGGACATCGCTCAGGCGATTGTTTTCGACGGTCTTATCGAGCGTATTTCGTCTGATTCAAGACGTCATGCAATCCCTGCTATTGTTCCACGTTCCTCTGGGCACGCGGAACGTGATGACGAACTGCTCAATTGGGCATTTGGCCACTTGCCTGAAGGGTTGGCAGAGTCACTCAAGCTGGCTCGTGATTCGGAGCAAGTGGCAGCTTGTTTGCTGGACGCCCAAGTATCAGAGGTTGCCGTACATTGCGAATTGATCTTGAAAGCACTGTGCCATGCAGAGGTGGATTCGTTGCAGCTTGCGATCGGGTTGGATGCTAAATCCTTGGGTAGAAACCAACTTACAGAGTGGGTGTTTGATCATTCGAGAATTCCTGAGAAGTATCGCCAGCAGATTGTCTCTGGTAAGCACGGAATGAAGTTGGTCGAGCAGAATTGGGATTCCGCAGCATCGCATGCCCAAGCGGTAACAACGCTGGCTCCTCACCTTGCCTGGGGTTGGGAAATCCTTGGCTATTGCGAAGAACGGTCCGGTCACACCAATCTGGCGATTGATGCGTATTCCAAGGCTGTTCGTTGTTCTGTATTCACAGATCAGTCTGTTCGTCTCAATACACATTGGGCGACCGATGATGCATCAAAGTTCAGCATCGAGCGAATGCGTCACTTGGATGAGGCCACGATTGAAAAATCAGAGTACTTGTCGACGGTCTCGAAGGCAGAAAACGCTGACCGCAGAACGGCAGTGACAGATTATTGGAAGCAGCAAGCTGTCATGCACCTTGCGGCCGGGGAAGTCGTCGATGCATACGAATGCTACATGGCTGCTGGCTGGGATCTCGGTGCCGGACCGATCACTGTCTACGGCGAAATTCTTGAGCGAGTTCACGAGACCGCTACGCAGTGTGGCCAGCGAGCGCGTGCCGAGTTGGCTGCAACTCACCGAAGATGCCTGAGTGATCGCTACGGGATCTGAGTCACTGCTTTCTGTCACCGCTGTTTTTCGTCACGACTGACCGTGACGGTTAATGATTAGCTCTCTTGGCCTGCGTAACGCAGGCTTCTGATGATGGCAGCTTGTACTTCAGACGCATCGACATTCGTTGCAACCTCCATGTTGACGGGCCACTCGGGACGCAGTCG
>Ga0315315_10001214_pt1 | contig 23427 bp, 17 predicted proteins | sample M140m3416metaG_FD_203699 | JGI IMG/M metagenome (GOLD analysis project Ga0315315, IMG submission 203699) | Ammonia-oxidizing marine archaeal communities from Monterey Bay, California, United States - M1 40m 3416 | ecosystem: Environmental > Aquatic > Marine > Intertidal zone | place: USA...
ACTTGCTTCTGACATCAGAATGTATCCAATCGGTGACAAAGATCTAATGAATACAGCGTACACCAAGCAACACATATACATGGCTTTCCATGCCCGAACCGACAAAGAAATCTCAGTACCCTATTCGCCGCATACACGAAGCCCCGAAGAATGCCTGCTTAAGGCACATAAAGTGTTTGCATATGCACCGATGACATTCATTTCGACAATTATATTGAACAATGCGGTGGATGATGCACGTGACGAACAAGACAATCCAATTGCAGAATTAGACACTGGAATTCCTTACCGCCATAAAGACGCATCTGTTTTTGACGAATGTGGTGCAACAGAATCAGCATTTGTTCTGTCGGCAAAATCTACGAACACCACTGATCTCGAAGAGTTTCATGATAATAGTTATACTATTGCAACCGTCATGGAACCCACGGGTCGCACTTACGCTACAAAAATGTTGTTCAATAACTCGGACACCGAGGGTGCAGTGCATGCAGTGGTCGAAGAACTTTTCGAACCCACTTACATCAATGACGTTTTGGAAATGTTGCGGTCGGCGAGTGTACGTCAATTGACTTTAAATACTGCCATTTCGACTCTAAGAAGCTTTCTTGACAACAAACAAGCCATTTGTATCGTCTCACGTGACCACGATGGGCGCATATCGAATGCCAAGCTGTTTGGCAAAGAAACAACTATCAATAATGTAAACAAAGACGCACTGTCTCGATTGGTGGTGTACACCTGGGTCCAGTTCATTGTACTGGACAAAGATCGCGTTTCTGTGTTGATGACACGTGATCCAGAGTACACAGACGGAACGTTTCCGCGTGAAAAACTTAGAATGGCTACAACTTCGACCGGTGGATCGGACGTGGTGCAAAAAATGAGGCCAAAGCTCAATGACCTAATAGACCAAGTCCTTGTTCTTAAATCAGCCAACGAAGAAACAGTTAGGTCGATATCGGATTTTAAACGCAAATTAGACTTTCTAGTTGAACAAAAAGCAACTGCAGCAGACCCTAAAGACGAACAAGAATTACCAAGGAAAATGCAAAGGATTGTTGACGAATTGAAAAAATCACACGATAAGCTTGTTGTATACCAGGATAATTACAATCGCTAAGTTGATTAAAGAACGTTTAAATTAGTGTAAACAAGAATGGTGTTGCAATTTCGTGGTGTTGCTCACCCTCCTCCCGGAGTCAGTGAGCCAGACATAGCGAATCTTTCAGCAGCTGAAATCGGATTAACCGATCTTGGCAGCAAAGGCGGTGCTCCACTGTTGTTCGAGCATAATGCAACTCATAAAGTGGGACACTGCCTTGCTTCTTGGGAAGGACGAAATGGCGAGTTACGTGTAGCTGGGATTGTGGACGATCCCAAAATCGAACGCTCGATTCGAAATGGCTCGAACCAGGGCCTTAGCTTGGGCACTGACGTAATCCAAGACACAGAAGGCAACGCTCTTTATAAGTCTCAGCAGGAACTTAGCATATGTGCTGAACCACGGCGTTCTGGCTGTTGGATCGATACGATTGATGGTAAACGTACGAGACAAAACCGGCGGTTTTCTACAGGTGTGTTCTTCTCGCTAACCACGAGGGTTTTGATTATCTTTTTAACATAAGTGCCCTCTTGTCCTCTACTGTCAAAGCCCATCAAAATGTCTGACGACAATGTTACTACTGACACAGGTGATATGTTCTCGAAAGAGTATGTAGAAAAGCTCAAGGCGGACCTCGCTGCAAAGTCGGATGAGGCCGCCAAGCTGAAGGCTTTCAAGGCTACACACGACGAAAAGACTCGTGAGGTCATTGGCAAGCTTCAGCCTGACATTCAGGCTTGCATCGAAAGTCTGGCAAAGGAGAATGAGGACCATGCCGCAGAGATGAAGCCGCTCGTTGATTGGTCCCGATCCTGTCACGAGAGCCAGTCTATCGAGACTGCGATGCCACTTGCGAGACTGGTTTCGTGTGCCTCTGCGAAAATCAAGCGCACCCGCGAGGAGGCTTCTATCCTTTCAGAGAAGGCCACGACTCTCGGTGCTACTCTTAAAGAGCTTGAGGAGCTTAAGACTGCTGACTCGGCCAAGGCACAGCGCATCAATGAACTTGAGGCGCTTGCGAACGAGCGCCAGGATGCTAACCAAAAGCTTCAAGATGAACTTGCGAAGCTTGGTGTGATTAAAGACAAGTTTGACTTTTCTAAGGTGGCATCACGCGAGGCTGCACCCCCTGCAAGCGACATCAAGCCAGAGGCTATTGCTGGCACTTCCAACCTTACGGCTCTGACGTCGAATGCATCACGTGGGACTGAGCCAGTCGCTTTCGAGGATCAGCTGCTCAAGTTTGTCACTGGCAACTCAACAAAGGCAGGCAGCTCCAAGATCACCCAGTCTTCGACCATCCACCCTCTGGTGGGTGCTTCTTCGGGTGGCGTCGAAGATGAGATTGCATCCGCAATCCGTGGCTACTAAATAAAGGACACTGCCAACAAGTCACCAAGAAGTAGCTCTGCTGTTCAATGACGGCAACACAGGCCGGTTCTAGCCCACCTTTCGGAGTCTTTTAGATCCTCACACATTGAATAGAGCCGCTAACGAGTGTATTTGTTGAAAAGTAGTGTATTGACTGTCGTTATGAAACATAATATATCCGAGACTCCACCCCCTTTAGGAAAGGAACGAATAACGAACATAAGCCCCTCTAAGTTTGACCTAAATCATCAAACCGACCAATCACTTATTGAGGAAATTTGGGAAGATGTCGATCGTTACTTACGTGATTTCCCCAACACAAACAGCGATTGTGAGTCTGACGATGACATAGAGTCGCACGCACAAACAAGATCTTCCTCGATCATCGCCAAAATGCCGTGTGGTGATTTTCACGTATGTAAGTTGGGAAAGCCATGTCCCTTTTTGTTTCCAAACGAAGACCGTCTGATGGTTTGCCTTTACACTGGTATTGAGCATGGTCCAGAAGTCACTACTGAGATGTTCGATTTGAACGGAGGTTCAGACAAAAAATCAGGCGATCCTGACCAAACTTGCGGTAATCTGATCTATGGCAAGTGGAACAAACGAGTGGACCCAAGCAAAGCGTCAAGACTCGCTTTCCAAATGGCTTCTCGAATCTCCGACTCTGACTTGGTGCAATGTTCGACGAATCATGACATACGGCCAGTTCATGATAAAATTAAAAGAGGTGCTTTATGCGTTGGAGAAGAGAAGGACAAGACAGGTGTAAAGAGACAACGCAATGGTTGCAAAAAACAGGTGGCAGATAATGATACCAGATGTCAGCTGCAAAATGAAGCTGTCGTGGTTATAACTAAACTAATTGACCACAAAAGATCGTCGACTTTCAAGCGTGCTTCGCCAATTGGAAAGGTCGACAGAAAGTGTGCTCCAGTGGACCCACGCATGTGCGACCATAAATTTGTTTTCAATAAGTCGCTACGAAGATATTTGAAAAATTGCTCTATGGCACTAAAAGCCCCTAGTTTGGATACCATACACAACATTGCATTAATGGCACAAGAGGCTAGCAAAAGTGCACAGAAGTACCAAGAAAACAAATTTACTTCTGACTCCATAAGGAGTGCAAAGTTTAGGAACTTGTGTGCTTCTTTGGTTGTTTCGCTTTGGTCGGCCGTCTGCAGTTCGCCTTACATGTCTAACGCAAAGAGGGGAACTGATGCATACAGACCGTTTATTTGCGGTGTCCTCTATGGATTTAAACGCGGTGTTACGTTGGACGATGGGACTGTTTTAATTCCTACGTGTCCACAGCTGGCACAAGCACTGCCTGTATTGAGAGGTACTGGTGGAAATACAACGGCCAAGACCCTGCACTCCTCCAGCCATCGCGGCCTGTGCACGCTGTCCAGGTGCATTGCGAGTGTACCAAAAGTAAAACAGGAGTCTGTTTTTCGCAGCACTGCACGAATCGCACAACAATTTTCCAAGCAAACGTTCACGAGAGCGGACATCTAGACATTATCCGTACGTTAGGTAGGTAGCACTCATGACATGAGCATGTGAATTGAACAAAACCATCATTTTGAGATGTCTCAAATTTCCATGTTTATTCCGACCAGGCGGAACGATCGCGGAACTCAAATTTCTCGGCGCCGTAAGTTGCGCTCAATTTTCAAGTTTCGTAACGGACAAGTCGGACAAAAAGTGGGCCAAGTCGGAACGAGGTCGGAACCCATGTACGAAATGGCGAATTTCGTCACACGATCTCGGCGATCTGGGGCCTAATTAGGAAGTATCTTGCAATCTCCTACAATCTTGACCGTTACCTTTTACACCGAGGGATAAATGTTGTAAACTACCATATGAGGCCCAAGATCGCCCGAGATTGCAGAATACTTCCTAATTAGGTCCCAGATTGTCGAGATCGTGTGACGAAATTCGCTATTTCGTACATGTGTTCCGACTTCGTTCCGGGTTGACCCACTTTTTGTCCGACTTGTCCGTTATGAAACTTGTAAAAGCTCACCTGCGGCTCTTACACGTTGACATTTTCACCAACTGCACAACGAGAGGTTCACTTTCTGCCGTCGTCCACGTTTCCGGCCACGAATCTATGTTTTTGGCCGTGCTCCAGTGCTTTTTGAGGTCTTCGTTATTTTCACTTTTACGTTTCCAGTGCCATATATGTGCAATTGTTCCTCTTCTGCGCTCGCCGTAAAAATATGACTCGCAAATGGACGTAAACATGCGCTGTAACTCAAAGTCGGAGTCATCCAGCGCTTGACGGAATTTCAAATTAGCACAACGGGCCAAAAACAACCAGCTGCTTTCGTATTCGTCTCGTCGTGCAACCAGTTGTTGCAACAGCGGCGTAACCTCCGTCGCCCAACCACGTATTACTTCTTCTTCGCAATTCAAGGCGTAGACGTGAGCAGATAATAGAGCAAGATTCAACAGCAATAACGAGCGCCAATCTCTGTTTTTTGTCCGAATGAAAAAGGCCGGGTCGAAGTCCGTAAGTTTGTAGGTTGCTCGTTTTGTGGAATTGCTCTCGTCGATAAACTCGAGCAAATTTCCTGGCTTTATGTCGAAGAACGCTATACCCAATCGCGATGCTTTGTAGAGAAGTTCTATACATCCAACGGCTGCCGTACATCCGTCATTGAAACTTCGCATGCTTTTCAAAGATTTGCCGAGGTCGCGATGCGCCACTTCCATCGTGTACACTACTCCAAATCTAAGTGTTCGACCTGTACGCGGGGCATTGAAAACGGCTACGCTATAAATTGCTGGGCCAATGTCGTTGAGCGAAGCAAATAATGTGTTGAGCAATTCCCCAAACGTTGTCTGGTAGTTTTGGTACATAAACTCATTCGACGATTGCACATCTGGTCTGGTGAATCGCACCACACATTGCTTTGGGAGCCACTTTGGAAGCTGTTCAGATGGTATGACAACAACAGCATTGAACGTACCTACACCGACACGGAGACATCCAATGCCACCGTCGGTTGTTATATACGGCCGTCCGTCATTGTCAGCAATTTGTACTGGTGCTACCAAGTTCCTCCACCACGATGACAACATAGAAGCGTCGGTAGACAACCCATCCGTAACAAAGCGATCACCATCGTACTTAATCGTAACGCCGTCTTTAATGCAACAATAGATCAAGTTAGTGTCGACTTCCTTAAACGTTGGCTCACCGTCGTGCAAATATTTGTCAACGAGACTTGATTTGCACCCATCCTCATACCATACCAAGACGCACGGATGCTCTGTCTGGATGCGAATTGGACGACTTACTCGCAGCGTCGGTATTTCCGATGGAGACAAGTGTACCTTATTTTTAGGAGAGCATCTGTTGCCGTCCATGAATGTTGCTCTACCAGCTGGGTACAGTGCAGGATTGGTGGGCATGGGGTTACCACGCAGTCGTTGAGATTTGCTTGAAAACGAACCAGATTGAACAGTTCGCTTCAAGGGCTGTGCCGACACCCGAACCTCGTCGTCGTAAACAGACTCTTGTCTTTTTCCACGATACTGTCGCATTATTGATGCGATTTGCATGCAAATCTAGCTTGAATGAACAAGAGTGGGCAAATACTTTTATGGAAAATTAATAATTCCAACCTGCGTCACGATTTTGTGCGTAACCGTCAGGCTCGTCAGCACATGAAAATAAAAACCTGTTTCGATTAAAGTCGTGATACGGTCGTCCCAGAAACTCAATTGGATCTGGTTGTTTTCCAACCCGCTTCTTTTGCAACGGTCGTTTGAGAATGCGTTCTCCTTCTTTGTTTATGAGCTCAGTAATCTCAGGTCCAGGACTTACCGAAACGTCAGCGAGGCATTGGGAAAGAGCCGTAATGCTTACATAAGATGGTTTTTTGGCGGCTGCGGTTGCCTCTCGAAAAGCATTTTCCGTGATCTCGTGTGCGAGATGCGCACACAGTTCTGCGTTTGCAGCTTCTTCGTTCTTAAAGTCTTCGACTAATTGAACATCTTCTTCGCACTCAACGAGTTCTCTACCTTTGCTGCTTCGCACTCTCAATTCTTCAGTTATCAACACACTCATTGGCACATACAGTAAGTAGTCTTGTCTCAGAAGCAGGATTTGGAAGCACCATGTATGGGCAAATCGACTTAGGGTTGATTTAAGTCGATTTGCCCTTGAAGTCAAACCACACACTGTTCAACCCACGTGCGTCCTCAATACCGGCGCCCAAAGTATGTCAGCAATTCCGGGATGTGCAGGGACCTGGCAATACATTTGCCTTGAAACAGAAGCAGTAAAATCATTACCCGAAACGTACACGTACCCGATGTCATACACCGTACGGCTTCCTCATCATCTGTACTCGCATTGTTCAGGGTTGAGGGTGACTTCACCTTCCGGATATGACGTCTACATCACTCTTCCAGATGACGGGACTAACTACTTGAAGGACGACATTATTCGTGTCGAGTTGACCAGCCCAACGTCTGGATATGCGTTTAGGCACATATTTGAGGAGGTTAAAATAACAAACGAGAAAGCGTTGGCGACAGCTCAGGGTGTTATGTATGAATTGCGCGATGTATCGTCTCAATTGTTCAAAGGATTTTGCGTTTTGGTCAACGTGCACCCCGATTCTGAGTGGGCAAAGCTGGCGGCAAATTCCTTGCTGAACAGCCTATCAAGCAGATACACCGAAAGTATGCGTGGCAGCCGTGGAGACAAACCTTTGCATGTAAAGGACGTGAAAATGGGTGACGAGATTGCGAGACTTGTTGAGTGCTACAAAATTGGCGCTGACCCCGTCACCACGTCGTGGAGCTGTATCAATGAGTTTAAAGAATTTAGTGCGCAGATGATGGCAGACGAGCTCGTGCAGGAAGAAGAGGCTGAGAAGGCAAAGAAATTGTGTGAGAGCACAAGCACTAGCAAAAGGGCTGCGAAAAAAAAGCATCGCAAACAAAAGGCAAAAGCCAAGCTGCAATCAATCTCAGAAAACGAGTTTGTGGAAGACGAAGTGGCACACGTGTACCAAACTGTCGAGGAACAATCGCGTGACTTTGTTGACCACGCCGCTGTGGATGATCAACTAGTCCTTGAAGACAATGAACAGGCGCGCGACTTCGTTGACTTGAGTGATCTCAAGACGTCGTTGTTTGATAAGTCTGATGACGCGGCAACCTCCGTTGCGACATCGCTTCAATGCGTTGTGTGCATGCGAAATGAAAGGGCTGTTGCGGCCGTTCCATGTGGTCACAAATGTCTGTGCGAGGAGTGCGGCAAGACCTCCGTTCTGCAGGACCTAAAATGTCCTATGTGCCGAGCTGAGATCAAGATGTTCATCAGAATTTGGGATTGAAGAGGCTGTGAAGTTGGAGATGCGAGTCTCCCTCGCGATATCAGCATATCGGAGGGCAAGAGCCAGCCACACGGCGTCGGTGCACGCGAGCACCAGATGAAAATCCTCATGGAACGACCAAACGCGTGCGGCATGCCACGGCACACGGCTCGAGATGGGCTCGAGCTCGTACGCCTGGGTCACCGGCTGAGAGAGCCCACCGGCGAGGATTGTGAGCGCGAGCATCGTGCCCCACTCGACGTTTGCCACGCCCACCGTCAGGCCGATAAAAGTAAAGGCCCAAACAACATACGCGATCACGAGCATGCTGCGCGGCGCCTCGGAGCGTCCGGGCTGGGTTCGCAGCCCACGCTGGCCGCGGGTCTGCCGCCACACGAGAAGAGCGTTCAGGACGAGCACTCCGGCGGCTAGTCCACCCTCTCGAGCCATATCGACTGGGTGAGAAACGAATGGCGCAACTGTTCCACACACCCAAGCTGGCACGAGCACGAGGTCAACAATGAATGCACGAGTGACTCCAATCGTCGACGAAAAGGGATAGAGGTGGAACGTCGCAGACGCCGCGTACGTGGCAAACTTTCCTGCGAGCCCGAGCGCCATCGCAATGTCGCGGGTAGCGGCTACAAGAATCCCTATGCCCGGCAGCAGCGCCAACGCAAGGATGCCGTGGATCACGCCACGGAGCAATGGTCGCGGTTTTCCATCGGCGTATAGACGAGAGCGCCACGCATCATTTGGCACCTCGACCTTGATGCTTTCCTCCAAAGGGACTCGAACCCTGGTCGACCCGGTGGAAGTGGTTATCATGATGACCACTGGTTTTACAGTCAGCCACTTTCCAAAAAAAACACATTTAGCGCTAGGACTGAGAGCGTCCCGGAGTGCGTCGCCAAGGTAGTCTTCCAGCACGGATGGGCGGCCGGCCGCAAGTGCCTGCGCGTAGGGTGCGAGGGGAGTTTTCACAAAAAAGCTTTTTACATTAACATCTACTCTTCTCTATGGTCGAAAAATATTTCGCCGCTGTTGAAGTTGTCGCCAATCAAATGAGCTATGGCCCTGGAACGATCACGCCCGTACGAGCAGACAACGACAACAGGCTTCTTGTTTTCGATTGCCTTGCATCCAAGTGCAACCAGTTTTTTTACCTTCTCTGGGCAAACACTACGCAAGAAATCTTGTATTTTTTCAATGTGATTGTCGGCATTTGTCACTACTTTCCCATGCGGATTTGGAAGCGTTCTTGCGTTTATGACAACAGCATTGGACGGTGCATTCGGACCGCGAATTCGCTTCCGTCTGGCACCAGGTGTACCGGCCGTTTGGATCATAAGAGGCATTTGGTTTGTTATGAGGCGCCGACTTTCAAACGGAGCAAAAGAAGGGCAAATTCAAGTCGCCGATAAATTCAATCAATTTGCCCAAACACTAGCTCAAAGTAAAAAATATTGATTTGCATGGATTCAAAATGGAAGACGCGCTCGCAGTCGTTTTGGAGCATTCGATTATTCAACTACGACAACTCGTTCATGAAAAGTCGCGCGACCCAAACCGCCAATCCTTCTTTTCGATCATTCATAACCTACCCATCACGTGTAAACCACTACTTGAACTAGCAAAGTCATACGAATCGTTCGAATATATGTTATTCTACGAACGAGTTCGACTCAGAGTTGCATCAAAAGACTATTTTTTTGATGCTGTACCAGCCGGGGTTGTTCTGACTGAAGGCAGTGAAATAGACATGCTTCAAACGGCACCTTTGCGAATAACGGGAATTAAGTTACGCGACACGTATAATCGTAAATTCGAAACGGTGGACAAACTTGAGCATCATCCTTCTTTTCGTTTGTGGAGTCCAGGAATTACGGCTGGATTGAGTGACGAAGTACCTTGGTCTGTTTGTGTGTTGGTTGAAGATACACGGTACATGTTCGAACGCTTGCGGCTGTCAAGGCGAGACGAAACGTTCAGACATTGCGCGAACTGCAATTGTAAACGTCTTTTTTATATTGGTGAAAGTGCAGAAACTTGGAACTCAGTAAATACGCAAGAGACCATGGACGACGACGAAGAAGACTATAGTTCGCAAAATTACTGGAATTCGGTGGGTGGAAAAGTGGTGAATTCGGAACCAGACTCGCGAAGGTTTTGCTCGTCAACATGTAAACATGAGCATGCCTTACATCTTGCAAGAATGATGCCAGATTCTGAATTAAACCTTGACGTCGACGACAGCGCAATTAAACTAGGACGTCCACGTGTTCAAGAAGCATTCAAACTCGCACTTAAGCGAAACGAAGTGGCGGCACGTGCTTTACGGACGATGCGATCGAAAACGTTTCCTAACTTAGCGGTGAATCCGGCCGAGATCGAGATTCACCGCCAAGTCAAAGTAACGGCGCTCAACGTCGACATTGCACTACTCTACGCCGCCACGCTACTTGCCGAATCACACAACCTTTCAAAAGGCAAAATATTGCCGGGACAACACACTTATTGGCGAGATCAACACACGATTTACTCTAAAGCCATCAACAACGTGAAGAAGATTTATTCCAAACACCAACGGAAAGAAGGCATTATTTCTTCAATGCTAACAAAATCCAAGTTCATGGACTCTGTTAGTCTCGTCGTTGCAAAACTATTTTGACATTATTGAAAAGATACCAGTTTTTTTGCGGAGCGTTTGCCCGAATTGGAAATCTAACAAAAAACGGTTTCGTTGACCCACTCCAAAACCCTCAAGTGGCAGGATCTCTTCATCGTGTTGCGTACCCACCGGTTCCATGGACATCCATTGCTGTGTGCCCACTTAAGGACTTTGAGGTGCCCGTGTAGTGATGCATTGTAATAGATCATTTCATTCCACGGGAATCCAACAGTGCGCGCCCATTTTAGGACGTCGAGGTGGCCTCTGCTTGCCGCAATATCGCATATGTCCAGTGTGTTCGACAACAAGTGACTTCCACACTGTTCGACAACCAAGTGTGGATGTCCATTTTCGTGCAACCACTGAAGCGCATCGAGGTGGCCGTATTCCGCCGCCCAGCTGCATGCGCACCCGTCGGTTCGATTCCACAACATTCCATTGTCACGAGCCCATTTCATGATTTCTAATTGGCCTTGTGCCGCCGCCCGGTCGAATGATCCACAAGGCTCGTCAGAGAATACGCATCCATTTTCATAAAGCCACTTCACTAGGTCGAGATTGCCACTCGTGACCGCGTCATCGCATATTTCTTCCTCTAACCATTCACATCCTTTGTTGCGCGCCCACTTGACGACTTCGAGGTGGCCGTAGTGCGCCGCAGACGCGCAGGTGCGCTCGTCCCACGGACAGCCATTTTCGCGCAACCATTTGAGGACGGTAAGGTCGCCTTTCGAAGCCGCAGCCGCGCAGGTGTCCTCGTCCCACAGAAACCCTTTTTCGTGCAACCATTTGAGGACGACAAAGTTGCCGCTTTTAGCCGCTGCCGTGCAAGTTTGTTTTGAAACCATTTTGTCGAAATCACCGCCGAAATGCCAACTAATGTTGTTTCGGTGCAGCCACAGAAGGACGTCGAGGTGGCCGCCTTTTGCCGCGCCTTTGTACGCGCGACTGTCGTGTGGAAATCCATGCTCATTCGCCCACTTGAGGACGTCCAGGTGGCCACCCTCCGCCGCGTTTGCAAACGCTATCTGGTCGATCCGAAATTGTTTTTGGCGTGCCCACTTAAGGACGTCAAGGCGACCTTTTTGCGCCGCTTGGTCCACGATGACATTTTGGATCATCGTGTTCAAACGAATGCATATTCCCGGCATAATGAACATACACTCGCAATCTTTTATGAATGCCCATTTAAGGAAGTCGAGATGGCCGCCCTGCGCCGCTTTTGCGCATACGAAACTATACGTGCAAGTCGTGGGTGCCCAGCCACATGCATATCCCAATCTGAAAAGCTCAACGGATTGCACGATCGTGGCAACACTAGTAGAGTACGGGCCGGGCAGAAGCTCACGGAACCGACGGCACACTAATGCAGCGATGAACTTTTCGTTGACATCAACTTTCCCGAGAACTGTGCCAAGTTCGTCGTTTGCCAAGTCCAGTAAGGTCATCACCATTGAGGCGCCGGTGTTTTTGCTTATCGAAGTCAGACTCGCTGGACAATTGACCTCTTGGGCAAACCTGAAAGTTTATCACTTGAGAGTTGCAGCCGCGATGGATCATTTCCATTCAGCCTCTCACGCAACAGTGGAAAATGAACTGGTTTTGTTGACAACAAAGTGCCATATTTTGCAATTTAACAAAAAATTTGGTCGACGCGCGCTGCCGCGCAGCAAAATAAAATCAGCGACCACGCGAATCGGGCGTTCTGGCCGCGATCTCAAATGAATAACGGCTAATTGCATGCAACGCAAATACAAATCTCAAAAGGACCCGTCGACGGTGTGGACGCTCGGCATCCCCGTCCTCCGAATCCAGTGCGCGACCCCCGACAAGGGGCAGGTCGTGCGCTTCAAGGACCCGCAGCAGATCTGGCCGTGAGAGGGAGAGTCGCGCTAAGCGCATGATTGCATAAGCCTGCGCGTGTAGAGGTAGTAGTGTGAGACAGTGACAAGGTGAGCGTATGGCCACCACTGGCACACGCCTCCACGCGGTGCTAACCGCTGGCTACCACCGCCGCGAGGCATCGGTGAGCGCGCCCGCGTCAACGCAAGATGTCGCTACAAAGCTCTCGACCCTCGTCACGCCGCCCACCACCCTCACTTCGCTCCGCGCCCGCGGTGTGCACTACATCATGGTCGGCGAGAATCACTTCAGTATGGAAAACAAGGAACGTCTTGCGTCCGAGATTGCGAGACTTGCAACAAGCGGACGCATCCGTCTGTACGTGGAGCACAACCCCGACGCTTCGGACATAGCCAAAGCCTCCGATCGTCTTGCAACCGGCGCAGGACTCCCCACAATGAGAGAGCACGACCCCCTCTACGATTCGTCCAATTCGCTGCTTGCATTTCTCATGGAGAAGGCAAAGGGGTCCATGGAGACCTTTACGTCTAGACCCGAAGGGCTCCAACCAAGCTTCCGAGTCGATCCTGAATTGCTGAGCCAGGTCATCACTCTGGCACGCCTCTGCGCGGATCCCCGACGGCAGCGCGTGATAGAAGCGATCAACTCCATAGGCAGCGTGTCGGAGGAGATTTTAGGCAGCGCCATGTATTTGGCGGATCGGCTTTCGCAACAGGGTCGCATCGATAGCCGGCTGCTTCCAGTGGTGGAAGAGTACCTAACAGAGCGGCTCATCAATTTGAGATCGGCCATCAATGCCACGGGGAGCCGCCCGCTGGTGAACATGGCACTCGATAGCATCCGTCCGTCAGATGCTCCCCTTCTTGAGGCGTCGTACAAGTGTGTGTTTGCCCCTCACGTGGTCAGCGACTCCGTTTTTGCCACCCGGCTGATCCGCGAAACTGTATCTCCTAAGCTTGTAGTCGTTGCCGCAGGGCAAGCGCATGTTGATGCGTTGAGTCGCATGTTAGTCGCGCTAAGCGCATGAACGCATAAGCCTGCGTGTATCTCTTAAGCGGCCACGGGAATAGTCACATGTGACTCTTCTCCGCTAACTCGAAAGTTAAGTCCCCAAGTTTCGTAACGGACAAGTCGGACAAAAAGTGGGTCAAGTTGGAACGAGGTCGGAACCCATGTACGAAATGGCGAATTTCGTCACACGATCTCGACAATCTGGGGCCTAATTAGGAAGTATTTTTCAATCTCCCATAATCTCGGTCCTAATATGGTCGTTTACCACATTCATCCACCGGTGTAAAAAGTAACGGTCGAGATTTCTGGAGATCGCGAAATACTTCCTAATTAGGCCCCAGATTGTCGAGATCGTGTGACGAAATTCGCCATTTCGTACATGGGTTCCGACCTCGTTCCAACTTGACCCACTTTTTGTCCGACTTGTCCGTTACGGAACTTAAAATTTTCAAAAATTTGCGTACAAATGTGGTCGGAATCATGCAAAATTTGGAAAAAATTATCGGTACTTTCGCGCGCATGACGCACTTTCCGTTGCCCCACGCGCCGGGGCCCTCTCACCCCGCGTTGAAGGACGTCGTCCAGATTGCGTGTTTGAATCAATCCCCGCACAGCACACCGGGGCCCGCTAACTTCAAAACCCGGCGCCTCAAACGCTTCGGAATGAAGCGTTCGCGATCCACTTCGAACTTACAAAATATTTCGGACTTACAAGATCACAACCATTGGCTCGCAGAGCAGCACAAACTGGACACTCTGAAACGTGACTGGAACTTGAGTGAATTGGGCGATTTAGGACCGCCGCTCCTAAAGCGCCAGCATCGCATAACAAAGTTGCCGAACTCGAAGGAGTTGAAAGGCAACGAAGAGAGTGAAGAGAGTGAAGAAGGTGAAGACGTCCACGGTGATAGTGACGAGGGTAGCAACTCGTCGATTTGCAGTTGTCTCAGATTGCGTTAAAGATTTGTGGTTTTGTAAAGACTCGATTTTGATGCTTGCCGGAGCATGTCGATGGCTTCGGTAGACCGTCTTTTTTCAGCTTCTTCCTTAAAAAATGTAGCAAGTCCATACTCTCCACGAGATCTTACCTCTGGATGCTGAGGTGGCTCTACTGCGACAAAAAGCGGTTTGCAAATGAGGGCATTCATGTCCCACGCCCGCTTTTGAGCGACCGCTCCTTGAATTTTATCTGCACGATTGCCATATGCACGCTCATCGCCTTCTGTTTGAACGGGCGATATCGATTTTTCAGTTCTTGGAAGACCTTTGCTATCCAGAATGGTTGGATCCGACGATACCCGCAACGACATCCCGCCTTCGTTAAGCGCGACGTTGACACGCACACCGCTCAATTCAGCGCCTAATAATTGGGATAAAACTTGTCGAAAGCTGTGTGGTTTTAATCCAATTGGCGATGCTCGTTGTTTTACTCCACTTTCTCCACTTCCGACAAAGATCGGATCGATATGATGTCGACCGACCTTATCCACAGACGTTGCGCTGGAAGTTGGATAGCACGTCGGTGGCGGACGAATCCCGTCATCTGAATAAACGAGCCAAACCGAACGCACTGCATTTTCCAGCGAAGTTCTAAAGCGCGGGATCATCTCTGGTCCTGTAAGATGCGATCCGTCATTTTCCATCAAAAGTTTTAACAAAGGGCATAAACCATATTTCCACGCACATGTTGACTTATTCGGCCGACAAAACGCCGACCAAAAAAGCTTTGCATATCTTACGTCGACTGCGTCAAGACCGCGAATATTCTCAAGGCAAAGAGCGCTGCCTTTTCCGTCAGCTTGGTGACATTGCGGAGCAGCTTGTTCGAACGCTCGTAGAAGAGCGAATTCACCAACGCTGAGATTGCTGGGGTATAAAATGTTTATCAAGACTAAGAAATCGATAGCCCAACAAGAAAGCACATTTGTCAACTTGTCGTCTCCATTGACGAACATCGATATTGTCCTATGCATTCTATCAAGTGCGTCTTCTGAGTCGCCGTACCAATCGTTGAAGCACCTTCCAAGCAGTGCCAACGAGCTAGCACAATTGAAGAAACTCTCCACGTTTTCATAAGCGGTGGCAAAAGGGCAGTCTCCAGACGAAACTTGGCATGGTCTACGAAACAAAGGCTCTCGCACGATTGCATCTTCCTCGCGCGTTGAATCTGGAGAGTACGCACGACCGGTGCATGCACTGGTCTGTTGACTGTCTCGAAAACAAGTCCGTAACGAAGAGTCGACAGATGGTTCCAAATCGCAAGGTAAACTTTGACTAAACGGAGAGAGTGGTAAGACCATTATAGAATCGACGGTGTCCGCCTCTTCACGCCCGGCCATTGTCCGACATGTCTCCAAAAAGTTGCAATATCCGTTGAGAAGAGAGTGGACTCCTGGAATATATCCATGTGGTATGCCACGAACCGCCGTAGGTACAGCAGTGTAAAGCTTACGCTTAGAGGTTACGCTGTCATCTTCAAGTGGATCGTCGAAAACTTTCCAATGATTCTCTCCAAACGCAATTGCGAGCTCATCCGCAGCGCGTTCCGATAAACAACAATTACCATGTTGTCTCTTGTCACTTCTGTAATTATGCGAAAGAAGGCCGTGCGGTGTGTAGCCAGTGTCGATGCGACTCCCATACGTTCCACTGTACGGCCCAGGGTCAAAGCTACGTACTACGTTGCAAAGTCCAGCGACATACGTGTCAAACGGCGTCAGCAACATCAAAGTGTTTACATCCGGTGTGACAATTTTTTTCGACGAAGCAATGCTAGCATTAGTGTAACCACATGCCAAAGTGGACGAGACGACACCGATGAAAGATGCTTGTGATGCAGCAACAAAGACTGCCGCGCGACACTGCTTCATATAAACGACTTCGTCATGGAGGTGTCTGTTCAAGTTTTTGAGAGCGTCAGTCAATCGAATTGCACCATCACCACATACATCGACTTTCATAGATACCTTCACTCTATCTGTATCACCATCCTTGATAATTTCGTCGATACATTCAACGCCAAAATCAGTCATGGTCAGGAGCGGCAGTGGTTCGCTACTCATAATCCCAGGCATGTCTCTAATTATTTCACTTGGTGATGAAAACCCAAGACTGACTTTGCAAACATCATTTTTTCGCGTTTTGAAAGCCAGCCAACGGCGTAGTGTTTCGTTTGCAGATATCGCCAATGATATTGGATGTGTCGGTGACGCTATTGGCTCATTGCGAAATTCGTTCTTTTGGCTCTTGCTCAATAACATTGGGACGCTGTCACTGTCGTGTTGAATCTTCTTTGCGTCTTCTAGTAAGCACAGCCCTTCTTTTGCTAACTCAACTGCTGCATTCTGGTGAGACGCGTCGATTGCCATAAATGTTTGTATGCTTATGAAACTGCGAGTGGTTCCAGTGATGGGCTGGGTCAGGGGTTTTTCTGTTTCAGAGTCGACGAAAGATTGTAACGCTGAAACACGACGCGACCTTTTTGCTTTGCTCAGTTTCTCATTTCTCAAAACATGAAATATTTTACGACATCTTTCCAACACCCCAGGGATTGTGCACGTGTCTTTATTCGTTGGAGCGAGCTTCGTAGATCCACAACTCCAAGCAATTTGTACTTTACAGCACGGCGGAGGTCTCAGGTGTTTAGGCACCAATGTGCACGTGTGTATCGTCGACATAGAAACTTCGTCGTCGGTTCTTAACATACCACACGAAATAACGACCTCGTTTGTCTTCGGATTTTCAGCTCGGAACGCCACAAGAGCCGGGATCTCGTCAGCACGACGACCGACAAAAGAAACCAGAGCCTTTGCCGACTTGGTTGCATTCTGCAGACTTACATTCTGCAACAGTGTGTTGTGTCCAATGTGACTTCCTTCAGATTGTTTTAATAGAGTGAATAGTGCAGCGTCTCGGGCTGTTCGTTTGGTATGTGAAGCCAGTGTGTTTAAAACGTTAACATCTTGCGACTGCAAAGCAGAGTGCCAGAATTCTAAAAGTGCGTATGCGTCTGATCCTGAACTAGAAGAGGTGCCATTTGTTGAACGTTTGCGTTTTCCATCTCGTTTCCACATATGATCTCCAATGTCGTCAAATTCTGGGGCATCATAGGTGCAAGCAGCGGGGCTAAGCTTGCGCTGGCGTACCCGACGTTTGATTTCTTCGCTACCATAACGTTCGAAAACCGACGCGGATTGAATGTCTATGTCAGTCAATCCAGTCTGTTTTAGGATGTCGCGCCCGCGTGGATTACTGCAAAGATAACCGATAAGAACCCAGCTGCACCAAACTGGGTCGAATCCCAACCTTCCGACCAAAGACTTACAAATGTCTTGTAGTTTGTCGGTACATACGCACATAGCATTGGAGATATAAAACTCGTCCAATTCGCGTCTTGCTAGATTGATGCACGCACTGAGTACCGAAACTGACGAGAGCTTTACTGGACAGGCATTGTATATCAAGTTGGACGTAGAGGTAACGCAAAATAGCTCATCGCTTTCCACGCCACTCAGATCAGACATCGAAAGTGTTGACACATCGACCGCATTTGTGGCGATCGGGCTCACAACACTGACGCCCTTTGCCCGCAATAAGAATCGTGACCTCGCCATGGTGAGAGCCACGGAACAAATTTGTGAAGAAGCAGCTTGACCTATGGAGCGACATGAGATTCGTGTGGTCTGGGGCACCACACAACACACGTCGCTAGCATGCTCAGAGTTATGACGAATGACATTTCGCGTGGAAGTGCCGGCATTCACCTGATTCGCTGCACCCTGTGTTTTCTTGCGGTTCATCACGGAAGAGTTAACTGCGTTACTTTTCAGTGAGTTTTCTGCCAGTCTATCCCATAACATGGGTGTTGTAAATCCACCAAGCAAGAATGCTGGCTCCGTGTTCTGAGAGTCCACGTTTTTTGATTTTAAAGAGGCAAGATGATTCATTTTTGCTTGATACTCTGCAATTGTTTTCAAAGCTGCGCCACAGCCTTGCATATTCAAAAAAGACATACGAAATGATGAAAATGCATTCGAATTCTTCGGGGCCTTGCTTATGTCAGCCTCTTTTATTTCTCTGAACTTGGCGTACATAATGTTGTACGCTTTTATTGTTGCTCCAGAAGACGGGTCACACGCACGAGCAGCACGAGATGCTCGCGCACAACCGGCCCGTTTCATTTGTGTTTCACACGACGAGGCTGTTTCCTTGGAAGAGTCATTGTCTTGCCACGACATGGATTGAACCGCTAAACGTCGGCAGTGTTGATGCTTTGGTGAAACGAGTGCAGCACATGGGCTGTCGCATTCGTCTATGCTTTCTAACTTGTTGTCGTTGAGTCGCGCTGCAGATTGTTTTGTTTCGTTCAAATCATCCAAGACATCAATAGGCAACAGAGAAGGAGACCCAGGTAAACTATTTCGTCGAAGATTCATTTCACTTTGTTACGTTTAAAAATACAGCTACTTATTTTAAACGATGGGCAATATAAGCACACGGCCATGGCCTAATGGACCCGGCGCCCTTTTTGGTGCTTAGAAGAAGTTGAATGTTCTTCTGGCACCTCTTCGATGAGTGCAGCTGCAACCCACTCCTTGTAGATTCTCTTGATGAAAGCTTCGTCGGAGGGAGATGGCCAGTTCTGTACGGCACCTGGTGCAAGAATCGTACCAGTTCGGGGATCTTTCCACTTCTCATCGCCCGACCAGCGCCAGTGTTTGTCGGCTTTTTTGGTCATGCTACCAGATCCGAGATCCATATGCGTCCCGGGTCGTGATTGGGTGCTAAACGACACAACTCGCTCTTCAGCTGATATATGGTTAAATCTCACTACGTCTAATTACACTGTCAACCAAGTCTGTTGGTCTAATTTGTAATATTGTCAAAGCGAAACATTTTGTTTGTGGATTCGATGATAACTGTGAAATTATTCGTCGTAAATATTTGACGAATGTAACCACGTTCTTGTGCTCCGGATAGGCAGGAAGAATCATGTTGTGTTTTTCATTCACATATTCTCCGATATGATTAAGGTAAGTCCTCTTGAAATTACCGGTGAAAGCATAGCAATTAATAAAGCAAATGCCAAGCCTTATTTTTCCGGAAGTAAGTGCCAGACTTCCTGTTTTATTTACACTCAAAGTCCACGTTTCGTCGATTGTATCGAATAATTTCATTGCAGCCAAAATGGTGGACACATTGACATCGGTTCCGGCAATATTGGCTTTGTGTAAGGCGGATGCACCGTCGTCCAAAAGCCGCGAGAAGTAATCGTGCCCGTAATTGCATAACACACCGTTTGTCGTACCAGAAATAAAATCGTATGCCTCACGCGAGCAAGCAACAGAAGTCACACATTTCAAGTTTTCGTCTTCAACTTCCTTTACATCGTTCATCAGAAACATGAGCTCCTTCAGACACTTTGCAACTATCCCGTTGTTGAAGTGATTTTTGGTTGGATTCGCTACGATTGCATTGAAAGCGGTTTCGCCGATCCCAGGAAACACATCGCGGAGTTGGTTCAGTGTCTTCACTCTATACTTTCGATTTGTATTGAAAATTTCGTCGATGTCGCCAATTTGGTATCTGACATGGATTTCAGAAATTTCTTTGTATCGCTGTTTAACATTAAGTTGCTTCTGTCGTACGCGTGTCAAACAATTACAAACATCGACATCGTTAATGTCCAGGCTCCTTTGTAAACTCGGCACTGCAACATCGGGATGTGTTAGCAAAAACTTGACATGTGAAAGTACACACGAAAAAGCACCGTCTCGTCTCTTGTGAATCGTCCTACGTTCAAGACGAATCATATCGTCAACATGCAAGACACCACGGAAAGCAAAAAGCTCCATTGCTAGCATAGTTTGCATCGACTTCCCAGGAGCTCTAAAATTGCATACAGCCGTCGTAGCTTTTGTAATAGAACGCTCAGAAGAGAAAACACAGGCTCTGGATACTTTATGGCTATCGTCGAACCATTCGATGGTGTTGAATCTGTTTTCACCCGTGCATCGTTTCTTTAGACGAGGAACGTTAATGTAGCACACTTCGGTTGACATCGAAAATAACATAGTTACTGTTGGTATTAAAGGTGCAGGCGATTTCATTGTTTTCAAGTCATGACTAGATCGAATCAGAATTCGGTCCATATACTCGTCGACGACCCGCTGTGGAAAATATACCTTCATCAACTCCAAAAGTTGTTTGATCGACAAATCCAGACGCTCCTTCAGTTTACTCTTTGTTGTGCGGCACACTTCCGCAGTTTCGACTCGCAAAATTTCATAATCACGCTTAAAGGTCCAACATTCGAGTGTAAGTTGATTCACTTTTTTCATCTGCGTACAAAGATACTCGTCGATACATGTTCTAAACTCTTTTGCCAAAAGTCTATACGACTGAAACGTTGAAATAATACTTCGGTCGAAGGATGGCGACCTTTTCGCCGCAACGAAAAGACCGTGACAAAGCAGATTGGGAAGCTCACTGTAGTTTTTTATGAGTTGGCAAAACTGCCTTGATGGTTTTGATCTTTCTTTCGACCCCATCTTGGAGAGAATGTTTGAGCCGTCTGGCTTCACAAGGTGCATGGGTAAATCATTACACATCACTCTTCATGGTTTATGGCGTATGCGATGGCAAGTTGGCGCTCCTGCTCACGGAGCACCTCGGCTTGCTTCATTTCTTTGGCTTTCTTTGCTGCCATGACTTCACGCAGCCTGACCTTGAACACTTCCAAAGCTTGGGCACGACGGCCTTCTTGACGGGCTCGATCGCTTACACTAGGCATCGTAGTTGCCGCGCGGCCACGCGTCGGACCCGACGGGCCACACTTGGTACATGAAGATGCAACCATATTGTTTGATGCTTTCGCAGCTTTAGAAGCCGCGGCTGCCGCACGAACCTCACGCTGCCGCATCGACGCTTCCCGATGAAGCTCTGTGTATCTGTTGTGGTATCGACATTCGCGAACGACGTGGTGAATAGCCTTCTGCCACAACTCCAAATATTTCGATCTCTTGTTGATGTCACAACTCGATAGCAAACGCTCCTCGCCCTTAACACCTTCGTAGAAGGTCGTGGTACCATTCGGATGTTCCACGCGTACTTGGCGCTCCTCGCCTTTGGCACCGTCGTAGAATGTTCTGGTACCATTTGGAGCTTGTAAGCACACGAGATGCTCTTTGTTCTTAGCACCATTGTATAACTCCTGTACGCCATCCACATAACGCACGCAGACTAGACGCTCCTGACCCAAACGACCTTTGTAGAACTGCTTAGTGCCGTCTGGGAATTCGGTGTGTGTGAGTGTCTGCTTTCCTGTAGCCCCACCAAAGAACTTCTTTAAGCCCCATGACACTTCGTGGTACACCACGCATTCTTCACCTTTAACCCCTTCGTAAAATACTCTGTCACCATTCGGAAACTCGGTCCGCACGAGCCGCTCTTTGCCAGTTGAACCCAGGTAAAAACTGTTCCTTCCACCCGAGCATTCTCTGCGCACTAAACGCTCCTTGTTGGGGTTACCCTTGTAAAACCACTTTTCACCATTTGAAAATTCTTCGTGCCGTTTTCTCTCTTTGTTTTTTGCACCTTCGTAGAAGGTCCTTCGGTCGTTCGCAACTTCCGAACGCACCAGGTGCTCACTGCCTTTTTCGCCTTCGTAGAATAACTTTTCGCCATGTGGGTATTCTTCGCGTACTAAGCGTTCCTGATGATGGGTGCCTTCGAAGAATTGCTTTCGTTTGTGTGGAAATTCAATACGAACCAAATGCTCCTCGCCCCGCTTGTCCCCCTCGAAAAACTTCTTTTCACCCGACCGAAACGTCATTAAGACCATATGCTCTTCGCCTGCAGCACCTTTGAAGAGTTGCACGCTGCCGTCGCTGAATTCTCCGCGCACGAGGTGCTCCTCGCCTCTGGCACCTTTAAAGAATTGCGTTGTGCCCTCATCATCGTTGATTTCGATTCGAATAAGAAACTCTTTTCCCTTACAGCCATTGTAGAATTCAGTCACCCGTTCACTGAAGCGATTGATACTTTGTTCGCAGACGAGGCGCTCTTCGCCCTTCGCACCGTTGAAGAATCGTTTAATCCGACCAGTCGCAGATTCCACACGCACCAAGTGCTCTTCGCCTTTAGCACCAACGTAGAATTCCCTTGTGCGATTAGGGCGGTCTAAGCGCACTAAGCGCTCTCGGCCTCTAGCACCTTTGAAGAATTTCTTCGTCGAATCACAGCAAACGGCGCGCACAATACGCTCTTTGTCTCTGTAACCTTTGTAAAAAAGCTTGTCGCCATTTGGTGATTCCCAGCGCACCATGCGCTCTTGGCCTTTAACACCTTTCAAGAATTGCTTGTCGCCATCAAAATCAAAGCAGACGATGTGCTCCTCGCCGTTTTCGCCTTGAAAGAATTGTTTGTGGTTGCCATCAAAATCTTGTAAACACACCAGGCGCGGTTTTGCAACGTCAGAAAACGCTTTGAAAACCGTGCCGTCGGCATTCAAATACGAACGTACCAGCTCGTTCGGAGCAATTTTGCATATTGCTTGATGGTCTTCCGCAAGTTCCGACGAATCTTCCACAAGTCCCCAATCTTCCGAATTTGCGTAATACATTTGTAGTCTTCAAGAAAGTTTAATGAGGCGCCGAGTTTTGTGGGCAAGTCAACTTCGAGTGACCTCTGAAAGAAGAGGATATCTTGTTGTAAAAGTTCACAGAATTATTCAGTTGCGACGAAAGAGGCGGCACTTACCCAGTTCCACGTCCATCTCCGGTTTGGCCGTGGCGACGCTGCAGCGACGCAAAGCTTCCGAATTGTCGGCGCCTGAAAAGATATTGACATTTATTTTTCGCAAAAAATTGCAATGCTCTCTAGAGCACAGGCAAAAAACGCATCTCGTGACAGACGGAGGCAACGGCAAGCATCCGAGAGGGCAGAGCAAGCAATTCAAGAGCAGCGAGAGAAGTGGGCTTTGGGTGTGATTAAGTGGTATTGTCATCTTTGGGACTTTTTAAAACCTACTGCATGGATGAACCCGCACAAAAAAGCCAAGCTTG
>Ga0315315_10001215_pt1 | contig 23416 bp, 18 predicted proteins | sample M140m3416metaG_FD_203699 | JGI IMG/M metagenome (GOLD analysis project Ga0315315, IMG submission 203699) | Ammonia-oxidizing marine archaeal communities from Monterey Bay, California, United States - M1 40m 3416 | ecosystem: Environmental > Aquatic > Marine > Intertidal zone | place: USA...
TAATGTAAGAAGCTGTGGTGATTGTATTTGAATTAACACCATCAGAAACTGTTAACTCAACCGAATAAATTCCAGAAGATGTATATTGGATTCCTGATGGATTTTGATCCGTGGAGGTAGATGGAGTTGCACCATTAAAAATCCAGCTCCAACTTGTAGGTGTTCCAGAAGCAGTTTCGTCAGTAAAATCTATTGCTGTTCCTTCGCAAATTGTTGTTGCATTAGATGAAAACTCAGCAATCAAACCAACACCAGTAATACAAAAGTTGTGGATTGCTTCATTACCGAAGTCAACATCTATCATCTCCACCAAAATATTTGCCTGATCATCAATTAAACTATAATTACCATCAATACTGCAAGACCCATACTGAGAGCCAAACATTCCATCTCCGTAAGTATCATTAATAACAAAATCATAGCAGCCATCTGAAAGACATAATATTTCCGTAAAAAGGTCGCCACCATTATTATCGGCATATGGACCGCCCGAAACAACCAAATCACCATTGTCATCTAAAACTCGCCAAGACACTTCAGAACCCCAACAATCCGTAGCCAAATTTAATGTTACTGGCACACCTGCTAGAGTTAGCATAAATGACTTAGATTTACTATCATTATTTACAGCTTCATCAATAACCCCATTTGGCATACTAGTCGTAGCATGAAATATATGGCTACCTGATGCAGAATTAATGGTTGGTAAAGTAATCACTTCCGTGCCTCCCTGCACCAAGTTTCCTGTCCAATTAAAAGTTTGTGGATTCAAACCATCAATGTCATAAACAATATCAACTGTAGTTAAATCATCTAAACCATAGTTTATTAAGGTAATAACCGGATCGAAACTAGATAAATTACAAATTGAAGGATCGGGGCTAATTATTTCACTTATTCCTGCATCATTATTAAATGCATTGTAATTGGGAGATTCCCATACACCTCGGCCATAAGTTCCGGCGCGTATAACATTTGAAGCCTCATTAATTTCTAGGTCATTCACAATTACATTTGGCAAGTTATTCATGTATTGAATCCAATTCCCTAAATCATTATCCCTGTAATAGACACCTATATCGGTTCCAACGTATATACCTCCATTTGTTCCATTGTCATACTTAACAATATTGCAAGGTAAGTTAGGAAGGTTTCCGGTAAGGTTATTCCAATTTGCTCCACCATTATTGGTATGGTAAACATGATTTGTTCCATTCCATCCACCTCTTGTAATCCAAACTTCATCTGAATTTGAAGGATTTACTTCTATAGACGTAATCACCGAATTTGTTGGTAAAGAACCCGTTATTTCTGTAAAATTACCTCCATTGTCGGTTGTTACGTATATTTCATCATCTGTACTCACAAAAATAATATCTGAATTACCTTCATATATTTCTATACAACGCAATTGGTCCGGAAAAGTAAAACCTGATAATTGATTCCATCCAGAAGCATAATCAAATTCATATAAATCATCATACCCTGCCAATAACCTGTCATTATTTGGATCCATTTGCATTGGCGTTACCCATCTACCTGACATTGGACTTCCTTGACCATTGCTAGTGTTGCCCCCGTTGGTTGACCTATATAAATCTCCGTATTGGATCATTCCAAAAATAAGATTAGAATTATTACGATCTACTCCTGCTTCCATTCCATCGGCACCATAATAATTTTTCCAAACACCGGATTTTAAAACATAACCTCCATTATCTTGAAGACCTCCACTAATGGTATTAACATCATTTTGAGAACCACCTATTCTATAAAACTGACCTATTTGTAAGCCGTCAGTTAAATCAGTAAAATCATCACCACTATTTGTTGATTGATAAATACCTCCATCACTTCCACAATACAAATTTCCTCCATAATATTTTAGATAATGAATGTCAGCATGTGTATATGCGGAGGAAGAAGGAGAACTCCAGTTGTTCAATTGTGAAAATGAGCTACCTCCATTACTTGATCTCCAAACATTTAATACTCCTGTAACAATTTCATTTGCATTTGTCTGAGAAGCAGCAATTGCCATATCATACCAAGCTTGAGTAGATTCAAAAATATCCGTGGTAGTATTCATTGCTGTAAATGAAGTGCCCGAATTTATAGAACGATACAACCCTTGAAACCCATTTCCAGTAGTTGCACTTAAAACATAAACATAACTGGCATTTGCAGCAGTAGTTGCTATCGCTAACCTTCCTGAAGTATTCGGTAATCCGCTAGTAACAGTGTTCCAGCTTGCTCCGCTATCTGTAGTCATAAAAAATTCTGAAGAAGATACAGCATAAATAACATTGGGTGATCCCGGTTTTATCTCAATATCCCGAATATTACCACCTTGAATGTTATTCCATGAGGCCCCTGCATTTATGGATTTATATACACCTGAACTTGTAGCTAAATAAATAACATTTGAATTTGTCGGATCAATTATTAACTCAGTTGTGTTACCAGCAACATTTCCTGCTGCCGACCACGATAAACCTCCATCAATAGACTTTAATATACCTATGCTATAAGTATCACCTCCATCGGTATCCCCAGTAGCTAAGTAAATAGTATTACTATTATTTGGATCGATAGCAATACCGGAAATACCTATTACAGAGAGTTCATCTCCTAACGGAGTCCAGGTACTTCCCGCATCGACTGATTTCCAAACACCTCCAGCAGGAGCTCCAATAAACAAGGTATTAGGATTATTAGGATCTTCTACAATGCAGTTTACTCTACCCGAACCAGCACTCCAAGAATCAGTATTGACATGAGAAAATGGGCCCATCGGCTGCCAATCTCCAACTCCACCGGATTTGGCTTGGTTCCCTACAATTAAATTTTTGAAGTTACCCCAATCTCTACTATTAACTGGAAAACTTCCATCTTCTAGCACTCTTGTTTCCCAAAAATTTGCCCATCGTTTAAATTGTTTAAACCCTTTTCCTCTGACATATTCATCGCTCCCCCATTCTGTCTCAAAAGCTTCCCTTATCTCATAAAAATTAGCATTTGGTTGCAGCATCATATCCACCCATTCTTGCCCGTTAATCGAGGATGCAAAAAATAGTAAGACCGAAAAAAGAATTGCCCGATAAGAAATAGCTAAATACATGATAAAAAATTTAGATTGTTTCAGTCTAAATATAGAACATAAATAGTGTCAGTGGCTGAATAGGTGAGTCATTTATGTACTAAAGCTTGTCTCAATTTAACTAAAACTTAGAGCCGATTATTCAATTAAAACTGCTACAAACATTATAAACACTGCCAAAAATATTTATAAAAACATATGAATAATTGGATTCTTAAAGGTCCCAAAAGAAAATATAAACAATCAATAAATGCCAAATAAACCAAAACTCGATTGTTTGAATAAGTGCTTTTTAATGATGAAAAAGTATTTAACGATGACGGAAAACCTCTTTGTAGAAAAATAAAGCTATTTAGGTAGAGGTTTAATTGTATCATTAAAATACTACATTAAAAATCAATGCGATGATTAGGAAAAGCCTCTTTCGAATATTACATTTGTTAGCCTGATAAAAACCCAAGAAAAAAATATATGAAAATGGCTAAAATCATTTACACCAAAACCGATGAAGCGCCTGCTTTAGCAACTCAATCTTTCCTGCCAATTGTAAAAGCATTTACAAGTTCTTCAGGTATTGAAATTGAAACAAAGGATATATCATTAGGAGGAAGAATTATTGCTACATTTCCTGAAAAGCTTACTGAAGAGCAAAAACAAGCAGACGCATTAGCGGAATTAGGGATATTGGCTAAAAGTCCAGAAGCAAACATCATAAAACTTCCTAATATTAGTGCATCTATCCCTCAATTGAAAGAAGCTATAAAGGAGTTACAATCAAGCGGGTATGATATACCTAGTTACCCAGAAGACCCTGAAAATGATGGAGAAAAAGAAATTCAAGCGAGGTATAACAAAATTAAAGGAAGTGCGGTAAACCCTGTACTTAGAGAAGGAAACTCGGATAGAAGAGCTCCAAAAGCGGTGAAACAATATGCTAGAAATAACCCGCATTCCATGGGTGCTTGGAGCAGTAATTCTAAAACACATGTTTCGCATATGAATGGAGGGGATTTTCGTTCGAATGAGAAGTCAATTACTATGACTGATGCTAATTCGGTTAAAATCGAATTTACTGATGGAAATGGTAACACAAAAATACTTAAGGAGAACCTTTCACTTTTAAATGGAGAAATTATTGATGCTTCGGTTTTAAGTAAAACAGCTTTGGTAAGTTTTTTCCATAATCAATTTAAAGATGCTAAAGAAAAAGGTGTTTTACTTTCCTTGCACATGAAAGCAACTATGATGAAGGTTTCTGACCCAATCATTTTTGGACATGCCGTAAAAGTGTTCTTTGCTCCAGTTTTTGAAAAGCATGAAGAGCTTCTAGAAGAGCTTGGAGTTGATGTTAATAACGGCTTTGGAGATTTAATCCACAAAATAAAACAATTACCTGCTGATAAAAAATCGGAAATTGAAACTACCATTAAAACATGCTTCGAAAACGGCCCTGATTTGGCTATGGTCGACTCAGACAAAGGCATCACCAATCTACACGTTCCTAGTGATGTGATTATTGATGCGTCAATGCCTGCAATGATACGAACTTCGGGAATGATGTGGAATGCAGAAGGAAAAACACAAGATACAAAAGCTGTTATTCCTGACAATAGCTATGCTGAGCTCTACCAGGTTACTATTGATTTCTGTAAGAAAAATGGTGCTTTTGACCCAACAACAATGGGGACAGTTCCAAATGTTGGATTAATGGCACAAAAAGCAGAAGAATATGGTTCCCATGATAAAACATTTGAAATAAAAAGCAACGGTACAGTCCGAATTGTTGATGCCAATGGAAACGCACTTATTGAGCATTCCGTAGAAAAAGGAGATATTTGGAGAATGTGCCAAACTAAAGATGCTCCAATTCAAGATTGGGTGAAATTAGCTGTTAATAGAGCTAAAGCAACCGGCACGCCTGCTGTATTTTGGTTATGTGACGATAGAGCTCATGATGCTGAAGTAATCAAAAAAGTAAATACATATTTAGAAGATCACGATACTACCAACTTAGACATTCGAATAATGTCTTTGGCGGATGCCACTGAATTTACGTTAGCCAGAATTAAAGAGGGAAAAGACACCATATCTGTGACTGGAAATGTAATGAGAGACTACTTGACAGACTTATTCCCTATTCTGGAATTAGGAACAAGTGCTAAAATGCTTTCTATTGTTCCATTAATGAACGGTGGTGGTTTATTCGAAACTGGAGCTGGTGGTTCGGCCCCAAAACATGTTCAACAATTCAATGAAGAAGGGCACTTAAGATGGGATTCTTTAGGCGAATTTTTGGCTTTAGCCGTTTCTTTGGACCACTTAAGTGAAAAATTCAACAATCACCAAGCAAAGATTTTGGCTGACACATTAGATGATGCTACTGAAAAACTTTTATTGAATAGACAATCTCCTTCCAGAAAGGTAGGAGAATTAGACAATAGAGGAAGTCATTTTTACTTAGCTATGTACTGGGCTCAAGGATTAGTTAATCAAACTATTGATTCAGACCTTAGCAATAAGTTTTCAGATATTGCTAACCAATTAACAAACAACAAGGATAAAATAATTGGAGAATTAAATGATGCTCAAGGAAGCGCTATCGACTTAGGGGGCTACTATTACCCTAACGATGCATTATCTGCAAAAGCAATGAGACCAAGTGAGACATTAAACAGCATACTCGCTTCGATGTAAGCTACTCTGAGCAAGTATGTTTTACGATATCAAAAAGGGAGCTATTCGCTCCCTTTTTTCTTGAGCATATTTAATTCTAATAGCCTGGTGAATAAATTAATATAATTGAGAAGCTAAAAAATAAAGAGAAACTTTAAGAGAAAAAGAAAAAACTATTTATCGGAACCATAAGAAATGATATAAATGCAAAAATCAATATTCAATATCTAAATTCAATCTTTCTCTTAATTCGTCAAGAGCAGGGTTCTTTTCAGCCATTTTTAAAAACTTATCCTTGCTGGAAAGGTGCTTTACTGAATTATCTTCTTTACTGAGCAACACTTTTAATTGGATACCGTAATTATTTAACTCAACTCTCAGGAAAGTAAGCAAGTTAGATCTCTCATCTTCCAATTCGATATTTTGAATTTCATTATCTATCGTAAACTCCAAAAGAAAATTTTGTTTAATTTCTGGTTTTCTCTTTGTCAATGTAATATACAAACCCTGTCTACCTCTGTCTTTTAATTGAAAGGCAAAAGCATTCCATTTTGACATTAATTCATTTGCTGTGAACTCAGTTTTTGGTTTATTCGATAAATCTTCAACCACTTCCGCTTCTTGCTCTTTCTTTTTCTGGTTTTGCATGGCAGATATAGAAATCCCTGATCGCTTCTTACCGGTGTAAGTTCTTTGCACGCCAACTACATTTCCAGTTTTGGGTTTTATCCCTTGAATTTTAGGTTCTGGTTTGATTTCAACCACCTCTTTGGAAACACTCTCTTCCTTATTCTTTTTTATAACTTCCTGAACCTTTTCGGGTTCTGCCTTAATAGGGTTCGGAGGTGAAGGAAATCCTTTAGACAATAAATTTGGCGCAATTATTTCCCAGTGGGATGGACTACTTTTTTTTTTCTCCCTCTATGGCGGTTAGAGAGCTTAATTTCATTAGGGCTAATTCAACATGTAATCGTTGATTTTTACTGGATTTGTATTGGACATCTGTTTCACCTATTATTTTAAGTCCGTCAATCAGGAATTTAAGATTTGCTAATTTTGATTGCTCATTGTATTTAGACCTTACATTTTCACTGACTTCTAAAAGCTTCAATGTAATAGAATCATTGCTTACCAGAAGGTTTCTCAAATGACTCCCTAAACCATTGATAAAATTATGACCATCAAACCCATTTTCAAGAATTTCGTTAAAAACCAAAAGCGAATGATGAATTTCATTTTTTAAAAAATGGTCTGTTATTTTAAAATAATAATCGTAGTCTAAGATATTAAGGTTTTGAATTACTGCTTCGTAAGTAATATTACCATCGCAATAATTTACAATTTGATCAAATATAGAAAGTGCATCACGAAGAGCTCCATCCGCTTTCTCCGCTATAACATGTAAACCATCTATCTCAAATTTAATCTTCTCTTGTTTTGCAACATATGCAAGGTGATTTGCCATATCCTGAATCGATATACGATTGAAATCATAAACTTGACAACGCGATAAAATTGTTGGAATGATCTTATGTTTCTCCGTAGTTGCTAGTATGAATATCGCATGAGGCGGAGGCTCTTCAAGCGTTTTTAAGAAAGCATTAAAAGCATTTGTCGACAACATATGCACCTCATCTATGATATAAACCTTGTATTTCCCTACCTGCGGCACAATTCGCACTTGGTCCGTAATAGAACGAATATCATCAACGGAATTATTAGAAGCTGCATCCAATTCAAAAATATTGAAGGAAAAATCTTCTTGCACGTCTCCTTCTTGTTGGTTGATCGTTTTTGCAAAAATTCGAGCACATGTGGTCTTTCCAACCCCTCTCGGCCCACAAAACAAATAGGCTTGAGCTAGATGTCCAGTATCAATTGCATGTTGCAAAGTATTACTAATGGCCTCCTGTCCAACAACCGACTCCCATTTAGTAGGTCTATATTTCCTTGCGGATACTATGAATTGTTCTTCTGCCATTTAAAGGATTACAAAACTAAATTAATTCTTTCTATACACCAATATTTACGGTACTTTAGCATTCATTACTTATCAACAATATGTTAATAAGCAAATTTGTTTCATTTTCCGATAAATATATATATCTTTGCCGCCCGAATTATGGATAGACCATGGTTCTAAATAACAAAACAAAGAATATGAATCATTACGAAACTGTTTTCATTTTAACTCCCGTTTTGTCTGCAGACCAGGCAAAGGAAGCAGTAAAGAAGTTTAAGAAAGTTCTTAAAGACGGTGGCGCAAAAGTTCTTCATGAAGAAGATTGGGGCTTAAAAAAATTAGCTTACCCAATCCAGAAGAAATCCACCGGTTTTTACAACTTAATTGAGTTCGAAGCTGAAGGAAGTGTAATTGCAAACCTAGAGGTTGCATTTAAAAGAGACGAAATGGTAATGCGTTTTTTAACCATGAAAATGGATAAAGATCACATTGCATTTGCTGACAAAGGAAGAACAATGGCGAAAGCCTAATTAATTAACTTAAACTATTTAACATGGCTGGAAAAGAATCAGATATTAGATATCTAACCCCAATCAGTATTGACGTACAAAAATCGAAATACTGTAGATTTAAGAAATCAGGAATAAAGTACGTAGATTACAAAAATCCTGAATTTTTATTAAAATTCATAAACGAGCAAGGTAAAATTCTACCTAGAAGATTAACAGGAACATCTGCAAAGTATCAGAAAAAAGTTGCGACTGCCGTAAAACGTGCACGTCACTTAGCTATTTTACCATACGTTGCAGATCAATTAAAATAAGGAGGACCCAAATCATGGATGTTTTATTAAAAAATAATGTAGATAACCTAGGGGACAAAGACGAAATTGTTTCTGTAAAGGACGGTTACGGAAGAAACTACCTTATCCCACAAGGAAAGGCTGTATTGGCTACTGAGTCTATCAAGAAGATGAACGCAGAGACTTTACGCCAAAGAGCGCACAAAGCAGAGAAAGTTAAAGCTGAGGCTGAAAAATCTGTTGCGAAATTAGAAAAAGCTAAAATTAAAGTTGCAGCGAAAGTTGGAGAAAATGGAAAGATTTTTGGTTCTATTTCTAACGTACAAGTAACAGAAGCGCTTGTTACTGCTGGATTTGTAGTTGAACGTAAGAACATTAAACTTATCGGAGACGCAATTAAAACAGTTGGTAAGTACAAAGCCAACGTTCAATTACACAAAGAGATTTCTGTAGAAATAGAATTTGAAGTTGTTGAAGGATAATATTTAGTAATATACTAAGTTAAAAGCCTGTTATATGTAACAGGCTTTTTTTTGTCAAATTTTAAAGCACTAAAAAACCCCAATAACCATATGCTATGGGGCTTTACTAAAGGTTAAACTATTTTAATTCAAAACCATTTCTATATGGTTAATTATTGATGATTCCCTTACGCTCAAGGCTTTAGAATAATTTAAAATATTATCTATGGTCGTTTGTTTGGGACCAATAATTTTTTCTTTCATGACTTCATTACTGTAGTCTTTTTCTACCGACAGCAATCGGAATTGAGTAAATAAGGCATTTTCATTGTTAGTAAAAACTTTTTTCATAGGCGAAACAAAGGATTCGTTTAATTTATATGCTTAAGTTTCTCTCAAGCTACTTGGTTAACGCCAAGTTTTTTTATTTAGTATTGTAAAGAAGGATTATTTTAACCACGATTGGTTGTAGCTTGACAACAGTCACCATGAGCATTGCCAAAATGCTACTAACCTGTGTGAATTCTATTGGCACTTTTTATACCTAAAAGGTATTTTTTGCATTAATCAATAGATTCAAAATTTGAGTTCCCTGACGAGGGATCTTTTTAAAGATTTAATGTGTTTAGCAATCGTCACCATGAGTCTTAACTTAACAAATCCTAAAAAAGATTTATGTGTCTAAAGAAAAAACTATGCCAAAAGAATGTACTGGGTTTTATGTTCCGTAAAGAAGAAAGGTGCGCTTGGACAAAAAATTTGCTAGAAATATTAGTGAACCGTGAGCATAATATCTTTTTCTTCAATAAATTTTCTTAAGTTAATTAATGCATAACGCATTCTACCCAAGGCTGTGTTTATAGAAACATCTGTACTTTCCGCAATATCCTTAAAACTCATTCCCATGTAATGACGCATTTTAACAACTTGTCTTTGATCATCTGGCAATAACTCTACCAATGCGCGAACGTCATCGTGAATCTGCTCTTCGATTAAATCATCTTCAACTGTACAATCTTCTAATCGCAAAACATTGAAAATATCAAAATCATCATCTTCATTTCCATTGCCACGACCAGCTATAGGCATTTTTGCCGATTTTCTAAAATGATCGATAACTAGGTTATGAGCAATTCGCATTACCCAGGGTAAGAATTTACCTTCTTCGTTGTACTTACCTTTTTTGAGCGTCTTGATTACCTTGATAAAGGTATCCTGAAATATATCATTGGTCAAATCTTCATCCTTGACCATCTTATAAACGTAACCGTAAACTCTGTCTTTGTATCTGGAAATTAGCACTTCAAATGCTTTTTCCTTTCCATTTAGGTACTCATGGACCAATTGCTTATCTTCAACTTTACTTAATAGCATACTATCTACCTTTAGGTTTAACTTTAATTCAAAATGTTAAAAAGTAGATTTTATCTCAATAGGCTATTACTTAAGGTTTCTTTTATTATAACTTTAAAAATGAATTAAGGTTGCCCAAAAACACATTTATATTTATATCAACAAATATATGTCATTGTATCAAATGTGCCAAAATATTAACATCTTTTGGCACTTTCATTTATTTAAAGGGTCTATTTAGAGGATAAGGGTTGCGATTCGATATGTGTAAATAAATATTACTGACTGTTAGTTAATAAATTCACTTTTACCTAGCTTTAAAGCTTGAATAATGCTAAAAGATAAATCACATAATACACATATTTTAATCAAAGGAGCGAGGGTTCATAATTTGAAAAATATAGACGTCGCGATACAGCGAAATAAAATAACTGTAATTACAGGCCTTTCTGGCTCTGGTAAATCTTCATTGGCTTTTGACACTTTATATGCCGAAGGTCAAAGACGTTATGTAGAAAGTTTAAGTTCGTATGCTCGCCAATTTTTGGGAAGGCTAGACAAGCCGGATGTTGATGGAATTAAAGGAATAGCACCGGCAATTGCAATTGAACAAAAGGTAAACACAAGTAACCCCAGATCCACAGTTGGAACGAGCACTGAGATATATGATTATTTAAAGATACTATTTGCTCGAATTGGAAAGACTCACTCTCCTATTTCAGGGAAAGAGGTCAAAAGAGAAACAGCTACTGACGTTGTTGATTTCTTAAGTACATTCGAAAAAGGAACAAAAGCTTTAATCGTATCTCCTATTGTTGTGCGAAAAGATAGAACCGTAAAAAAACAATTGGAGATATTTATAAAACAAGGATTTAGTCGAATTTACAGGGAAGGAAAAATTGAAAGAATAGATAAAATATTAGCTTCGAAAACACTGGAGGGAAACAGAAATATTCAACTATTAATTGACCGATTAATCTGCGACGATGAAAGTGATGAAAATCAAGCCCGAATTGGCGAATCTGCAGAAGCAGCTTTCCTAGAAGGAGAAGGATTTTGCACTGTAATTATTATTAGTGAGAAAGAAGTTGTCAAAACATTCTCAAATAAGTTTGAATTGGACGGCATAGCATTTACTGAACCTTCGATTAATTTTTTCACTTTCAACAATCCCGTAGGAGCCTGTCCTACTTGCGAAGGTTTCGGAAAAGTACTTGGAATAGATGCAGATTTAGTTATTCCAAATAAGATTTTATCTGTTTATGATGATGCGGTAATTTGCTGGAGAGGAGAGAAAATGCAAGTTTGGAAAAATGAATTGGTTATGAACGCTCATGAATTTGGCTTCCCTATTCATAAACCTTTTCATGAGTTAAGTAAAGAACACGTCGAACTAATATGGTCAGGCAACAAATATTTCAAAGGACTTAATGCATTTTTTAAATATCTGGAAAGTAAAATATACAAAATTCAGTATAGAGTAATGTTAAGTCGTTATAAAGGGAAAACTTTATGCCCAGATTGTAACGGAAATAAACTTCGAAAAGATGCCAGCTATGTTACGGTTGGAGGCAAAGCTATAATGGATATTGCCTCAATAAACATTGATGCTTGCAAAGAGTTTATGGACGGAATAAAGTTAAACAAACATGATCAAGCAATTGCTAAACGGTTATTGTTGGAGATTAATTCTAGACTGCAATACTTGAGCGACGTTGGATTAGGCTATTTGACACTCAACAGGCAATCCAATTCCCTATCTGGCGGAGAATCACAGCGCATTAACCTTGCAACTTCATTAGGCAGTAGTTTAGTAGGTTCCATGTATATTTTAGATGAACCAAGTATTGGTTTGCACCCAAGAGACACCAAAAGATTACTTAAAGTCTTAAATTCATTAAAAAACCTAGGTAACTCTGTTATTATAGTAGAACATGAAGAGGAAGTCATGAAAAATGCGGACGAAATAATAGATATGGGGCCAATGGCAGGTTCGCATGGAGGTGAAGTCGTATTTCAAGGAAACCATGACGACTTGATTCATTCAGAGAAAAGCTTAACCGCTAAATATTTAACTTTAAAAGAAGTTATTCCTATTCCATTAAAAAGAAGGTCTTGGCAAAACTCGATAACCATTGAAGGGGCAAGAGAAAACAATCTTAAAAACCTTACCGTTCAGATTCCTTTGGAAACGCTTACAGTTATTACAGGTGTTAGTGGTAGTGGAAAATCAACCTTAATCAGACAGATATTGTATCCTGTATTAAAAAAACAGTTAGGAGGAACTTCTGCTATAACCGGGGAGCATGATAACTTTTCTGGAGATTTTAAGTTGATAGAAGATATTGAATTTGTTGATCAAAACCCTATTGGAAAAAGTTCTAGGTCAAATCCAGTTACCTATGTTAAAGCATATGATGAAATTAGATCCCTTTTCAGTAATCAACAAATTTCAAAAATAAATGGTTTTCAACCCAAGCATTTTAGCTTTAATGTAGCGGGAGGGAGATGCGATGCCTGTGAAGGAGAAGGAACAACTAAAGTTTCGATGCAATTTATGGCAGATGTATATTTGGAATGTGATTCTTGTAATTCCCAGAGATTTAAAGATGATGTTTTAGAAGTTCGATATAGAGATAGAAACATATTTGATATCTTATGCATGACTGTCGATGACGCGATTGATTTCTTTTCGCACTCTGAAGAAAGAATTGAAAAACGAATTGTTACGAAAATTCAACCGTTACAAGATGTAGGCTTAGGATACATAAAGCTGGGTCAATCCAGTAATACGTTAAGTGGCGGAGAAGCGCAAAGGGTTAAGCTAGCCTCTTTTCTCTCGAAAGGAAAAACACAATCTAAGACACTTTTTATTTTTGACGAACCAACTACTGGGTTGCACTTTCATGATATTCGAAAGTTGCTATCGGCGGTAAATGCTTTAATTGAAATTGGGCACTCTGTTGTAGTAATTGAGCACAATGGAGAAATCATTAAATGTGCAGATTGGGTGATTGATCTTGGCCCTGAAGGTGGCGATCATGGGGGGAACATTGTTTTTGAAGGAACTCCAGAAAATTTAGTAAATTGCGATTCATCCTATACAGGTAAATATCTAAAAGAAAAATTAGCAATTAGTAAATGACATCCAACCAATCTCAGTGGAAGGAAATCCTTTCTTCTAAAAAAAAAGTATCTCTTTTCATTGCTGGAATTGCCGCACTATTATCCTCATTCGTTGTTAACAACAAAGTTTCCACTTATGTAGACCATGTTCAAGGTCAGGCCGTTGGAGATTTAATATTGGACAATATCCCTATCTATGATTTAAACTTTATATTCTTTTGGGCGGTTCTTATATTTTGGGTTGGCAACATTATATATAGATTAATTTTCCCAAAAGAATTTCCATTTATCCTGGTTTCTCTTAGTTTATTTGTTTTGGTACGTTGCTTTTTTATATCTCTTACGCATATTGGTCCTCCCGAGACGCTATTGGTTGTCCCAGATGAATTAAGCTACTATTCTTTTGATGCAGACATGTTCTTTTCAGGCCATGTTGGCGCTCCGTTTTTTTATGCCTTATTAACAAGTGTGAAAAATGTGAAATGGATAGCAATAATCTATTCTATCATAATGGTTGTTATTGTACTAATGTCACATGGTCATTATAGCATAGATATTTTCGCTTCATTTTTTATTGCACATTCTTTGTCTATTTTGATGCTTAAACTTAAGCCAAAATTTCTTGAATAATGAGCAACCGTATTCTATACCTTATACTTTTCTTAAGCTATTTTGATATAGGCTTTACACAGAACAAACTAGAAGAATTAAAGCCAATCATCGAAAAATATTTGGAAACGAATTTAGATTCTGCAGAAAAATACGGTGAAGAACTATTGCATTCAGGCTATAAACACTTAAACAAAATAGAAGAACATCATGGGTTAAATTATCTCGCGCATATTGAATACCGAAGAGGAAATAGATTAGGTGCTCTAGAGTTCTTTACAGAATCTTTACAAATTAGGTACAGACATGGAAAAATTACAGAAATTGCAAACACTCTGAATTGGATAGGACGAATTCATCATGAACAAACAGATTTTGATAAAGCTTTAGAATACTATTTTTTATCACTTCAAAAATTACAAGAAGAACCTGATTCTTCCTATTTACTCGCAACCCTAAACAATATCACCTATCTCTATCTAGATATTGGCGACAATGACAAAATGCTTAAATTCAATAATCAATCGCTTATCATAAGCAAGCTAACAGATGATAATTTAGAATATGCGAATGCTTGTAATTTGAGAGGAATCTATTTTCAAAATACCCAAACACTTGACTCTGCCGAAATATACTATAAAAAAGCGCTCTCTTTCTACTCCGAAATTGATTACGCGCATAAAATTGCCCATCAATATAATAATCTGGGAATCGTCTATTTCTTAAATGGAAAAATGAAAGATTCATATAGCAACTTTTCATACGCTATGAAATTACGCAAAGATTTAGGAGACACACTTACGTATTCAGAAAGCTTAAGGAATTTGGGTGATTACTTCTTTTATACAGAAAATTATGACAGTTCATTGCACTATTATTACAAGAGTCTAAAACTTGCTTTAGAATTTGATTCAAAAACCGATGTAAAGGATATATATGAAAGCCTTTCTGAATTGTATTATGACTTAAAGGAATATAAGAAAGCCTATGAATTTCATTTAAAATACGCGGAACTGCAAGAAAGCATTTTTTCTAATGAACAATTTGACAAATTGAGGGAAATGGAAATGAAATATCAATTTGAAAACCATATAGAACAACTAGATATTATTAAGAATAGCAATATGAAGTTAAGGGAAATAAATCAAGATTTAGAATCTGAAAAATCCACTTCTAAAAAAGAGAGTTATATTTTCATTGTAATATCCTGCTTACTTATATTGCTTATTTTTTTTCAAAATAACAGAAAGAAAAATCGAAATAACTCTTTATAGCTTAACCAAGGATGAATTAGAGAATTCGCTGAATGATGCTACCCCTCCAAAGCCACAACTTCCTGAACTTCTGGCATGTGTGTTTTTAATAAACTTTCAATTCCACCTTTTAATGTCGCTGTAGATGAAGGACATCCACTACATGCTCCTTTTAAAACTACAGTTACAGTTCCAGTTATTTCATCAAATGACTGAAAGTCAATTGCACCTCCATCACTTTCGACGGCTGGCCGCACAAATTCTTCTAACAATTCGAATATTTGTTTATCCGCATCGGTTGTTATTTGAGGTGCAGAACTTATCGTCTCTTTATTTCCTGCTTGCTCTATCTCAACCTCCCTTTCTGTAGGAACATTTTCTATAATCACCTCATTGTTTTGTAACCAATCCAAAACAAATCCTTTTAATTCTTCTGAAACATATTCCCATTGCAAGGCTTCTGTTTTTGTAATTGCGATAAAATTAGAAGCAATAAAGACAGCACTTACAAAAGGAAAATTAAATAATGCCTCCGCTAAGCTTGAGCTGCCTTTCGCTTCTTGTTGATTAACATACTCAGCAGTATTCCCATCAGTTACCAGCATAACATCAGCTACAAACTTCATCGTTGCAGGGTTTGGGGTGCTTTCCGCATACATAGTAACAGGCCTTTTCATAATTTATTTTTGTTGTGATGTAAATCTAGTTACTTTTGATTGTAAAGAAAAACCTATGGCACTAATAAAACAAATAAATGACAAAATTCCACAATTTGGAGAAAACTGCTACTTAGCTGAAAATGCAACAATAATTGGTGATTTGAAATGTGGTGACAATTGTAGCTTTTGGTTTAATGCAGTTGTAAGAGCGGATGTTCACTTCATTAAAATGGGAAATAAGGTAAATGTCCAAGATGGTGCAATAGTTCATTGTACTTATAAAAAATATCCAACTACAATTGGAAATAATGTATCAATAGGTCACAACGCTATAGTGCATGGTTGCACCGTAAAAGACAATGTTCTTATTGGAATGGGAGCAATTGTAATGGATAATTGCATTGTAGAAAGTAATTCTATCATTGCAGCTGGAGCTATTGTTACGCAGGGAACACATGTTGAGTCCGGATGCATTTATGCCGGTATTCCAGCCAAGAAAATAAAGAAAGTTGATCAATCCTTATTTGAAGGTGAGATTATGAGAATTGCAGATAACTACTTGAAGTATTCTAGTTGGTATAAGGTTTAAACGTACCTCCAGAAGTTCTATCCTAATTGTTGATTGCAAACATTTAAAATGATGGACAGCTAATTGTCCTGAATGACTTCTTTTTTGGCCTACATGCAAAATTAAACCCCATCGATACCTCATGAGAACCACCAGAACCCAGAGATAACTTTGAAATTGTTACGTCATAGGAGTATCCAACTTTGATATATTCAGATTCCAACCCTAAAGTAATAATAAACGCATCCTTGTTCCTGTACCAAACTCCTCCTGTTAATGAACTTTTCTTGATATATAGGCCCATATTTAATTGTTGAAATGTTCCCTGTTGTGTGAAAATTATGTTTGGAGAAACAAAATCTTTGGATTTTGAATATTTCCCACCATCCATTTCTAATGGTATGGAAGCGCCTAAATGAGCAGTATAACGTCTCGGCAATGGAACATCAACACTATTCATTAATGATTCGTTTGGCTCATTTAGGTGATGCGTGGCAAATCCAAAGAAAAATTTATCTGTGTAACCAATAACCCCGGCTGAAAAATCAATGCCACTAGAAGTGCCCCCTCTTGATAAATCGTTAGTTGGGTAGACAAACCCTCTGCGTGGGTCAATCATATCGCCAAAAGTCAACTTATTCCAATCTAAAGATTTTTGAAAATAAGTTAACTCAATACCAAAGTTTACCGAAAACTTTCTTGTAATAGATTGATTGTAAGCATATACTGCACTAGCTCTGGTTGTTTTTACTGTTTTAGCTGCATTATCCGTCAAAACAATTAAACCTAAACCACCTGACAAGCTCTCTATTTTTTGATCATAGGCAGCGGCTGTGGTTATAAAGTTCCCCGAGATATTTGGCCATTCATTTCGGTAGTTTAGGGCAAAACGTGGGCATACTCTAGAACCCGCAAAAGCTGGATTTAAATATATTGGATTTGAATAAAACTGTGTAAATATTGGATCCTGGCCAATAACTTTGTTATTCACCCCTACCATAAAAAAGAGAAACAGAGCCCCAAACAATATTCTAGACATTTTCATCATAACCCTAATTTAATATCTATTTCTAATTATTTTTCATATCTCACTAACACTAAATCATATCTCACTGGAAACAAACATAACTAATTCTAATGAAGAATTGGAATAATAAGAAACATAGTTAATACGTTGACCGAAAAGAATAGTTATATTAATGGTTAACTTTTATGTTCATCTACAATTATTTGATTCTTAACTAAATGATTTATACTTTTGTGTAGCTACTATACCCCAAAACTAGCAAAAAAATAACGATACTATAATGAAGAATATTACGAGAATTTTTGATGTCCCTTACTACCAACTTAACAATTTCCCTCAAGAGGTTTGTATCGCCGGAAAGGATACCGGCTCTTGGGTTACATACTCGACACAAGAGTACGTAGACCAAGCAAATTTAATAAGTAAAGGCCTTTTAAAAATGGGTATTAAACCTGGAGATAAAATTGCCTTAATATCTAATAATAGACCTGAATGGAATATTATGGATATTGGTATTTTACAAGTTGGAGCTATTGACGTACCGGTTTATCCCACAATTTCGGAAGATGACTATAAATTTATTTTTAATGATGCAGAAATAAAAATTTGCGTTGTTTCGGATGCTGAATTATTAAAGAAAATTCAAAACATAAAAAGCTCTGTTCCAAGTCTAAGTGAAATCTATACATTCAACAAAGTTGAAGGTGCTAAACATTGGACAGAAATTTTAGAAAATGGGAAAGATGGAAGTGATGAAGACGTTCAAAAATTAAAAGACGAAATAAAAACAACAGATTTAGCAACACTAATATATACATCTGGAACAACTGGAACGCCAAAGGGTGTTATGCTGTCGCATCAAAACTTAGTCGAAAATGCTAAAGGAAGTTTTCCGAGGTTACCCGTTACAAAAGACTCAATAGGTCTAAGTTTCTTACCTATCTGTCATGTTTATGAAAGGATGATTACTTATTTATACCAAATTTCTGGAGTTTCTCTATACTACGCAGAATCTATCGACACTTTAGTTGACAACATTACTGAGCTAAGACCCCACGTATTTACTGCAGTCCCGCGTTTATTGGAAAAAGTTTACGATAGTGTAATTACCAAAGGAACTGCTGGTGGTGGTTTAAAAGCGAAAATATTTTCTTGGGCTATTGGACTAACGGACACCTATGAATATGGAAAGCACCCAAGTTTTCAAAGAAAGCTTGCAGACAAATTAGTTTACAGTAAAATTAGAGAAAAATTAGGCGGTAGAATATTAGCTATTGCCTCAGGTGCTGCAGCACTTCAACCAAGATTAGCCAGGTTTTATCATGCTATTGGTGTTCCAGTATTTGAGGGGTATGGGCTAACAGAAACCTCTCCTGTTGTTTCGGTAAATGCATATGCCACTGGGGTGCAATTTGGATCAGTTGGAAAAAAACTGGACAATGTTGAAATTAAAATTGAAGAAGATGGTGAGATTTGTACCATGGGACCCTGCTTAATGATGGGCTATTATAAACGGCAAGATTTAACAGACGAAGTTATTGATAAAGATGGTTGGTTCCATACAGGAGACATCGGAACTCTTTCAGACGATGGATATTTAAAAATAACAGATAGGAAGAAAGAGATATTTAAAACATCTGGAGGAAAATATATCGCTCCACAGGTAATGGAAAACAAATTCAAAGAATCTAGATTCATTGAACAAATAATGGTTATTGGCGAAAGCCAAAAAATGCCTGCAGCCTTTATTGTTCCTGCATTTGAATTTGTAACCGCATGGGCACAAGAAAAAGGTTTTTCACTAAATTCAAATCAAGAATTAATTGAAAATCCAAAGGTAATTGCTAGAATCCAAGAAGAAATTGAGAAATACAACGCAAATTTTGGAAATTGGGAACAAATTAAAAAATTTGAATTACTTCCTGCTGAATTTACAGTTGAATCTGGAGAGCTAACACCTACCCTGAAGTTTAAAAGAAAAATAATTATGAAGAATTATCAAGCTACATTTGATAAGATATATAATTAAAACGTCAAGTTGATAAATTAAAAAGCGTTGTTCACAAAAGGTTCAACGCTTTTTTTATGTTTACTCGGTTCAAAAACTACCTTTGCAGTCATGAATTACTTATCAGTTGAAAACATTAGCAAAAATTACGCGGAAAAAATTCTTTTTGAAAAGATCTCTTTTGGACTAGACAAAGGCCAGAAGATTGCCTTGGTTGCAAAAAATGGTTCAGGTAAATCTACATTATTAAACTGCTTAACAGGAAAAGATGTTCCCGATGAAGGCTCAATTGTTTATCGCAAGGAAATTACAGTTGGCTTTTTAGAACAGGAACAAAAATTTGATAATTCCAAAACAGTTATTGAAACCATTTATGATACAGACAGTGAAAAAATAAAATTCTCAAAGGAATACGAAGAGCTTCTCTCCCAGCCTGAGAAGGCAGATCGAATGCAAGAGGTTTTTGAAAAACTAAGTGAGCTAGATGCATGGGGTGTTCAAAGCTCCATAGATGAGATTTTATCAAAATTAAAATTACACGACCATAACCAAACGGTTGGAAATATGTCGGGCGGACAAAAAAGAAGGTTGGCTATGGCTAAAATCTTCATTGAAGATCCAGATATTATCATTTTAGATGAGCCGACGAATCACCTTGACCTTGACATGATTGAGTGGTTAGAAAAATTTTTAGCTGCAAAAAACATTACTCTTTTCATGGTAACTCATGATCGTTACTTTTTAGAACGAGTTTGTAATGAAATCCTAGAATTAGATGGTGGCGACTTGCATCGCTACAAAGGAAATTATTCCTATTACTTAGATAAAAGAGCTGAAAGGTATGCCAATGCGCAAGCCAACATTGACAAAGCAAAAAACCTCTTCAGAAAGGAATTAGAATGGATGAGACGTCAACCTAAGGCAAGAGGGACCAAATCTAAATCCAGAATAAGTGACTTTTATGAAACCGAAAAAATAGCGAAGACAAACATAAAAGAAGATCAAGTTGAAATTGAGGTAAGCATGGAAAGGCTTGGCAATAAAATTCTAGAAATGCACAAGGTTTCAAAGGCTTATGGTGATAAAATCATATTGGATAAATTTGATTATATCTTTAAACGTAAAGAACGTGTTGGTCTTGTGGGAGCTAATGGTTCAGGGAAATCTACTTTTTTGAATATTATAACTGAAAAAGAACCTGTAGATAGTGGAAAAGTTGTTATTGGAGAAACCATAAGATATGGCTATTATACGCAAAAAGGCTTAGTTTTAAAGGAAGACAAAAGAGTCATTGATGTCATCAAAGACATAGGAGAATACCTTCCTATGAGTAACGGAAAAAAATTGAGTGCTACGGGACTTTTGGAACGTTTTTTATTTGACAATAGAATGCATTATCAATTTGTTTCAACATTGAGTGGAGGAGAAAGAAAGAGACTCTATCTAATCACTATATTGATGCAAAATCCAAATTTTTTGATAATGGATGAGCCTACCAATGATTTAGATATTTTTACTATTCAAATTTTGGAAGATTATCTACTTTCTTTTGGAGGTTGTTTAATTATCGTTTCTCACGATAGATATTTTATGGATAAAATTGCTGATCACTTATTTGTAATGAATGGCGATGGCACTGTGAATGATATTCTTGGTAATTACACCAAATACAGAGAATTTAAAAGAGAAAAGAAAAGTCTCGGAAAGAAAATCCAAACTCAAAACGAAAAACCAACTGTAAAAGTTGAAAAAGAAAAAACCAAGTTAACTCACAAAGAAAGAATAGAATTTAATAACCTGGAAAAGGAAATAGCAAATCTAGAGGCTAGAAAGAAAGAACTTTCGGAGGAGTTGAACAAAGGAGACCTCCCCTATTCTGAAATTGAGAAAATTTCAAATGAACTGACGGAAACAGTAAGTGCAATTGATATTAAATCGGAGAGGTGGATGGAATTAGCAGATTTCGCTGATTAAATACCTATTAACCAAGATCAATTCTTATTTGAAATTATTATATTGTAGAGGAACTCCAAAATCTTCGCTTTTACAATGAGCAATAACCCTTTGCAAATCATCTAATTTTTTACCAACCACCCTTAACTGATCATCCATAATAGACGCTTGAACTTTGAATTTAGTAGCTTTAATACTTTTGACAATTTTTTTTGCAGTCTCTCTATCGATACCCTGTTTAATTACGATATCTTTTTTAAGCATTTTGCCAGCAGCATAGAGCTCTTTTCCCATATCCATATAGTCCGGTGATATCTTGTTTTTCACTAATTGACCAATAATCACACCTTCAACTTGTCCCATTCTCATCTCATTGTCGGTAACTACATGAATTTGATTTGTTTTTTTGTCTAAATCAATTGTGGTGTCCGAACCTTTGAAATCATAGCGGTTTGTAATTTCCCTTTTTACAGAATTAATTGCATTATCCAGACTTTGTCCGTCAACTTTACTAACTATATCAAATGAAGCCATTGGTCAATTTTTAATGTTTCACCAAATATAGTCTATGAACAGAAAATATAAAAGTAGGATTCAATTTGTTTTTCTACTTTTACACGGATGGGTAGACCAAACTACATACTCTTAATCTGTTTATTTTCAGGGGCTTTATTACAATGCACTTCGGAATTGATGGATGAAAATGCAATATCATCTCCGATCATTTCCATGGATACTGTTAAAATAAACTCAATTGTTCCAATTCAGAAAACTATAATAAAAGAGCCTTCTTGTTTATTAGATGAGTATCTTATTAAACAAGGATTGATTAATATTCAGCGTCTCGATTCTTCAATCTTAGTTGATTTAAAGTATTCAACAACAGACAACTTTATGAAAAAAAACATGTATGGTTGCTTAACAAATTGCTACCTGCAACCAGACATAGCAGATAAATTAAAGTTGTGCCAAGAATATCTTAAAAATGAAGATTCTACTCTTACATTACTAATTTACGATGGTGTTCGACCCAGAAACGTACAACAATATATGTGGGATTTATTGGACATGCCTATCAATGAAAAAACCAAATTTGTATCTAATCCCAAAAAAGGATCGTTGCATAATTTTGGAGCTGCCGTAGATATTACATTGGCAAATGCTCTTTCAGAAGAAGCTTTAGACATGGGAACTGATTTTGATCATTTTGGAATACTAGCATGGCCCATAAAAGAAAAACAAATGCTGGAAGAAAGTTTACTTACGAAAAAACAAGTTGATAATCGAAAACTTTTAAGAAGATCTATGCGGGCCGGAAGGTTTTTTAACATTCAAACAGAATGGTGGCATTTTAATGCATGTTATAGGGACTCCGCTTATATCAAATACAAAATAATCGAAGGCTTACCTTCAAATGACTCAATAAACTTGTAGAATTAATTTGTACCCTTTCAATACAACGGAATTGTCAACAATGCTTTGATAACTCCCAAACTATTTGCAAAATACCCTAAATATGGAAAAATAATTAGCTTGAAAATGGTCGTTTCATCTGGAGATAAAATAACTAAACTACTTGCAAAAGTAAACTAACTTACAAAGTTGAAACGCAAATTAAATATACAGAAAAGAATGAAAAATTTGTCTTTTCAAAAATTCTAGTAGAATGCATCTAAATAAAATCAATAGTGGTTACCGGAATAATTTTAAAGCTTACATAAATATAAAAACCTCTATTAAAATTGGCTTTTTTATTGCTCCCAAAATCGTATTTTCGCATAAATGAAGCACGAACTGTACATGCATCGATGCATTGAACTAGCACAAAATGGATCTGGTAATGTATCTCCCAATCCTATGG
>Ga0315315_10001217_pt1 | contig 23400 bp, 15 predicted proteins | sample M140m3416metaG_FD_203699 | JGI IMG/M metagenome (GOLD analysis project Ga0315315, IMG submission 203699) | Ammonia-oxidizing marine archaeal communities from Monterey Bay, California, United States - M1 40m 3416 | ecosystem: Environmental > Aquatic > Marine > Intertidal zone | place: USA...
TGCAAAAATCCAAAAAATATATTGCTCAGAAAGTTGATGATTTAGCTGATAGAGTTTGTGTTTTCTTTGATAAAAATGGCTTTACAAAAGAGCATTTTAATAGAGGAGCATTTTTCAATCACTTTAAAATAAACTTAGCAAAAGACGATTCAAAATGGTTGCCTACTGATGCTTTGATTCGTTACACGGCAAATGATGAGTGGTATACTAAAAGTAAAAGTAAGGATATAAAAGATTTGGTGGATGCTTATAAATCACAATTGCAGAATTTCTTTATTGAGTTGATGGATTTAATGTCTGATTATAATTCAGTGAATGCGATACTTAAAAACATCTATTCAATTGCTGTTCTTAATGAGTTGATAGCTGAGATAAGGGCGTATAAAAAAGAAAATAATATTGAACAGATATCTGAGTTCAATAAAAAAATTCATAAAGTTGTCACTAACCAACCCTCATCTTTTATTTATGAACGGTTAGGTGAGCGATATAATCATTATTTAATTGATGAATTTCAAGATACTTCACTGTTGCAGTGGCAAAATATTTTGCCATTAATTACTGACTCTTTGGATTACGGAAAAAGCATGGTTGTAGGAGATGGAAAGCAGTCAATTTACAGATGGAGAGGAGGTGAAGTAGAGCAATTTTTTAAGCTTCCAAAAATTTATAGAGGTAATGATTTAATATTTAAATTTGATTGGGAAAGAAAATTGCAAGAGCATGAAGATGTTAAAAATTTACATCATAATTTTAGGAGCAGGAAGAACATTATTTTTTTTAATAATCAGTTTTTTGAAAGCGTAAAAACTTTATTACCTCAAAATATTATTGATATTTATAAAGGGAGTGAGCAAGACATTGCTTTTTCTAAGGATGGTGGCTATGTTCATATTGAACTTTTTGGAGATAAGAACAATGATTTTAAAGAGTTAATTTTAGATAAAATTGCAACCGAAATTAAAAAGTTAGTAGCTAAAAACAATTACTCTTTTAAGGATGTAGCAATACTTTGTAATAGCAGAAAAAGTGTAGCTCTTATTGCTGAAAGTTTATCAGCAAACCAAATTCCAGTTATTTCAAATGAAGGCTTGCTATTGTATAAATCTGAAAAAGTAAATGTTCTTATTTCTATATTAATGTATTTGCAGAATCCAAAGGATAAAATTGCTAAAACAGTAATTGCTGATTATTTATATTCCCATGTCCTAGTTGGAGAAAATCAGCATGATTTAAATCTGAATATTGAATCAGAAGAAGGCTTTGTTGAGGTGTTGCAAAAGGCAAATGTTTTAATAAATCCATTAGAATTATTGCAAGAACCTCTTTATGAAATGGTGGAGCAACTGATTCGCCTTTTTAGTTTTGATGAGGATGTTTATTTGAACTTTTTCTTAGATGTAACTTTAGCATTTACTGAAAAAAAAGGCAGTAGCCTTTCAGAGTTTTTAATATGGTGGGAGGAGCGAAAAAATAAGGAAGCAATTGTAATTCCTGAGGGTACGGATGCTGTCCAAATTATGACAATTCACAAGTCAAAAGGGTTAGCTTTTAATGTGGTTATGATTCCTTTCAATTGGGAGGACAGAGTTAAAACAAATGATATTTGGGTTGATTCTTCTGCTCATTTTAACGGAAAGCTTCCTTCTGCACTTATAGCAGGAAATAAAAAATTAGAAAATTCTTATTTTAATAAAGATTATCAAAAAGAAAAAGAAATGACTTTGTTAGATAGTTTGAATAAACTTTATGTTGCAATGACACGCCCAAAAGAGCGTTTGTATATTTTTTCAAAATATTTGCCAAAGAATTTAAAAGATTATGAAACTAAAGGAAATTTAAATTCGTTCCTTTATAAATATGATGATGCGTTTCCAATTATTGAAGGAGATTCAGAAATGATGCATGAGAAAAAAGCTGAACCTGCTAATACTTTTTCTGTAGAAAAACGAAAAAAATTAGATTGGAGAGAAGTGATTTCTTTAAAACATTCTGCTGAGGAGGTTTGGGATACAGAAACTCAAAATGCAAAAAGAGATTGGGGAAAATTATTGCATTCTACTCTGGCTGAAATTCATTATGCTAATCAAGCGGAAGATGTGATTGCTCAACTTTTTAAAAGTGGAAAATTTGATAAGGGTGATTTTAAAAAATTGACAGAAAGCGTAAATAATTTATTAAATGAAGAAAAAGTTAAACCTTATTTTTCTGATAATTGGATTGTAAAAACCGAAAAAGAAATTCTTATGGAAAATTGTAAAACATATATTCCCGACAGGTTGCTTTTTTCAAAAATTAATGATGAAGTAGTTGTAATTGATTATAAAACTGGATTAGAAAATGATTCTCATGAAAATCAGATTACGGAGTATGCCGATGCACTAGCAAAGATGGGCAAAAAGAATATTAAGAGGATTCTGATTTATATTTCATATGGAATAAAAATAAAAGAATTATGATAGCTTTTTTAGATAAAATTGCAGAAAGGTTATTGAATAAATTTCCTGAAAACATGGATAAAGTAGCAGTTGTTCTGCCATCAAAACGAGCAGTTGTTTTTTTAAAACATTATTTATCCCAAAGGATTGATAAGCCAATCTTTTTACCAGAATTTTATTCAATTGAGGAGTTTACAGAAAAGCTTTCAGGCTTGCAAGTTTTAGATAATATTTCCTTGCAGTTTAAGTTGTATCAAACTTATTTAATTCATCCTCCAAAAAAGGTAGACTCATTTGATGATTTCTTAAAATGGAGCAGTGTTTTGTTGCATGATTTTAATGAGATTGATAGAAATTTAGTTGAAGCAGAATCAATTTACATGAACCTTAGAAGTGTTAAGGAATTAGAAAGTTGGAGTGTTGAGGATTGGAGTCTTTCTGAAACAAATTTGACTGATATGCAAACTGATTATATCAGTTTTTTTGAAGGAATGTTAAAATGGTATAATGATTTTAATCAGAAATTAATCCAAGATAATACTGCCTACCAAGGACTAGCTTATAGAAAAGCTGCTGAGCAAATATCTAATATTGAGATTAAGTGGAAAAAAGTATGGTTTGTGGGTTTAAATGCACTCACAAGATCAGAGCAAGAAATTATAGATTATCTAAAAAAAGAGAATATTGCAAGGGTATTTTGGGATGCAGATAAATTCTATTATGATAATAAATTGCATGAAGCAGGAGGATTTTTAAGAGAGCAAAGAGCAAAATGGTCAGAAATTGATTTTAAAGGAGTTGGTGATTATTTTAATCAGCCTAAAGAGAGTTTTGAGGTAATTGCTTGTCCTAAAAATGTTACTCAAGCAAAGGTTGCCTCTGAAGTGCTTAAAGATTTTACAAAAGAAGATTTGGATAATAGCAATACTGCTATTGTTTTGGCTGATGAGGCATTGCTTTTTCCTGTGTTACATAATTTACCTTCTGCAATAAAGCAGTTAAACGTTACAATGGGTAGCCCCTTAAAAAATACAACTTTGTTTGCATTTTTTGAGGCCTTGTTTAAGATGCACATCAATGCTGAAAAGTATCAAAATAATGCTTTTTATTATAAGGATATTATTTCTGTTATTGAGCATCCTTATTTTTCCAAACTTGCTCATGCAAATGAAGTTTTGGATTTTAAAAGATTCATTATTAAGGATAACATTGTTTTTGTAAGCAAAAGCAATTTTGCTAATTCTTTTAAGAAAAGCAAACTCAGTTATATTTTCGATATTTGGAGAAAATCGGATGATGCTTTAAGTTGTATTGCCAAATTAATTGAAGATTTGAAACTTACTTTAGTTGGTGTTTCAGCATCAATTGAATCAGAAGTTTTAGCAACTTTTTATAAGATTTGGACTATTTTAAATAATTTATTAGCAGATAATAATTTTGACATTGAATTGAAAACTTTGCAGATTGTAATGCAACAAATAGTATCTAAAGAAATAATACCATTTAAAGGAGAGCCACTAAAGGGAGTTCAGTTAATGGGGATTTTGGAAAGTAGAACTTTGGATTTTAAAAATGTAATAATGCTTAGCGTGAATGAAGGAAAATTACCCAAAGGAAAGTCCGTAAATTCTTTTATTCCTTATGATATGAAACGCTATTTTAAACTCCCAACTTATGCTGAGAGTGATGCTGTTTTTTCTTATCACTTTTATAGGCTCTTGCAAAGAGCTCAAAATATTACGCTTATTTATAACTCTGAAACCGATGATTTTGGTAGTGGCGAAAAAAGCAGATTTATTACCCAGCTTTTGTCTGAGTACAATATAGAGATTAGTGAAAAAGTATTTAAGGGTGCTCAGCTAGAAATGCCAAAATCTAAAGAAATTATTATTCCAAATATTGGATTAGATAAAGAACTTAAATCTTGGGCTGAAAAAGGAGTTTCTCCATCAGCAATTAATAAGTATAACAACTGTAGTTTGCAGTTTTATTATCATTATTTAGCTAAAATCAGGGTAGATGATGAAGTAGATGAATATGCAGATGCAAGTACTTTAGGATCTGCAATTCATAAAGCTTTGGAGGATAATTATCCCTTAGGAATTTTAACGGAACAGTTTGTAAAAGATCATACACAAGATATATTGAATGATATTAAAGCTTATTTTATTGAAGAGCTTTCTGAGCAGGCAATGAAAGCAGGAAAAAACTATCTTAGTTTGCAAATAGCACATAAGTTAACTAAAGATTTCTTGAATTTAGAAATTAAACTTTTACAAGAAGCAAATAGTAAAAATAAGCAAATTAAAATAGTTGGAAAAGAAGAGGAGTTAAAGCATTTTGTTAATGTTGATGGAGTTGATTTTAATCTAATAGGAAATGCTGATAGAGTAGATTTTGAAGGAGATTTACTCAGAATAATTGATTATAAAACTGGCAAAGTTGAGAGTAAAGAAGTTGAGTTTTTTGAATACCATGAGTTGGTTGATAGCTCAAAAAAAGCAAAAGCATTTCAGCTTTTAATGTATGCTTATTTATATTTAAAAATGAATCCAAATTATATTGGATTGGAAGTTGTTGTAGGAAATTTCTCTTTTAAAAATTTAAAAATAGGATTGATAACTGTTGCAAATAAAACAGGAAAGCAAAGAGAAGTGCTTAAAATTGATGCTAAAGTCTTAGATGAGTTTGAGGTGCAATTAGAATTTGTGTTAACTAAGATTTTAAATAATGATTTTGAACAAACATCGGAAGTTAAGAATTGTGAGTGGTGTGATTATAAGTCAGTTTGTAAAAGATAATTTGTAATTTTGTAAAAACCAAGAAGAAAAGTAATGAAAAAGTTATACTTAGTAATAGTTGTATTGTTAAATGTATTTTTTGCAAATGCTCAGCAAAGAAATTGTGGTACTATGCAACATTTAGATGAAATTAGACAAAGAGATCCTGGAGTTGATAGCAGAATGGATATTGAAAATTTAGACATTAAGCATTGGATAAGCAATTATACGAGTAGTTCAAAATCCATGCCCAATATAATTACAATTCCAGTTGTGGTTCACGTTATTTATAAAAATTCTAGTCAGAATATTTCTGATTCACAGATTTTTTCACAAATTGATATTTTAAATGAAGATTTCAGAATGAATAATTCAGATGCTTCATCTGTACCTTCAGCTTTTGCTGGTGCAGCTGCTGATTGTGAAATTGAATTTTGTTTGGCTGTAAGAGATCCAAATGGAAATGCTACAACTGGAATTACAAGGACCTACACAACTACTTCAAGTTTTTCTGGCTATACAAACATGAAATATTCTAATACTGGAGGTCAAGATGCCTGGAACACATCAGACTACTTAAACATTTGGGTATGTAATTTAGCTAGTGGACTTTTAGGTTTTGCTACTTTCCCGGGTGGAAACTCAAGTATAGATGGAGTTGTTTGTGATTATGCTTATTTTGGCAATACAGGAACTGCAACGTCACCCTATGATTTAGGAAGAACAGCTACTCATGAGGTAGGTCATTGGTTAAACTTATATCATATTTGGGGTGATTCATATTGTGGTAGTGATTATGTCTCTGATACTCCAAAACATGAGGATTCAAATTATGGTTGTCCATCATATCCTCAGGCATCTTCTTGTTCAGGTACTGGTAGTTCTGGTGAGATGTTTATGAATTATATGGATTATACAAATGATGCTTGTATGTTTATGTTTAGTACAGGCCAGAAAAACAGGATGAGAGCAACTTTAAATGGGAGTAGATCTTCTCTATTAAGCTCATTAGGATGCCAGGTGGTTTATCCACCAATAATTCTATCTTCTAATACTACAAATTTAAGTTGTAGTTTAGCAAATGATGGAAGTATTAACTTGACAGCAATTGGAGGTGTCTCTCCTTTATCTTATGTTTGGAGTAATGGGTCAACAACGCAAGATATCTCAAATTTATCGAGTGGTTATTATAACGTTACTGTAACCGATGCTGTAGGTCAAACAGAGTATTCTACTTTCTATATTAGTGAGCCTTCTCCAATTAGTATTAATTATTCTGTTAACTCTACCTCTCAAGCTGGTTTTAGTGATGGTAGTATTTTTACAACTGTAAGTGGAGGTACAGCACCATATTCATTCTCTTGGCAGGGACCTAATGGTTATAGCGCATCAACTCAAGATATTCAGAGTTTGATAGCAGGGAGCTATATTTTTTATGTAATAGATGATAATGGTTGTTCTGAGATGTTTTCAATTGTGGTAGGAGAGGGGCAATTAATACCTTTGCAAGTTAGTGCAGTAACTTCTGATATAGATTGTTTCGGCAATAATAATGGCGCTATTGATTTAACGGTTAGTGATGGTGCTACACCTTATTCATTTATCTGGGATAATGGAGCCATGACTGAGGATTTATCAAATTTAACTGTAGGTACTTATACTGTTGTTGTAAATGATGCTGCAGGGCAATCTTACACATCATCTTATACAATAATGGAGCCTTCTGAAATAACAGTAACATATAGTGTTGATAATGTTACAACATTAGGAGGAAATGATGGATCAATTGACTTAATTACAAGTGGAGGTGTCCCACCTTATTTGTATTATTGGTCTACTTCACCATCACAAACAACAGAAGATATCAGTAATTTGATTGCTGGAACATATACAGTATGGATTGTTGATGTCAATAATTGTTATATAGGAGTGGATATTGATGTTGTGGAGGATTTATCAAATCAAAGTTGCTCAGAAGATGCACCAACTAATTTATTTGTTTCTAATATTATTAGTACTAGGGCTATAATTAATTGGGATAATATGAATTCTTCTATTTGTAGTGTTGATCAGTACAGAATAAAATACAGAGAAGTGGGTACAACTGCTTGGATACAAAAAACTATGGGAGCACCACTAGGTAGTTGTAGCTTTGGAAATCAAAGGATAGATAAATTGTTGTTGAGTTTAACTCCAAGCACACAATATGAATATCAAATGAAAGCTTGGTATTGTGGTGGCGGTAGTAGTACTTGGACTGCATTGCATTATTTTACTACTAATGATGATTGTCCGCTTATTGCCAACTTAAGTGCTACACCTCAAAACCCTACTAAAGTAAAATTTGATTGGGCGCTAAATGGAACGTACTCTTTTGTACGAATTAAAATTAGAGAAGATTATACGGGTGCTAGTTGGGTAAATGTTGGTGGGGCTGGAGTAAATTATCCTGCAATTACAAAAAATAAAAATGGATTAATGCCAGGGCAAACTTACAGGGGGCAAGCAAGAACTTGGTGTGATCCTAATGGAGGAGCTTATAATTCTACTTCTTGGACCAACTTAGTATTTTGGACTATGCCTTCAAGCGCAAGAATGAGTTTTTCTGCAGAAAAAGATTTGCTAAGAGTAACTGATTTATTGGGTAGAGAGCTCAACCAAAATACAGTAATTGATAATACTACTTTGCTTTATATTTATATTGATGGTACTGTTGAGAAAAGAGTAGTTATAGAATAAAAAAGCCAAAGTTGAGCGCTTGATCAGTCAATTATACGGATAAAATTAAAAAAGGTTACGTTAATTGTAATCTTTTTTGAATGTATAAGAATATTTTTATGTCTACAGCTTTTTAAAAAGATAAAATCATATCTTTGTCTCAAACACAAAACAATTATGAAATTATCAAATTTATTATTAGCTATTATTACTGTTTTATCTTATAGTTTAAGTGCAAAAGATATTAAACTAACTGAAACATCTAATCAGTTAAGGATTACATCAAAAACTTTATCAGAGTTTACATTTGTAAGTCATTTATCAGAAATAAATACTTTAAGAGTAAAAACTGATATGGGTGAGTTTGTAAAACTTGTGGTTGGAGGTTATGGTGAAAATGCTATTAGTGGTAATGCTGAGCTTCCTGTATTAGAAGAGTTGATTACTGTACCAAGTGGTGCATCAATAGCTATTAAAGTTTTAAATACTGAAGAGCAAATTATATCATTATCTGATTATGGGATTGCAAACTTAGTTTTTCCTTCTCAGCCATCACTTTCAAAAAGTGAAACTAGCTTCCCTTTTTATTATAATGAAGAATATTATTCTAATGATGGTTTTTATGCAATTGATGCAGTAACAACTGAGTATTTAGGAAAAATGAGAGGTCAGCAATTAGCAAGATTATCAGTTGCCCCTATACAATACAATCCTGCAACTAATCAGTTAAAAGTAATAACAAAGCTAGAGGCAAAAGTGATTTTTAAAAACATTGACTATACTACTCATCAGTTAAATATAGAAAGATATTACTCATCAGAATTTGACCATGTATTTAAAGGAGCAATTAATTATGTTCCATCAACTAAAGATGTAATTACTACTTACCCTGTAAAATATGTAATTGTTGCTGATCCTGCTTTTCAATCTGCTTTACAGCCATTAGTACAATGGAAAACAAAAAAAGGTTTTGAAGTAATTGAAGCATATACTAACGACCCAAATGTTGGGAGTACAACAACATCAATTCATGCTTATTTAAAGAGTATGTATGATAATGCTACTGCTTCTGATCCTGCTCCAACTTATTTATTAATTGTTGGTGATGATGGTGAAGTTCCTTCTTTCGCAGGAAGTACAGGTTCGCATCATGCTGATATGTATTATTGTGAATTTGATGGAGGAGGCGATTTTTATCCTGAGATGTATTATGGAAGGTTTTCAGCTACTATTCCTGAGGAGGTAGAAGTACAAGTTAATAAAACACTAACACATGAGCAATATACTTTTGCTGACCCTTCATTTTTGGATGAAGTGGTATTGGTTGCTGGGGTAGATGCAAGTATGGCTCCAACTTATGGTAACGGACAAATTAATTATGGAACAGATAATTATTTTAATGCAGCACATGGATTAACTGCACATACTTATCTTTATGGCTCTGGTTCACCAATTACTTCTGATCAATCAGGCGCTTCTGCAGCTATTATTGCAGATGTAAGTGCAGGTGTTGGTTTTGCTAACTATACTGCACATTGTGGAAGTTCAGGTTGGTCTGACCCTTCTTTTGAAACTTCAGATATTAATGGTTTGCAGAATTATGATGAATATGGAGTGATGGTAGGGAATTGTTGTCAGTCTAATAAATTTGATGTTCCTGTTTGTTTTGGAGAAGGATTATTAAGAGCAAATAACAAAGGTGCTGTAGGTTATATTGGAGGCTCAAATAATACATATTGGAATGAGGATTTTTGGTGGGCTGTTGGTAATGGAAGTATATCAGCTAATCCCACTTATGCAGGTACAGGTTTAGCAGTCTTTGATTGTTTAATGCATGAAAATGGGGAACAACAAGCTGATTGGTTTATTACCACAGGTCAAATGTTGCACTCAGGTAATTTAGCAGTAACTCAAGCAGGTGGTTCTGAACAGTATTATTGGGAAATCTATCATATAATGGGTGATCCGTCATTAATGCCTTATATTGGTGTGCCAACTTCTTTAACTGTTTCTCATAATTCAGCAACTCCTGTAGGAACAACTAACTTTACAGTTACTGCTGAAGAAAATGCTTATGTTGCTATCTCAATGAATGGTGTGCTTTTAGATGCAAAACTTGCTGATGCAACTGGAGTAGTTGCTTTAACTTTTCCTGCTATTGCAACTGTTGGTACTGCTGATATTGTAGTTACAAAACAATTTAGAGCTCCTTATACAGGTGCACTTCAAATTATTTCTCCAACTGGTCCTTATGTGATTTATTCATCAAACACATTAGATGATAGTGCGGGAAATAACAATACTTTAGCTGACTACAATGAATTGATTAGTTTAGATGTTGAGGTAGAAAATGTAGGCTCAGTAGATGCTACATTTGTAAACGCAGCTTTATCAACTATTGATCCTGCAGTTACTGTAATTAATAATTCTGCTTCAGTAAATGTTATTAATGCTGCCCAAACTTTACTCTTACCATCTTCATTTACTTTTCAAGTTGCTAATAATATTGTTGATCAGCACATGGTTGCATTTACTTTAGATTTAACTGATAACTTAGGAAATACTTGGAGTTCAACTATAAATGTATTGCTGAATGCTCCTGTTTTAGATCATACAACTTTTACTATTGATGATTCGGCAGGAAATGGAAATGGAAAACTAGATGCAGGAGAGACCTTAGATTTAATTGTTGATGTTGCAAATATCGGACATGCTGATATCGCAAATTTAACAGCTACTTTAGGAAGTATTTCTTCTTATGTTACGGTAAATTCAACAACAGCAAATGTTGCTAACTTAAATGTAAATGGACAACAAGCTACTACTTTTAATATTACTGTTGCTGCAAATACTCCAGTCGGAACTTATGCTGAGTTTCCTTTTGATTTAACAGACGGAACTTACACTCATAATGCAACTTTTGCTGAAACTATAGGAATTATTGATGAAGATTATGAAACGGGTGATTTTACAAATTATGCTTGGGTAAACGATCCTTTATATCCTTGGACTATTGATAATATAAATGTTTATGAGGGAATTAATTCTTCTAAGTCAGCTGCAGGATTACCTGATAGTGAAGTTTCACATTTATTAATTAATGTTGATGTTACTGCTCCTGGAGATATTTCATTCTACAAGTTTGTTTCATCAGAACAAGATTATGATTTCTTACAATTTTATATTGATGGAAATAAACAAGGGGAGTGGTCAGGTATTGATAATTCTTGGAGCTTTGTTTCTTTCCCTGTTACAGTTGGTAATCATGATTTAGAATGGGAATATGATAAAGATTCTGGTTGGGAGGATGGTGAGGATTGTGCTTGGTTGGATTATATTGTTTTTCCTCCAATTGATTTAGGACAATCAACAAATATTGATGAGAATAACTTTAACTTTGAGTTGTTCCCTAACCCTACTATGGGTAGCTTTAACTTAACTTTTAATGATGCAAAAAATCATAAAGTTGAGGTGTATGATACTAATGGTAAATTGATTTCATCTTTAAGTAATCAGCAAGGAAATACAGCTGTTGATTTAAAAGAATACTCAGCAGGAACATACACTGTAAAAGTTATGCCTGAAGGAATTACTTATCAGATAGTAAAACAATAATGGTGAAGGCGCTTGGTATTGATTTTGGAACTAAGCGTACAGGCATTGCAATTACGGATGCTATGCAAATTATTGCAACCGGGCACTCTACAGTTCCTACTAACTCTTTAGATGCTTTTATTGCTGATATAGTAATAAAAGAAAAGATTGTATGTTTTGTGGTGGGTGATCCTAAAAATTTAGATGGAAGTGCTACTGATAGCACGGGGCATGTAAATGGATTTGTAAAAAGGTTAAAACAAAAATTCCCAACTATTCCTGTGCATCAAATTGATGAACGCTTTACTTCAAAGATTGCAAAACAAAGCATATTAGCTAGTGGTGTAAAGAAGAAAGGCAGGCAAAATAAAGTCCTAGTTGATGAAGTAAGTGCTACTATTATTTTGCAGAATTACTTGGATTATAAATCTTAAAACTTACTTTTCAAGTATTTTCCAGTAATTGAGGCTTTACTTTTTATCATAGCTTCCGGAGTACCTTCAAAAACAATTTTCCCTCCTTTATCACCGCCTTCAGGTCCAAGGTCAATAATCCAATCAGCACACTTTATTACATCCATATTATGCTCAATGCAGATAATAGAATGACCTTTTTCAATGAGTGCATAAAAGGAATTCAAGAGTTTGTTAATATCATGAAAGTGCAAACCAGTTGTAGGTTCATCAAAAATGAAAAGGGTTTTCTCGTTTGTGTTTCCTTTGCTTAAAAAGAATGCTAATTTTATTCTTTGAGCCTCTCCACCACTTAGGGTGTTGGAGGATTGTCCTAGTTTTACATAACCTAAGCCAACATCTTTTAGAGGCTGAAGTTTTAATGCAATTTTGCCTTCATTATTCCCCGCAAAAAAATCAATTGCCTCTTCAACTGATAAATCTAAAATATCCGCTATGTTTTTATCTGCAAACGTAATTTCTAGTATTTCTTTTTTGAATCTTTTTCCTTTGCAATCTTCACATTTCAAGTGTACGTCAGCCATAAATTGCATCTCCACTGTAGTTTCTCCTTCTCCTTTGCAGTTTTCGCACCTTCCACCATCTACATTGAAAGAAAAAAAACCAGTTTTGTATTGTCTCTTTTCTGCTAGATTTTGTCTAGTAAATAATTTTCTGATATCATCATATACTTTTATGTAAGTAGATGGATTGGAACGAGAGGATTTCCCAATTGGATTTTGATCAATAAATTCTATTTTAGTGATATTCTTGGCAGTGATATTTACCGTTTCAAAATTCTTACTTACTGATAAGTAATTACCTAAACAAGTATTTACTGCTGGCTTTACAACATCTCTTACTAATGTTGATTTGCCTGACCCACTCATACCTGTTACTAGAATTAATCCCCCAAGAGGTATATTTATACTTATATTTTGGAGGTTATGTTGGTAGATGCCAGAAATAGATATTTTGTCATTTAGTTTTCTTCTTATTTTAGGTATAGGTATCTCACGTTTACCTGATAGATATTGAGTGGTTAAACTTGTTTTTTCATTAAAGATATCTTTTAAGAGTCCTTGGTAAATAATTTCCCCACCATTTATTCCTGCTTTTGGTCCTATGTCAATTATCTGATCAGCTTCTTGCATAATTTCTTCATCATGCTCTACAACTATTACTGTGTTTCCTATATTTCTTAACTCTTTTAAAATTTTAATGAGGCGTTCAGTATCCCTTGAATGTAATCCAATACTTGGCTCATCAAGTATGTACATTGCCCCAACAAGTGAACTTCCAATTGACGTTGCTAGGTTTATTCTCTGAGATTCTCCTCCTGATAAAGTGCTTGATTTTCTGTCAAGAGTTAGGTATCCTAGCCCAACTTCACTGAGGTAGTGAAGTCTGCTATTTATTTCTAACAAAAGTCTTTCCGCTATCTTTTGATCTCCTTTATTTAATTTTATATTTTTAAAGAAAACTATAGCTTTTGTAATGCTCATTCTGTTGATTTCTGCAATATTTTTATGTCCTACTCTTACATAAAGGGCATCTTTTCTTAGTCTGCTACCTCCACATTCTGTGCAGTTAGTTTTTCCTCTATACCTAGCAATTAATACTCTATTTTGTATTTTGTATTTATCGCTTTCTAATTTATCAAAAAACTGATTGATTCCTTTACATTTGTTTTTCCCGTTCCATAGTAAATCTATCTCTTCTGCTGATAATTCATTGTAAGGCCTATGTACAGGAAAATCAAATTTTGCTGAGCGTATAATAAAACGATCTTTCCATTTGCTTAATTTTTCTCCACTCCAGCATGCAACTACTCCCTGATAGACTGATAAGTTTTGATTTGTAATAACTTTTTTCTTATCAATACCAAGTATTGAACCGTATCCTTCACATGCTTTACAAGCTCCATATGGGTTGTTAAAAGCAAATAAATTGGTGCTTGGTTTTTCAAATTTTAAGCCGTCTAATTCAAATCTATTTGAAAAGTTATGTTTGTTGTTATTTACTAGAACAGAACATTCTCCTTTTCCTTCAAAAAATGCAGTTTGAACGGAATCAGCTATCCTTGCTTCATTATCAAATTTATCAAGTATAATTCTATCAATTATAATATGTACTTCTTTCTTTTTAATTGAGATCCCTTCTTTTATAAGGTTTTTTACCTTGTGCACTGCATTGTCCAAGTAGATTCTTGGAAATCCTAATTGCGTTAAGATGTCTAAAATGTTTTTACGTTCAGAAGTAAACTTTGAAAGTATGATAATCACATCACCTTCTTTATGAGAGCTAATAAAATTAACTACATCACTTACTTGTTGTCGCTTTACTTCTTTATTTGAAATAGGTGAGTAGGTTTTTCCTACTCTAGCAAATAGTAATTTTAAATAATCAAATATCTCTGTGCTTGTACCTATAGTTGATCTTGGATTGTTGGTAGTAGTTTTCTGTTCAATTGCAATAGCAGGGCAAATTCCTAATATTTCATCTACATCAGGTTTTTGTAGTTTTCCTAAAAACTGACGAGCATAAGACGAGAGGCTTTCAATGTATCTTCTTTGACCTTCTGCAAATAAAGTGCCAAAGGCTAAAGATGATTTTCCACTTCCTGAAACTCCAGAAATGACAATTAATTTGTTTTTTGGTAGGTTAATTGAGATGTTTTTAAGGTTATGAAGCTTTGCGCCTCTAATCTCGATATTATCAGTAGTATTAATTTGCTTTCTTGCCATTTTTTTTACAGAATTTGCAAACTTATGAAATAAGGTTTGGATATTTAAATTTGTTTTCCTATATTTGTCATTCAATTAAATAACTTTAAAATACGCTTATAGAAAAACATTTACTTTAAATTTTTATTAACTAAAAACTGAGTATATGTTATTGAGCGCAATTCCTGATAAAGAATTAGTATCAAATTATTTAAATGGTGATAATGCATCATTTGAAATCCTGTTGAAAAGGCATAAAAGCAGAGTATTTGCATTTATCATGTCAAAAATTAAAAACCGTGATATTACTGAAGATATATTTCAAGATACTTTCATAAAAGTAATTAACTCTTTGCAAAGAGGGAAATATAATGAGGAGGGAAAATTTTTGCCTTGGATGATGCGAATTGCACACAATTTAGTGATTGATCATTTCCGTAAGGAATCAAAAATGAGAAAAATTAGAACTACTGATGAGTTTAATATTTTTGATGTAATCAATAATGGTGATAGAGGGCAAGATGAAGAGATGATTCGAAAAAGAGTTCATGCTGATTTAAATATGCTGATTAAAGATTTATCAGAAGATCAAATGGAGGTAGTAAAAATGAGGTATTTTGAAGATATGTCTTTCAAGCAAATATCAGAAATTACTGGAGTCAGTATTAATACTGCATTAGGAAGAATGCGTTATGCCCTTATCAATTTAAGAAAATTAGCAGAGGAGCAAAATATTGACCTTGCTAAAAAATAAAGTTCCTTTGATATAATATACTTATATAGTTTGCGTTAAAAACTAGAGAAATGAATAATAAAAAAACTATATATGATAACAAGTTATACTCTAAATTTGTGGCGCCATCTTTTAAAAGAAGAATTTTCGTCTTTTGATAAAGCCGTCCATAAGATCCTAAATGAAGCACATTTAGGCCCAAAAAAAGAAACAATTGATACTTTGATAGCGTATGCTAGTACAGTAAAGGCAATTAAAACTAAATCAAAAGATACGTTTTTAATTTCTTTAAACTAAGTGGTTTTGGTTATTAAAAGGAGGTTGTTGCCTCCTTTTAATTTTTTAGCTTTGTGACTGTGAATAAAAAACAAAGAAGCCAAAAATTTATAGCTCATTTTTCTAAAATTATGCCTGAGGCAAAAACAGAGTTAGATTATAATAATGTTTTTGAACTCACGGTTGCTGTTGTGCTTTCTGCTCAATGTACTGATAAAAGAGTGAATAAAATAACCAAAAATTTATTTAAAGAAATGCCAGTTGCTGAAGTTATGGCAGAAGCCTCTATTGATGCGATTTTTGATTTAATTAAATCTTGTTCTTATCCAAGAAACAAAGCAAAACATTTGTCTGGTTTAGCTAAAATGCTTGTAAATGATTTTGATTCCAAAGTTCCTGATAATTTAGAAGACTTGCAAAAACTTCCTGGTGTAGGAAGGAAGACTGCTAATGTTGTTGGTTCAGTTTATTATGATATTCCTGCCATGCCTGTGGATACTCATGTTTTTCGCGTTGCTGCTAGAATTGGTCTAACAACTAAAGCCAAAAACCCTTTGCAAGCAGAATTACAGTTATTGAAACTTTTTCCTCAGGATAAGTTAAATATTGCACATCATTGGCTTATTTTACACGGCAGATATTTATGTAAAGCAAGAAGACCTGAGTGCGAAAGGTGTGGGATTACAGATATCTGTAAGTATTTTTCAAAAAAGTAAATTTGTTAATAAATCAAAGCTCTTTTTTTTGATGATTGATTAAGAATTTCTCTAATTTGTATAAAATATAAAACTATGAGTAATAAGGAGCAAAGTGCTAAAATGAAAGCATTGGGACTTACATTAGGTAAGTTAGAAAAAACATATGGAAAAGGAGTTGTAATGAAGTTAGGAGATAAAGTTGTGGAGGATGTCGCTTCAATTCCAACAGGTTCAATTAACTTGGATTTAGCTTTAGGGATAGGTGGTTATCCAAGAGGTAGAGTAATTGAAATTTATGGTCCTGAATCATCAGGAAAAACAACTTTAACGATACATGCAATAGCTGAAGTACAAAAGCAAGGTGGTGTTGCTGCGTTTATTGATGCTGAACACGCTTTTGATGCTTCTTATGCGGCTGATCTTGGTGTAGATATTGAAAATTTATATATTTCTCAGCCTGATAATGGAGAGCAGGCATTAGAAATTGCAGATCATTTAATTAGTTCAGGTGCTGTGGATTTAGTGGTAATAGATTCTGTAGCTGCACTTACTCCAAAATCAGAGATTGAAGGAGAAATGGGAGATAGTAAAATGGGGCTACATGCTCGTTTAATGTCTCAAGCCTTAAGAAAATTGACATCTACTATTAGTAAAACTCAATGTACAGTTATTTTTATCAATCAATTAAGAATGAAGATTGGTGTAATGTTTGGTAACCCAGAAACTACTACTGGAGGTAATGCACTTAAATTTTATGCTTCTGTTCGTTTAGATATCAGAAGGATAGGTGCTATTAAAAATGGTGAGGATATTATTGGGAACAGGACTAGAGTAAAAGTAGTTAAGAATAAAGTTGCTCCACCTTTCAGAAAAGTAGAGTTTGATATTATGTTTGGAGCTGGAATTTCTCGTTCAGGTGAAATTTTAGATAAAGCAGTTGACTTGGATATTGTAAAAAAATCTGGTTCATGGTTCTCTTATGGAGATACTAAACTTGGGCAAGGTAGGGATGCGGTAAAGCAAATGATTGCTGATAATCCTGAGTTATCCGAAGAGATTGAAGCTAAAATTAAAGAAGCACTCACACTGGAGTAATTTATGTTAAAGAAGTTTGCTTTTATTGCACTTTTATTTACTTTTTCTTGCAGCACTTCTGATGAGAAAAAGGAAGAGATGTCAGCAATTGTTATTTTATCTGAAAAAATAAAAGAAAAACCTACAAATGTTGAACTTTTATTGGAAAGGGTTGCTCTTAATAAGTCAATGAACAATTTAGAGTCTATGCTTTTTGATTACAAAGAAATTATTAGATTAGATTCTCTTAATTCGGAGTTTCAATTTAATATTGCTGAGATATATTTTGAGCTTTCAAAAAAGCAAAATGCTAATCCACAATATCCTTCTTTGGTAAAACATCATTTAGAAAAATCTATTAAGATTAATGACGCCAATTATCATTCACATGCTTTAATGGGGGAGTTGATGATGGCTTATGGCGCATTTAATTCAAAGAGTTATAAGCAGGCTGTTGAATTTTTTAATACCTCTTTAAAACTAGATTATAATCAAGCTAAAACTCATATGTTATTGGGTTATACATTTAGGCAAGTAGGTAAGGAGGATTTTGCAATAAATTGTTTCAGAAACTCAATAAATGTAAACCCTGATTTTTATGAATCCTATGTTCAGTTAGGACAGATTTTTCATGTTAGAAAAGACACTCTTGCAGTTGTTTATTATAATAATGCACTCAGAATTAATCCTACTGATGAGCTTACATTATATAATAAAGCTCTTTTTTATCAAGATATGGAGCAATGGAATAAGGCTTTGGATGCTTATGCAGAACTTCATAAAGTAGATCCTTTTAATGTTAGTGGGCATTATAATTTAGGCTTTATCCATATGAATTTAGGACTTTATGATATAGCAACAAATAATTTTTCTGATGCAATTTATTCTAATTCTGAGTTTTATGAAGCTTATTATTCAAGAGGAAATTGTTTTGAAACTTTAGGAAATGTAAAGCAAGCAGAGGTTGATTATAATAGGGCAATTGAAATAAACCCAGAATATATTTATGCTATTGAAGCATTAGAAAATTTAAGAGCTAAGAATAAAAAATACAATAAATGATAAGCGTACAAGAACAAATAAATACTGATATTAAAGATGCTATGAAGGCTAAAAATCCAGATAAACTTGCAGCACTTAGAGCTGTAAAATCTGCAATAATGCTAGAAGCAACTAAAGAGGGAGTTACTAATGTTTCAGATGCAATTTCATTAAAATTAATTGCTAAATTAGTAAAGCAAAGAAAAGATTCTGCTGCTATTTTTACAGAACAAAATAGACCCGATTTAGCTGTTGATGAAGTGAATCAATTGGCTTATTTGGAACCTTATTTGCCAGTTCAAATGGAAGAGGAAGAAGTTAGAAAAGTTGTGCGAGAAGTTATTGAAAAGGTTGGAGCATTATCTCCAGCTGACATGGGTAAATGTATGGGGCCGTTAATAGGAAGGTTAAACGGAAAGGCTGATGGTTCTCTTATATCTAAAATCGTAAAAGAAGAGCTCACATAATTTTTGATATAAGGTTAATGTAGAGGTAATAAAAAAAGGCAAACAAATATTCGCCTTTTTTTCTATTTAGCACCAACTAAAAGTTTATTTTACTTTGTCCACAACTGCTTTAAAAGCTTCTGGGTGGTTCATTGCTAAATCAGCTAAAACTTTTCTGTTTAACTCAATTCCATTAGCGTGAACTTTCCCCATAAATTGTGAGTAAGACATTCCGTATTGTCTTGTTCCTGCATTGATTCTTTGGATCCATAATGCACGGAAAGTTCTTTTTTTGTTTTTTCTATCACGGTATGCATATTGCAAACCTTTTTCTACAGCATTCTTTGCTACTGTATGTACATTTTTTCTTCTTCCAAAGTAACCTTTGGCAGCTTTTAATATTGCTTTTCTTCTAGCTTTCGCAGCTACTGAATTGACCGATCTTGGCATAATTTAATTGTTTTTTGGTGTATAGTGGCTTTTAATTTTTGCGCCCTTGTTTGAACTATATACCTGGTTAATAACCTAATTTATTTTTTTATATTCCTAACTGAAGTTTAACACTCTTAGTATCAGATTTTGATACATATCCACTCTTAGTTAAGTTGTGCTTTTGTTTAGTCTCTTTCTTTGTTAAGATGTGTGACTTAAAAGCATGCTTTCTTTTTAGTTTACCAGAACCTGTAAGTTTGAATCTCTTTTTGGCTCCAGCCTTTGTTTTCATTTTTGGCATTTTCTCTTAGTTTTATTTTTTCTTTTTTGGTGCTATTATCATTATCATTTTCTTTCCTTCAAGCTTTGGCATATTTTCTACTACACCTATATCTTCTAGGGCTTGTGCAAGTTTTAAAAGTAAAATTTGTCCTTGGTCTTTAAATACAATTGATCTTCCTCTAAAGAATACAAATGCTTTTACTTTAGCTCCATCTTCCAAAAAACTTTTGGCATGTTTCAATTTAAAATCAAAATCATGTTCTCCAGTGTTTGGACCAAACCTTAATTCTTTTATTACAACCTTTTGCGCCTTGCTTTTTATAGCCTTTTGTTTTTTCTTTTGGTCGTAAATGAACTTTTTATAATCAATAACTTTACAAACTGGAGGGTCAACATTTGGTGAAATTTCTACTAAATCAAGTCCCAATTTATTGGCAATTTTCATTGCGTCATCAATGGAACAGATTTTTGGCTCTACACCTTCACCTACTATTCTTACAAATGCTGATGTAATTTCTCTATTAGTTTTGTGTAATTTTTTCTTAATTACCCTTCCTCTGAATTGCTTTTTTTTTGCGATTGTACTGTTATTTTAGTTATTAAAAGTTGTTAAATTATCTATTTTTTTTGTTATCAAATCTTTAAAATTCACTAAAGACATATTTCCTAAATCTTCACCCCCATGCTTACGAACTGAGATTTTTTCTTCATTTTCCTCTTTCTCTCCCACAATTATAATATAAGGGACTTTTGAAACTTCTGCATCTCTAATCTTTCTTCCTGTAGTTTCAGCCCTATGGTCAATTGGGCCGCAAATATCGTATTTTTTTAGGAATTGAGATACTTTTTCAGCATAATCGTGATATTTCTCACTAATAGGTAAAATAGTAAACTGATCAGGAGCTAACCAAAGAGGAAAATTACCTCCACAGTGCTCTATTAAAACAGCCACAAATCTTTCCATTGAGCCGAATGGAGCTCTATGGATCATAACTGGTCTGTGTTTCTTGTCATCAGTACCTGTGTATTCTAGTTCAAAACGCTCTGGTAAATTGTAATCTACTTGAATTGTTCCTAATTGCCATTCTCTCCCTAATGCATCTTTTACCATAAAATCCAACTTGGGACCATAAAATGCTGCTTCTCCATATTCAACAACTGTTTCTAATCCTTTTTCAGCAGCTGCTTCAATAATTGCAGATTCTGCTTTCTCCCAGTTTTCATCCGAGCCAATATATTTAGCTTTTTTTTCTGGGTCACGCAAAGATATTTGTGCTTTGAAATCTTCAAACCCTAAGGCATTGAAAACATAAAGGACAAGGTCAATAACATTAATAAACTCTTGCTTTACTTGGTCAGGTCTAACAAATAAATGCGCATCATCTTGAGTAAATCCTCTAACACGAGTTAAACCATGCAATTCTCCTGATTGTTCGTAACGATAAACAGTACCAAACTCTGCAAAACGAACGGGTAAATCACGGTAAGAATATTGCTTTGATTTGTAAATCTCACAATGGTGAGGGCAGTTCATAGGTTTTAAGAAAAACTCTTCTCCCTCATTAGGAGTTTGGATAGGTTGGAAAGAATCCTCTCCGTATTTTTCGTAATGACCAGAACAAACATATAAATCTTTATGGCCAATATGTGGTGTTATTACAGGTAAGTAACCTGCCTGTGTTTGTGCTTTTTTAAGGAAATTCTCTAATTTTTCACGCAGTTGAGCACCTTTAGGTAGCCATAATGGCAACCCTTGCCCTACCTTTTTTGAGAATGTAAAAAGTTCCATTTCCTTTCCTAGTTTTCTATGGTCTCGCTTTTTTGCTTTCTCCAACAATTCTAGGTGTGCAGTCAATTCTTTTTGCTTAGGGAAAGATACTCCATAAATACGCGTAAGTTGCTTACGGTTTTCATCTCCTCTCCAGTAGGCACCTGCAATAGATAATAATTTTATTGCTTTTATTTTTCCAGTAGATGGGATGTGTGGACCTCTACATAAATCGGTAAAATTACCTTGTGTGTAGAAAGTGATGTTGCCATCTTCTAATCCTTCTATTAATTCTAGCTTATATTCATCTCCTTTTTCAGTAAAATAAGCAATTGCTTCTTCTTTTGAAACTTCCTTTCTATCAAAAGACATTTTTTGAGAAGCTAATTCTTTCATCTTTTGTTCAATTTTAGGTAAATCATCAGAAGTTAAGAATCTATCTCCTAAATCAATATCATAATAGAATCCGTTATCTATAGCAGGACCAATACCCAACTTAACACCAGGATAAAGAGCTTCTAAAGCTTCTGCCATAATGTGTGCAGTAGAATGCCAAAAACTCTTCTTTCCTTGTTTATCATTCCAAGTATGTAGGGTAAGTGTAGAATCAATGGTGATAGCACGGTTTGCATCCCAAACTTCTCCATTTACATTAGCCGATAGCACATTTCGTGCCAATCCTTCAGAAATACCCATGGCAATATCCATAGCTGAAGTTCCACTTTCTACTTGTTTGATACTTCCATCAGGAAGAGTAATGTTAATCATTCGTTTTTGTTTTAAAGGTTACAAATATAGGTAATGGTTTTTAATCCTAACTCTGAATAATTCCAGGATTATAAGCTTCTTTTATTGGTGCATTATTTGCAGCTTCTATTCCCATTGAAATAACTTTTCTGGTTTCTAATGGGTCAATAATAGCATCAGTCCATAAACGAGAAGCCGCATAATAAGGAGAGGTTTGTGCGTCATACTTTTCAGTAATAGTTTTTAAAAGTAATTTTTCTGCTTTCTCATCAATTTCTGCTCCTTTTGCTCTTAAGGATGCTTTCTCAATTTGCAGTAAAACTTTGGCAGCTTGTTCACCACCCATAACTGCTAACTGAGCAGTAGGCCAAGCAACAATTAGTCTTGGGTCGTAAGCCTTTCCACACATAGCGTAGTTTCCGGCTCCATATGAATTGCCTATAATAACCGTAAATTTAGGAACTACAGAATTAGCCATAGCATTAACCATTTTTGCACCATCTTTTATGATTCCACCATGCTCAGAACGAGATCCTACCATAAATCCGGTAACATCTTGCAAAAATACCAATGGTATTTTTTTTTGGTTGCAATTAGCAATAAAACGGGCAGATTTATCAGCAGAATCAGAATAAATAACACCACCAAATTGTATTTCTCCTTTTTTGGTTTTTATCATTTCTCTTTGGTTTGCAACTATACCTACTGCCCAACCATCAAATCTAGCGTATCCACAAATTATGGATTGTCCGTAACCTTCTTTATATTCTTCAAATTCAGAGTCATCTACTAAACGTGCAATAATGTCCTTCATGTTGTATGGTTTTGCTCTTTCCCTTGGTAATATTCCGTAAATTTCTCTTTCGTTCTCTTTTGGAACTTTACTTTCCTTTCTGTTGAAACCTGCCTTTTCGGTATCGCCAATTTTATCCATTATATTTCGGATTTTATCCAAAGCATCTTTATCATCCTTTGCTTTGTAATCCGTAACCCCTGAAATTTCGCAATGAGTAGTAGCACCGCCTAAAGTTTCGTTATCAATGCTCTCTCCAATAGCCGCTTTTACTAGGTAACTTCCTGCCAAAAATATACTTCCTGTTTTATCTACAATTAGTGCTTCATCACTCATGATAGGAAGGTAAGCACCTCCAGCAACACAAGCTCCCATAATTGCAGAAATTTGTGTAATTCCCAT
>Ga0315315_10001221_pt1 | contig 23378 bp, 22 predicted proteins | sample M140m3416metaG_FD_203699 | JGI IMG/M metagenome (GOLD analysis project Ga0315315, IMG submission 203699) | Ammonia-oxidizing marine archaeal communities from Monterey Bay, California, United States - M1 40m 3416 | ecosystem: Environmental > Aquatic > Marine > Intertidal zone | place: USA...
TTACATATACCTCTTGGAGTTTACTCACTTCTTTTAATTGCACTTTAGCGAACCTTTCTTGGTTGCCGTGCGACCATTTAGGGTTGGCTATCCCAATAGGTATCGGTTTGACTTTTGGGTGTTCAGATACAAGATTTTGAGTATACCAAGTATCTATATTGGGAAATAAATTTAAAACATAATCGATTTCTTGTTGGCCAAAATTAGTGTCAGAATTATGTGTAACCAAATTAAACTTTTCGGCTAATTTGACAGAGCCTATTTTAACATAGGTATCTAACAAAGAAAGGTGTTCTGGTTTGCAGAAAACAAAATTATTATCTAGATCTTGATTTTCTCTCGGAAAGAATTCAGAAGTTCTAGGGTCGTTATAGCTACTTAATTGCAGCCGACACTGATGTTTAAAATAAGTACCACAAATAAAATTCATTTTAATATCCTTTCCCAAAATAAAGACGGGGCGTTTTGGCAGCCTTTTTTAAAGTCCTCGTACCCTACTTTTTCAAACTCAAGATAAGCTCCTATTTTTGATTTGTCTCCTATAATTTCTTCCACTCCACACAAAAGAGCTTCTCCCACCATCCTGCAAAATGGCTCTCTAACGATTGGATGGTGAAAAACAGCTTTGGCTGATTGTAAAATAGTTGGGATATCATCATATTCCCTAGATCCATTAAATTTTATATTTGGATAATCTTCGAATACTCTATTAGGAGAAATCTCTCCCCATCCAAATACATCTATATTTCTATCAGGATTTTGATTAGCAAACCTAAGTAAATTATTTAGACCCTTTAAAGGATGTAAATAGCCACAATAAACAACATCATACTTTTTTTCTTCAGTAGATTTTTTGAATTTAGAGATATCTACTGGGTCATAAACTATTTCTACGTTATGAAAATAGTCGCCATATAAATTTTTAAAGAAGCTATAATGGTAATCGCTTAAAAAAAAAGTTTTATTAGCTTTAGAAAATAACTCTAGTCTAACATCGTCATTTAAATAGCTACAAGAATCATGCTCTAACCTCGATGAATTGGGGAGCTTAAGAATAAGTGGAATTTTTTCTGGAGATATTTTGCTTATAGCTTCCAAATTAGAATTTACCACTAAATCATAGTGTGAAAAAAAATCAGTAATCGAAGAATTATGATCGTGCTCTTTTATATCGAGACCTAATTCTTTGCCTTTATCAATAAGAATTTTATTGCTGACTTGAGCGCCGCCTTGCCTCTGTTTTAATGTGAAGTCAGATATAAACAATACTTTCATGCAAATGCATGATTATACCTTATAATCCTTCTTCTTCAACAACTTCTGTGATTTCAGACAAAAATGGAAAGGAGTTTAGTAAGTCGTGATGATCTGCAAAATTAGCATCATCCCAAGCCCACTCTGTTAAAAGCTCTTCATCGTCCCAAGCTACAGCTTCGCTGGAGGTCATTTTGCTAACGGGCTTTTTACTCCAAAATCTACAAGACCAATATCTAGCTTTATGCTTCGGACCTGGGTTTGTATCACACTGATGTCTAGCTCGGAAATTTCTACGCCTAGCTGGGTCATCTCTTTTGATTTCCATGTTAGGATCTCCAAATTTGACCATTACTGTATTTCCCTTGGGGCTTTTAACATAAACACCAAATTTCTTTTTTGAGCCAGAAGGTAATCTGAAGGGTTTATTTAAAGTCTTTTTTTCTTCTTCAGAATAACTGATATCTTCGATATCTTGATTCATTTCATCCTCTGAAATATTAGATTTCAAAAGGTCTATCTTAGCCAGTCCAAATTCTACTTCGTCATAATCGATGTAAGCCTCACCTTCTTTTTCATTGTAGTAGTCCTCACTACCTCTCGCAATATCTCCATCAGCAGCTCTGTAAGACTCTTTTACCTTGCCTCCACGAACCATTTTTAAAAATGTATTTACGCGAGCCATTGCCCATTGACCTCTGCTTTTACCAGGTCTATGGCTACTTGAAAACGCTCCAGCCCCTCTTCTATATACTTTTTTTAGTTGACCGAGCGTGACTTTCTTAGACTGTTTTTCATTGTGCTCTTTTACTTTGTTTTTTAAAGCTACAACAATTTTTTCAGAAAAAGTAATAGCTGGAGCTTTTTTATCCCCTCCAGCAGAGCCTTTTTTGTTTTTAGAAGAGCCTTTTTTGCGCTCTGAAGGTTTAGCAGGTGTTTGTGAGGAGCTTTTAGGGCCTTTGCGCTTTGCGCTTTGGCTTTCTAAAAAGTCTTTAGCTTGATCTGAAAAGTCGTACTCCATCAAGAATTTATTACACTTTTAATTATTAAAAATGAATATTTAACCCTCACAAGAAGAGCAATTAAGTATAGATCTAGCTAACTCTTGGCTAGGATTAGCGCTTCTCTGATAATAAAAGCTTTTTACGCCTTGCTCCCAGCCAAATATAAGAAGCTCGCTAACTTGCTTCGGTGGACATTTTGGTGAAATCATAACATTCAGACTTTGACCTTGGTCAATAAATTTCTGACGCTGGGCGGCTTGAATAACAATTTCTTTTTGTGGTATCTCTCCAAATGTTTTAAATACATCTTTTTCTTCTTGAGATAAAAAATCTAAGTGCTGAACAGATCCTCCTTTAAGTAAAATAGATTTCCAAGTGGTTTGGGTATTTTTCTTTTTCTCATCTAAAAGGTTTTCTAAATGAGGGTTTTTGTAAGTAAACTTTCCTTTGGCTAGATCTTTAGTAAAATAATTACTGTTAAGGGGTTCAATAGACGGAGATACTTGACCCAAAATAAAAGAACTAGAAGTTGTGGGGGCTATGGCCATTGTGGTCATGTTTCTCCTCTCATAACCATCTAAATGCTCTGGAGATCCAAATAAAACAGCAAGAGATTGTGTGGCTTCGTCACATTTTTTTCTGATTGTCTTGTGAATTTCTGTATTTAAAAACTTTGCGTCCATACTCTCAAAAGAAATCATCTGCTCTTGTAAGTATGAATGCCAACCCAAAACGCCCACTCCTATTGCTCTTTGTTTTTTTGCAAAATTATGAGAAGCTTTCATAAAGGGAATATGTTCAGTCTTCTCTATATACTCCTCCATTACCGCATCGAGAAAATAAACTAATGTTTCTATTGCGTCTGTTTTCTTAATCTCTTCCCATTTTAACAAATTGAGAGAAGATAAGCAACAAACAAATGATTCGTTCTCGTTTGCGTGAAGAAATATTTCGCTGCAAAGATTAGATGATGTTATTTTCATCTTCTTATCCTTGTAAGCTTTAGGAGCATTAGCGTTAGCGGTGTCTGTAAAAAATATGTATGGATATCCTGTCTCAAACCTTTTCTTTATAACAGATGCCCAGACAGAGCGTTTTTTTCTATCCCCTTCAATCATCGACCTCATCCATTCGTCTGTAATACACACTCCGAATGACATTTCTTGTATAGGATTGCCTTCAGACCTAATTCTAAGAAATTCAGAAATATCAGGATGATCTATAGGAAGGTAAGCGGCGAAAGACCCTCGTCTTACATTACTTTGAGAAACAACAGATGAGACTTTATCGAAAAGCTCCATGAAATGGGCTGGCCCGCTTGAGGTTCCTCCAGCAGAAATTTCTGCCCCTCTTGATCTAAGTTCTCCAAAATATCCCGAAGTCCCCGCGCCATGCTTAGTTTGCATCCCTACTTCAGCTTGTTTATCTAAAATAGAATCCATGCGGTCTTCTATAAAGACCCCATTACACGAAATAGGCAATCCTCTTTCTCTGCCAAAATTAGCCCAAATAGGACTAGATAAAGAATAAAATCCTTGACCTAAATAATCCTCAAATTTCTCTGCAAAACCTTTTATTTTTAATGATTTTTCAGCGGCAACTGCAATATCGTGACCTCTTTTTTCAGCGGTTTCTCCTGTTTGTAAATAACCCCTTTTTAAGAAGTCCCGAGCGTCTTTGTTTAGCCATTTATATTTTTTCATTAAAAGAGGTCGTCAGCGTCAAATGTTTGAGAGTTTTTAGAATACTCAACTGGTCGTGAGTGAAAGAAATCCGTAGCATTATTGCCCATCAATTCTTCTTCGAACCACATTGTATCTTCCAATAACGAAGTGTCAACATCAAACGCTGAATGAAAGCCTATTTTTTCCAAAGAGTCATTAATTCTATTTTTTATAAACTCCTTGAGAATGTTAGCATCCAACCCTTTTTCATTAAATCCATTAATCATCCAATCGACAATTTGGCTCTCTGCCACAAAAGCCGCTTTAGCTTCGCTCGCTATTCTCTCTTCCAACTCTTCATCAAAAAGCTCGGGATGTTCGCTGCGAATCGTGTTTATGATTTTGATGCCAGCCAAAGCATGAATGTTTTCTTCATTGCGAGTATATTTGACTTGCTGTCCCGTATCTTTAAGAACATTCCGATAGCGATTAAACCAGTTAATAATATAAAACTGCGAAAAGAGAGAAACATTCTCCACAAAAAGCGTGAAAAGAATGATGGAATAAACATATTGTTTTTTTGAGTCTTTGTAAAATTTATGATTGTATTTGCGGAGATACTTCACTCGACCTTCGATGAAATCTAATTTCAAGTTTTCTTCGAAAACATCCTCTAATCCCAACACCTTAAGAAGTCTTTCGTAAGCGTTGTTGTGGATAACCTCTACGTTAGCCATAACATATCCAAGATCAGTCAAGCTCGGATGGGGAAGGTTATCTCCAAGCTTGCTCCAAAATTTCTTAACTGCGACCTCAATCTGACCGATTGCAGAAAGAGTTCTTACTATCATCTCCTTCTCTTTTTCATCTAAATTGACGTTAAAATCTTGAATATCGCTGCTAAAACTAAATTCTTTATCGGTCCAAAAACCGTTATGCATTGCCTCAATAAACTCCTGCGCCCAAGGGTAATGGTCGGGCTTCCTCGATACTTGTTCTTCGAAAATCATGGTTAAAGGATTTTACACTTAGCAGGGACACGAAGCAATGTCAAATGAGAATTTTAAGAAATTTTTTTTTGTTGACAAACTAATCCCTAGACATATAATAACCGTGAAACGGGATAAACGTAATTTATACCTATTACGGTATAGATAAAGTATAACGTAATACTTAATCGTATACGTTTTATAAATATATTATAAATATAATCAGAAGTTTTTGTAAAATTCTGTGGAAAAAGGAAGACAAGATAGTAAAATGGGTTCAGTGGAAAGCGATCTGACACTCATATCCAAAATACAGGAGGATAATACCGACCAAAAAAGCCTTATAGCTTTAGTTGATCGGCACTCTGGGATATTTCACACGATGGTAAATCATTTTATGTCAAGCCCTCACTGCGTCTTAGACAAGACTCAAATCGTTGAGGATAAAGAAATCACAATTTATGATTCAGCTTTAAATTACGATCCATCTAGAAATACAAAATTTTCTACTCATTTAGCTAACCAAACTAAATGGAAGTGTTTAAACGCTCTTAACAAAAAGAAGAAAAATAAAGAGTATTTTATCGACGATGAAAATACTTATATTGAACCAAGTTGTGATTCTTTTATCCATGACATCAACAAAGAAGAAGCTTTAGTTGTGTTTAATGAATGCCTTAAAACAGAAAAGGACGAAAGGGTTAAAAAAATAATTGACATGCGTTACGGATCGGATAACAATAAACTCACTCCTTGGAGATATATTGCGAATAATCTTGACTTAAGCATACAAGGGTGTATAAATATCCACAACAAATTTATTAACAAAGTAAAAAAAGAAGCAAATTATGTATAATTCTATTACAGCCGCAGCATATCTGGTTAAAGACCCAGAAGTAAGAACTACCAGCAATGGTAAAAAAGTTGTCAGCTTGAGAGCTGGCGTTTCAACATCAAACGCAAAAACTAAATGTTTTGTTGACATCGAATATTGGGATAAGACGGCAGAAATTGCTGAAAAATATCTTTCGAAAGGAAGAGAATTTATTGTCAATGGAGAACTTTGTATGTCGTCTTGGGAAAAAGAGGGTAAAAAGTTCAGCAAATATTTCATTAGAGGTAAAGACCTTCAGTTCTTGAGTTCTAAAAAGGCTGATAAAACCGAAGGGGATGGAGGCAACAGCTCAAGTGACGTACAAGGCGATGATGTCCCGTTTTAAATGAAATTAATTCTAGAAGCTCCTTTAAATGGCTTAAGCTTTGGTAATGTTTCTTTTAACATTGTCAGAGAACTTCAAAGGCTAAACGTAGATCTGGGCATCTTTCCAACAGGTGACCCAGATCTATCTGCATTTGATTTAACCGATGATCTTAAAAAGTATATTGAGGACTCTGTAAATAATAGGTGGAAGTTGCTTAGTAAGCATATCCCCACTTTGAAACTATGGCATTTAAATGGATCTGAAAATAGAAAGACTAAAGATCAACATTTGCTTTCATTTTATGAATGCAGCGAGCCGACAGAATTAGAGCTTAAAATAGCATCTCTGCAAGATAATGTTATTTTTTCTTCTAAATATGCCCAAAAACTCTTTAAAGATAAAGGGTTAGCTAACACAGAATTTGTACCTCTTGGGTTTGACGAAGATTTTAAAAGAACCGAAAAAAAATATCTTAAAGATGTTGTTCATTTCGGTTTAATGGGTAAATACGAGAACAGAAAGCACACTAAAAAGATTATTCAAACTTGGTTAAAAAAGTATGGTAATAATCCTAAATACCAACTTTCTTGTTGTGTAAGTAATCCATTTTTTAACCCTCAACAAATGCAGGGGGTGTGGAATGAAGTAACTAAAGGAGAAAATTATAATAATTTAAATATAATTCCTCGACTCGCTAAGAATTCAGAAGTCAACGAATTTTTAAATGCAATAGATATTGATTTAACAGGACTTTCGGGAGGAGAAGGTTGGAATCTACCAGCTTTTAATTCTACTTGTTTAGGAAAGTGGAGTGTGGTTTTGAATGAAACCTCTCATAGAGATTGGGCAACCAAAGATAATTCTATTATGATTGAGTCTTCTGGAAATATGCCCTGCGAAGATGGTATATTTTTTACAAATCAAAAGGATTTTAATAATGGCGTTTTCTACACATGGACGGAAGATCAAGCGATTGCCGCTATGGAAAAAGCCGAATCTAAAGCGGGACAGATTAACACAGAGGGTGTCAAAATGGGGGACACTATGACTTACAAGAAAACTACTGAAGCTATTTTATCCCTTGTTTTTAAGGAAAAATAGATTGGCATGATTAATGTTAATATATATAACTATGAACTCATTAATTAACAACTTATTAAACGATATTACTAACCAACAAAATAAACCTATCTCTTTTAACAGGCATCCAGTTAAGGATTCTGGAGATGTTTATCAAGCTGAATTTGAATTAGCTGGATTTACTAAAAAAGATGTAGATATTAAAGTTAGTGATAGCATTCTAACAATTCAAGCTGAAAATGAACAGAGAAATAAGTCATTTAAATTATTTTTATATGATTTAGTTTCAGAAGATCACATCACAGCTTCTTTAAAGAACGGCCTTTTAAATATTACTCTTCCCAAAAAAGAGGTGACCGCTACAAAAAAAATAGATATTAAATAATGCCTATTTATGTTTATAAACATCCCGAAAGAGAAGAATACCGAGAGGTGTTCCAAGGGATGAATGATGAACATGTTTATTCAGAAGATGACGTTGAGTGGAGCAGGGTTTTCCTTGCTCCCAACGCATCTATTGACAACACTATCGATCCATTTAATAAACAACAATACATAGACGCTACTTACAATAAAAAAGGAACTATTGGAGACATGATGGATTTGTCTTCAGAGCTAAGTGCAAAAAGAGCTGAAAAATCTGGCGGCCTAGATCCAGTTAAAGAGAAGTTTTACAACGACTACTCCAAAGAGCGCAATGGGGCAGAACACCCAAACAGATTAAAAGAAAAAGGTTACGATAGCAAAAACGTAAAAATAGATTACGATTAGTAATAAGTTCCGCTAACCTTTAAACCTTTGTTTTGTGTCACTTTGAAACTAAACTGTGCATCATAACTCATAGTCCCATTGACGCTCATTGAATAATTGTAAGAATTAAGTTTAGCGTCCTCTATTCGGTAAATCATTTGCTTGCCGCTGGCTTCTAGTTTTAAATCAAATTGATAGTTTTCATCAGAATTTAAAACTCCAGTCATATTACCCACATCCACTCCTGAAACCAAAGAGGATACAGAAAATGAACCATCCGCTGGGAATTGCCTCTTTCTATTAAACGGGTAATCATTTCCCAAACCATAAGAAGAAGCTCTGCCAACAGTGACACTCATATCAACTGATTGAACTAAATGTTTTCCAGATATTGGCTGTCCACCAACTTGCAAATTCTGCAAAACAATATCGCTGTTAGTGTTATCTGGATTAACTATAGGGGGTTTTTTATCTAAATCAGAGCTTGATAAATCTAGAGCAAAATTGAAAAGACAATTTCCAACGCCATTGTTATTACCACCAGTTAAGTTCACAGCTGGCATTTGCATTGATGTTGTACTTAAGCTGGCGAACACAGCGTTTGAACCAATATAAGATGTTGAAACAATAGGAAGATTACCTATTGAATAACTTAAAGAATAAGAAGAAGGAAAACAATTTCCAAAAGCTATAGCTTGATCTTTATTCAAATTTAAAGCTGATCCATACGACAGCTTATTTAAAAAAGAATTCTCTCCTTTTTCATTTATTAAAACATAAAAATTTGTAGAATCGTTAACATCGCTAGAAGTAAAAAAATTTTCAAAATCTGTGTTAGGTCTTGTGTCAATAAACCTACCTTGCAGCTCATTAGAAAAATTAGGTTCTGGAATGTATGTAATGTTTAAGCCTACATCTGGAACTTGATAAAAGTCATTAGAGGCTAAATCTTGAGAACCTACCTGCTTTAAAGCTTGTCTGGGATAATTAATAGAATAATTTAAACCTTGAGTTATTTTATGTAACTTAAGCCCTTGATTAGCTGTGGAAAAAGCCACGGTCGCATCTTGAGCTGCCACTATAGCATTATAACTTTTTATTATATTTCTAGCCATTTTATGTTCCTGTTGGAATTACACCTAAAGGGTCTTCTACTAAATTTACAGTCAATGTATTAGAATTAACATAATCCCAAGTGTGAGTCCAAGTCGGACTGTAATAAACTTTTGGTCTATTATAAACAGATGGTATTTGATGCTCAAATCTTCTGTAACCTCCTTTGTTTTCTAAAAAGTGAATCATGCTTTTGGTCTGGGAGTCAGAAATATTACTAAAAGTATAATTAATACCAAAAGTAGAAATATTATCATTTGTTTTTAACCTTTGAGTAAAAGAATTTTTATAATTAAGTATGTCCGCTTTAATATCTACATTGGTTTGAGTTCCGATGTCAGGCTCAAAAAAGAATTTTTGGCTCCACATAGAAGAAGCTCCAACTGGACTATTAGATGCTGTAGAAGTATGGTCTCCACTACAATAGTAAAAGTTATCTAATTTATTTTCATTTATCCCTGAATAAACAACATCATATTTTTTATAAGCTCTGCTCGGACTCCACCCATCAAAATTTAAATTAGCAAAGCACCCCATTCCCGACCATTTTAAAAGAGTGGGGGCATGATCTACATTTATAGTAGATGCGACTTCGAAGTGTTGATTGTTAATAAAATTGACAGCATAGTTATCACAAAAACCTGTCACGGTTTTATATATATTGGAAGAGTCTGGAGTAAATTCTATGCTTTCCACCCCTGATTGGGCTTCAAAAAATGCAACTAACTTTTGAGCATTGGCTTCATTTACGTCATACCTTACATTAAATTTAGCCGTTAAACTATTTACAGAATAAGGTATTAAATTGTAATAAAAATCATCAGTAGTATAGCTGTGATTAGTCGCCTTAAAATTAACTTGCGACCCATAAACGGGAGCGAGACTCAAACCAGCGATGGTAGAAGGGATCGCTACTCCCGAAATATTATCATCTCTGTTATAAAATAAACTTTCGCTCATGAGTGACCCATATAATTAAGAGTTAAACGGACTGCCCCATCCGAGCTTGCGGTTAATTGTTCTGAAACTAATGAGGCTTTTGGTATGGTAAGATTTTGAAGAGTTGTTCCGTCTCTGCCTTTGACTGAAAAAGATAGTGTCTTATCTTCTCGATCTGCATCTAGAAAACTAAACCCGCTTTTTAAAAAAACATCATCAACATCTATTTGTACGCTGGCTGAATATTGTATAGGGTTAATATGCTTAACCTCAACAGGCGTTTCAGATCCAATGGTGTAGTAAGGTTGTTTATTTACAGTTAGTGAATAATCAAAACCAACGACTCTATTAGTAGAGCTATTGTCACAAGTGGCCGTTATAGATCCTTGACTTGGTATAAATATATTAGTTGAGGTAGAACCTGAAGCGCTAATTCCGCTTTTCATTTCGTCATAAACAATAAAGCTAGCATTAACTCTAGGAACAGAACCAACAGCACAGTTTACTGAATATGAATTTAAATAACCACTTTCAAAACCATAAGAAGCATTATTATTATAATTAAAACTTCCTTTCATTACCTCTGATTCTCCAGTAAAATCTAAAACTGGATCAACATATATAAGAGATCTAGAAAAAGACACCTTTTGATCAGTGACTCCTCCTACTGCTGTAAGTCCATGACTCGAACCTAAAGGAGCTAAAAGATCAGCCTTGTTATCATATCCTAGATCAAGGCTTTCTATACCAGAAAGTTCTCTAGCAGCAGGGCTGCCATCTCGCCCAGATATAAAAAAGTGAGCTTCGTAATTTAGCGTTGTGTCATACATTATGCTCTAGCCTGTCTTAAAGATCCTCCCAGTCTCTTTTCGTCATCAATAACCTGCTTAACAACGTCTCTTATTCGTGTCGCTAAATTGGTTTCTTCTTCATCTCCATCACCATTCGTGCTAGATGTTCCATCGGAGTTAACTGTAATATTTATATTTGTTTCTCCTTGATTATCGGAAACAGAAATTAATTCATCTAATTTACCAATAACCGCTCCATTGCCTCCTGAACTCCCTCCCGAATTTATAGAAGCTAAATTACCCTTACCAATTCTTTGAGTAGCTGCGGCATTCATTACAAATTCGCCGCCTGACAACATTGCAGGAACAGTGTCTACTCCCGCTGCGTAAGGAATAGGTCCACCCGTGGCAGACTTTTTGCCTTCGCTAAATAAATTACTTAAAGCAAAGCCAGCCCCAGCCGCGACAATAGACCCAAGCAACCCTCTAGTGGATTGCTTTTCTTGCTCCTTTGCTTGTTTTTCTTTATTGACTTGTTGCATATACAATCCAAAAGCGCTTTGTTTGGATGATTGCTCTCTGCCAAATTGTGGACTGTTTCTACGGCCAAACATTGTAAGAGCAGCGCTTTGAGGGGCTAAACCTATAGAAGCAAATCCAGAGCCGCCACTAATAGAATCAAATCCTCCAGTTGTGAATCCTTGGGTAGCGAAGTCTAACAAGCTATCTTTGCCTCGCATTGCTCCTTGTCCATAAGTTCCTGGGGTAAATAAGCCTCCTCTATTCATCGCAGGGATCTGCCCTGAATTCAAAGCAGACATAAATCTTGATCCATACTTTTTAACCGCACCTCTCCTCATCACAAATTCACCTCCAGTCAAAAGAGCTGGAATATCATCTCTAGTTCCAGATCCACCTTTTACTGGACCTCCACTATTTAAAGGGTTTAAACCTCCCATAATAGAGCCAAAAATTCCACCGCCACCGCCACCAATAATACTATTGACAGCTTGGTTCATGTATCCTTTGGCCAAAATATTGAAGAACGATGCAGCAGCATTTCTTAACGTCGAACCTAAATCTTCTCCTTTAGATATAGCATCAACTAAAGCATCGGATATGTTGTTTTTGAAATTTATAGAGGCATCAGTTATGGTTTGAGCTAAACGATCAGATTGAAGTAAAGGGTCAAACTCTCCAGACTCGACTATTCTTTGCCCCACACTTCTTTGTAAATCACTTAGTCTAGCTGCATTTTCTGGTGTCAGATCACGGCGATCTGAAATAGCTCCCAACCTTCTTCTGTTAGCAGCCGACTCTGAACCCAAACCCATTCTGTCAGATTGTAATAATTGCAGCTCTGCATTAGCAACAGCTTGTTGAAATTCATTTAATGCTCTTGCTGCTTGTTCTGCCGCATCAGCAGTTGCTTGCGCTGCTTCTATATCTTTAACAGAAGCTAATTCTAAATCAGCTATTGTTTGCTTAAGATTTCTAGCTGCAACTGGAGATTCTTTAGCTATTTCTTTAAGAGCGTTTAAAGCCTCCGCTGGTGTTGTGGCTTGGTCTAAAGAAAAACGATTCCTAGACATCTTCCGCATGGCTGACATAGGATCAAGTATGTTTGCCGCTGTAAAAGTGGGCTGTTGATTAAGTCCAGCTTGTCTAATTCTATCCATCAATCCCGCTCTCGCTGTTGACACCGCTCTGCCTCCAATTCGGGATTCAACCCCTTTTATTTGATCTTGTAAACGAGATCTAACTTCAGGCGGTGCTGTAGCCATTTGCTGGTTTAGAGAAGTTATAAGAGATCGGTCTGCTTCGTTGTCTCTTTGGTTTTGTTGGGTGACATCAAAAGCTCTATTTGTAGAATCTATCGAGGCGCTAGTTTGAGCGTCCTTTAACTTTAACTTGAGAAGTTCTGCTTTATTATTCATGTTTGATAAAGACCTCTCTCCATCATTCATTGTCATAATCAAACCTGCTGCGGCATTATTAGCCAACATAAAGTTTTCTACAAGTTTATCAACTTCGACATTTTCTTTGCCAGTTATACCTAAAATATCCTCCATGAGTCCCTTGACGATATCTTTATCTTTAGCATCTTTTTCTGACAATTCTGATATTTCTTTAGTTATATCGTCTATTTCTTTTTGATTTACCTTTAACTCTTCTAGCTTTCCAAGGCTTTCTCCAAGAACTTCTAATCTTTTTGCGACAATTTTATTTGATAACTCCTCCTCTAATCTTTGAGTTTTTAATTTAATTAAGTGCTCATCACTTAAGTTTCCTAAAATTTCAGCAGACTTAATTCTTCCGTTGAGTTCAGTATTTAAAGCAAGTTCTGCTTTTCTTTGATCGAGAGCGCTTTTGATTGATATTTTGGCTTTTTCTAAATCTAAAAGTTTTGATCTTTTCTGTAAATCCTCTGTGTTCTGAAGTCTTTTAGCAAATTCCGCTTCTAAAAGAATTAGTTTTTGTTTTTCTGGAACTTTGCTGCCGACTTTCTTTTCTAAAAATTCGTCAGATATTCCAAAGCGAAATACATCCATCGCCCCTTGTTTTCCACCTACACCACGGGGAACATCTCCTGTTTTTAGTGCTCTTATTATATCCTCGATTTGTTTTGTGGTGGCACCTTCTATGCCTTTTGCAAATTCTTTTGTGTCTGCTACTACTTCTTTGTTAGTGCTTGCAATAAAATCTGCAAATTCTGCTAATTGTTTTTCTCCTAGTCTAACTCCAAATCCAAATGAATCTAATTTTGCGTCTACTTCTTCCGCAGTTAAACCTAAACCTAAAAGGCTAGCAGCCGCTTTTTGGAAAGCCTCTTGGAAAGTTTGTCCTGAAGCATCTTTACCTCTTGCAAATCTCCTGTTTACCTCCACATTAGTGAGTGGTGAATTGTCAATAGCTGTCTGGTTTACACCCATCGCTCCATTAGTTAATATACTCGGCACCCGCGCCGTTACAGTTCCTATTCCTCCTCCTAAATCCAAACCTTTTCCAGTTACTATGCTTTTAGCCTCTTCTCTTAATCTTACTTTTCTAACTTCAGAAAGGTTGTCGAAACTAAAAGCTAAATTTTTCGTAGCGTCAGCAAGAATAGCCATAGAACTAGCCGCAGCTCTATTTTTCCCAGTTGCTTCATCTATTATAGCGTTTATGCCTTTAAACAAAGATATCCCTGCGCTTAACGCGGCCCCATATAACCCTAATTTACTAACAATCTTTCCAGAAGCCCCACCAAGAGATTTACCAAAATCATTTATAGCACTACCAGCGAAAGCCGCAGTTGTCATGCTACTCATGGCCTTGAATGTTATATTAGCGAACTTTTTCAATCCATCTTCAGCTCCAGAAGTAGCTCCACTTAATCCAGAAAGACCAATTTGCACCGCGAAGATGCCTCCGAGCATATCTCTTTGGCCTTTATTGTTTTTGTTAAGTTGATTAGTAGAATCTTTAAGAGATTTATTAAAAGCTTGAACTCCTGCTTTATCGTATTTAAAACCTGCTCCTGTGACCTGTTGTTTTGTTACTCCCTTGTTCCATGCAGCAAAGTTTGGTATCGCTCCAGTAGGCTCATCTCTTGTGTTAGTCACAGCAAGACCCATTGGGTTGCCAGCATTCTTTAATGAAGAATCTTGGTTAATTCTTATCTGATTGAGTGGAAGACCTGCGGCAGATTCTCTAGCTATTGCATTTTGTAAACCTCCAGCAAAATTTGGAATATAACCAGATGCTCCTGTGTTACGGAACTTAATCCCGCCTAGCTTTTGCGAAACCTCATCTAGCCCCCTTTTATATTGTGTCACCCCTTTCTCTTTATATGCCCCCCTTAATTCTTGCCCTCCAGATCTTGTTAAAGTTTCTGTCCCCGTGGTGAATCTAGACATTTTGTCAGCCATGCTGTTTCTAATGTCTGCATCGTTGTCCCTGATTTTAGCCTCCACAAAGGCTAAGTCAGCAAAGTTTTTCATAGCTGGAGATATTGTGCTAATCTTTTTTATAGTGTTAATACCTAAAAAGTCAAAACTAGCAGTTTGCCCTAAATCAAATTCTGGACTTTTTACTATTCCACTAATAGCTGTTTCGAAAATAGATCCAGCTAAACTTCCTATACCTCCTTGGTTGCCTAATTTATCTTGCTTTTTTCTTAAAGGGTCACCTCCAGTGATCTCCAGTGCTTCGTTATTTGCTTTATTTATAGCGTATCTTCTAATATCGCCTTTTAATTCTTCAGTTTCTTTGGCTTTTGCACCCCGAGGCTCGATTCCAAAAATATTAAATTGATATTTTCGTTTATTTTTAGCTGTTCCTATACCTTTTCTTACCCCACCAAATTTTTGAGGGATTATCATCGCAAACCTATTGTCTATAATAGGTTTTCCTTTTGCCCCTTTAGTGCCTGTAGAGAATAAAGGTGCTGGTTTAGGTTTATTATAATTAGGGATAAAACCCCCAGCCGCACCCACCTTTCTGGCTCCAGAAGGAAGACCTAGAGAGGAAATCATATCCTGATTAAAGATGGCTGAACCTCCACTGCCCGCGAAATTAGGAACCATGTATTCGCTGGTGTTGGCCACCATTGTCCCTTTTTTACCTCCACCAAAATTAAAGTTAGGTATGGAAACAGGTCTTGCTGAACTTGGCGCTCCTCCAACCCCACGATTTATATCACCTTGTTCAGACCCATAACCCATTACTGCATTGTAATTAGGAACAAAGCCGCCAGCAGCCCTTCCCCTTCCAGCTCCCCTTGTCCCAGCAAAAACTCCAGGGGTTACTCTTAACGCAATACCTTGCATTTTTTGCATAACCGCCAACTGCTCATTAAGAGCAGTGGTAAAGAACTTCGTTTGAGCGGCCTTCTTTTGCTCTGTACTTAGTTGGGAATTTTCAATAGCTAAAATTTGTTTTTGAATTCCCTCGTTACCCAAAAGAGTTGAAGCTATTTGCCCCTGTAAAGTCGCTTGTTCTTTGGCTGCTCTATTAAGACCAAAAAAGGTTTTTAAAGACCCAAAACCAAACTTGGTTAAGTCTAGAGTTAGTTTGGCGATAATAGCTCCAAAAATAGCTAACCCAGGTCCGCTAATTATACCTCCTATTGCTTTTACAAAGCCTTTAGCAAAATCGCTTCCTATGCCATCTCCATCTAATAAATTTTTTACATCACCAACTAAACTGTTAAAAAACCCAAGAACATTTTTGAGACTGTCTGTAATCCCAATTTTTCCAAGAGTGTCCGCTAATTCTTTTAAGTTAACTGTAGCGGAATTAATCGCAGCAGATAGAGTCTGGTTCAAAGCTATATTACGACCGTAAGCTTCAGTAGTTGCCTTGGATGCGACATCTGTGACTTTAATAGCTGTAGAAGTCTCTTTATTGTAATCTTCTAGAATAGCCAAAAAAGGAGCGATTTGGAATTTGCCAACTAAATTTTCTGCAATTTGCAGTCTTCTAGCATCAGGCAAACCTTTTAAAGTGTCCCCTAAATTTTGAATCAACTTTGTAGCGCTTAAAACCTCTCCTGATGTATCAGTTACTTGGACACCAAGATTTTGCATAGTCTTAAGTTTATCAAGACTTTGAATACGAGTAAAAATTGTTTTAAAAGAGTTACCAATAACAGCTCCTCCTCGGGCTGTTCTTGCTTGAACCGCAGTGATAACACCAATTAACTCATCGAAAGATACTCCCGCTTGGATAGCAACAGAACCAGAACGCTTAATACCTTCGATAAGATCTCTTTCAGAAACAGCAGCAGAGACCGCAGCGGCAGATAATTTATTAAGCACTTCTGCACTCGTAATTCCTGTAGCGTTAAAAGAGTTAATGGCTGCTGTTAAACCAGCTACAGCTTCAGCAGCGCCCAATCCAGATAAACGACTTAATACAAGAGCGTCATTTAATCTTTTAGTTACTTCTTCTGCCTTTAAACCTTGACGACTTAATTCTAAAGCTGCGTTCGCAACGGTATCGAATGACTGTTCAGTATTCCGAGCTACGTCAAAAATTGTATTTTTAAATTTTTCTAACTGTTTGGCATTCGCCCCAAGAATGGAATTAATACTAGCGAGAGATTTTTCTACCTCGATAGTGGTCGAAACGAGATTTGCGAAACCTCTTTGTACAGCGGAAAGAACTCCGACAGAAGCTCCAAATGCCAACACACGAGCGTTAGCGGCTTCCATTGATTTTGTAAACTGATCTGCCTTACCAGTAATTCTGCCCAAAGGTTGAGATAAACCTTCAATGCTTTTAGCACTACTTCCTAGATTAATCTTAAGGCTCTTGCCCGCTTTTTTAGCCGCAGCTTCGATGCTTGCTTCTAATCCTGTTTGTATAACTGGTACTTTTAATGGCATAATTCCGTAAACCTTTATTGTAATTACACAAAGATTTACACATCATGCCCAGCTAATCGCATCATTTGTTCCATGTTTAAGGTGCCGCCATGCTTTTTAGCTTCTTCTGACAACGAAACCCCTCCTGTCGTACCGCCTAAATCTTCAACATCTTCATCGGTAGCTCCAAAGATCGCTGAACCAGCAGCATCATCTTTAATTGCAGATGTATTTTTATTCCTTTGATTTTCTGAATAAGCTAATAATTTTTCAGGATCTTCTTTAATGTGCTCGGGAATATTTTCTGTGTGTTGAAATATGTTAAAAAACATTCTTCCATACAATACCACCCTTAACTGATGCACAGTTAATTCTGTGACAGGCTTACCATAAAAACCATTAACATTCTCACAAAGAGACAAATACATGCTAAAAAAAGGTCTCAAAACCGCTTCTTGGATAATTGAGTCAGTCATCCTGTTTTGAATTTTTTGATGAATTTTAGTCAAACCAACGACCTGCCAAGTTTCCAGCTCTCCAAATTCTTCTTCTGAATATAAATGTTCTGTCAGTTCTTTATTTTTAAACAATAAAAATCTTAATATCTCATCCGCACTGCGGCCTTCCGCATAGTCGTCTGCTGTTTGGCCCACTACCTCTTTTCTTCTTTGCTGTAGCGAAGCTATTTTTTCTCTGTTTTTTGTTATTTGCTCATTAATAGCATCTCTTTCAGACTTTAAGAAAACAGCCCTAACTGTTCTTTTGAGATTTTCTGTTTCTAAATTTAAAGTATTTATTTCTAAATCGTCTTCTTCTCGCCAAATGCCTTCTTTTACAACATACTTTAACTTTTCTTTTTCAGTTTGAAGACCTCTGGATAAAGCTAACTGCTTATATTTTTCATGGTATTTATGTAAATACCTTTGGTCTCTGATACTTATATGCTTTACATATACAGGTCGGTCTTCAAAAACAACTTCTGTATAGCCATCAAAAGCCTCGCCAATTAAAGAGATGTAGAACTCTTCTTTCAAACTTCACCTTTTTCGAGATCCTCGATGAGAGCATTGAACTCATCGGGACTGGAAGCTTGGTTAAAGAACCAAAAAGCTAAAATAGTAGTGACCTTCTTTACTAAAGCTTCATAAAGATCTGTGCTATTATCTTCTTTGTTATAGTAGTCTTCTACTTTTTGTTCGAAATCGCTTCCTTCAAAATAAGGAATTGGGTTTTCGTCTTCTTCTCTTTGTATATGAGTGAGCATCAGAGTATACCACAATAAAAGTTTGTTTTGAGCTTTTGTGTCAGCAGTGTGATCAAACAATGACTGCATAGATGTTTCAGCATCTACAATTTGCCTTTTAGTTATAGCCAACTTCTCTTTTAAAGACTCAAGCTTTTCTTTTTGCTTTTTAGTCTTTTTTTCTACACTCTCTAGGCGCACATATTCATTTTGAATATCAAAAATTTCTTTATACAGCTTCCCATAATCTTGCGCGTCATCTTCGCTCCAGACACCACCTGTGTCGCTATACTTTTTATAAAGCATGGCTTTAGTAAGGATTCCCTTTTTTACACAACGACTCATTTCTACAGAGTATTCCAGCTCTGCTTCTTCTAAATCTCTACGAGACGGCCTTTTCAGCTTAATCTGCACGGGAGACTTTTCTTTGACTTTTTTAGTCACGGTCTCCTCTTCGCCCGTCTTTTTGTTTTTGCGAGTGCTTGTTTTTTCTATTTCTCTTTCTTCGTCGAGAGTGAATGAATATAATTCTTTAAATGCCATAACCTTTTTCCTTATTTAAATACAAAACTTACTTTATAATTATCGATCATAGAGCACAAATTTCTAATTGACTCATTACCGCAATCCAAAATTCTTTTTCTAATCCAATTTACTTTATCAGGGGTAAAATGATCAGCGGTGTCAATAATGGGATGATATTCTTTAGGGATGTTGCTGTAGAGCTTTTCATAATGAAAATCATGATCTTTTTTCATATCTTCGACCATATGTAACATCATTTTAAATAGCCTAGAAATCTCATCATTTGACAATTCTTCTAAATTTTTTTTAGCGTTCATCCTTAATCCTATCTTATTATATAAATAAAAGTGTAAAAATCAACATGGCAGGATTTTTATCACAAGACCAAATAACAAAAGTTCAAAATTTAGCTGCGACCTTGCACACTACTTTCGCTAGAACTATTACTGTTTATAAAAATGCGAAGAAAACCCTAATAGCATCAAATGATTCTTGGAATTCTCTTTACAGAAGAACCAATACAGGCTCGAATAGCTCTGTAGAATACACCACAGACTCCGAGACTTTTAGCGCTAGAATCTATTATGATAATATGGACACTGCATATTTAACGGATGATGGCCCAGCAGATCAAGCTGGCACACAAAACAAAGTAGTCGTTCCTGACGGAACAGTAAGAATTGTGGTGGAGCAAGCTGGATATGATTATATAAGTGAGGCTAGAAGGGTAGAGTTCGATGGGAAAAAATTTATTATTGAAAGTGATGGTCAACCAAGAGGCTTAACATCAAATCAATTCTATACATTTGTTCTTAGCCCTGTGGATTAAAATGGCTAAATTACCGCTAGATGTGCAACAAGCTTTGCAAAGACAAGCCCCCAAGCAACTAAGGAGGGACTTCGAAAGAGAAATAAGAGATAAATTTAAAAACATTAAAAACGAATTAATTAAAGAATTTTTATCCGATCCCGTTACAATAGAAATATTACAAGGAGCCAGCGGTAGCAATATAAGTGGAACATTGGGAGGAGTTAGTAATCTTTTTGCATTTATAGGGTTTGATTCGGGCGAACAGCCAATATCCCCTATTTTACAGTCTTTAGAAAATATACAACTCACTTATAAACAAGAAATTAGAAAAAGAGGTATAGGGGTAGAATTCGAAGTTTCATTACCCACAGCCCAAGATATCTTTGCAATTACGCCATTACCGTGGGCTACAGGCAGAAGCTGGGCAGAAGGAATCGAACAAGGGTTGTCAGGATTAGGCTATTTATTAAGGAAAGATGGAGGAAGATCGGGCGCAGCGGTCCAAAGTCGTGTAAATAAAGTGAGAGGCGGGAGATTTCAAAATAGACCTTATATTTCCGCGCTTATTAGAAAATATAGAAAAAAATTTGAAGAGTTGAAATGATAGAACAATTCCAGCACAAATTAACCACATCTTTCTTTTTGTGGTTTGATAATTTCCTTCTAACAAAAGGAGAAGCTTATAGCAATAAAACTGGACAGCTATATTACTACGAAGACCCTCGTTTGGATTCTAGATATTTAGCTTATGGTAGTCCATATAAGCAGTGGGTAACAGACTCTTCAATCGCGGGAGCTACAATACCTACAGGAGTTTCCGTGGTGGGCGCTGGAACTTCTGGTAGAGATGATGGAGTAGTTTTTGATTTTAACAACGGCAGAGCTTTATTTTCTGGTGAAAATACTAGCATGACAGTAACGGGAGAGTTCGCAGTAAAAGATTTTAGTGTTTATTTAACTAACGACACAGAGGATGACTTAATAATAGAAAATAAATATGTTGTTAATTCAAGACTTCCTTCTGGGCCTTTAACATACATACAACCGTATGACGATGTGGTCCCAGCTATATTTTTGTCTGTATCCCAAGCTGAAAACGAACCATTTGCTTTAGGTGGTATGCAAAAGACTAAAACAAAAGCAAAAGCTGTAATATTAGCAGAAGATACTTACCAGCTAGATGGAGTTATATCTATTTTTATGGATTCTGTCGATGAAGTTATAGCAGCAATACCCATGTCTGGATATCCTATAGATGAATTAGGAGATTTAAAGGATGATGGTTTTAATTATACAAATACTGCAAATAGTTATAACGGAGAAACAAAATTTTGTGTAGAAAAGGTAAGGACATCTAAGTTAAGCGATAGAACAAGAAACGTCCTAGCTAACGAACTTTATGTAGGATTCATAGATTTCGATATAGATCAATACAGATATCGCTTTCAATAATTTCACATTTCAACAATAAAACTGTAAACAACAGAAAGAATCTTTATTATGGCCAGTAGAAACAGAGTAATTTATCAATCAGAGGGTTTATATGTTAGTTCAGGAGCAGCCTCAACAGGCGCTCCCGCACATGAGCAACTAAATCGTATTCAAAGCGCTAACTATAGCTTTACCATCAACAGACAAGACGTTAACCAATTTGGAGACTTAGCTAGGATTGATTCCGTAGTTCTAGATCCACCTACTGTTAGTCTTGATTTTAGTTATTACCTTGCAGACGGATTTAATGAAAAGGCTATGGGCTTTTTTGTTCAAAACAGTGGGCAAGGTTACGGAAGTAATAGAGGCGTTGTTGGAGCTTCGTTCGCTGAAGGAAACTTCGCCTCGGGTCACTTAACTGCTAACTCTGGAGTTAACTTCTACATACCAACTTCACCAGAAGGTCAAGATTTAAACAAAGGAGTTACAGGACAAGAAATCGACGCATCTGACACCATTATAGGTATCGGAAACTGTTATGTCAGTGATTATTCTGTAGATCTTTCTGTAGGATCTCTTCCTACTGTAAATGTAACCGTGGAAGGAGCTAATATGAACTCTACTGTTCCAGTAGCTGCTGGTGGAGGACTATTTAAGTTCGACACTCCAGCGGTTGATCAAGAAGCTGGAACAAAACTACATTCTGCTGCTTGTGTCACTTTACCTCCTCCGACTCCAAATGGAGGAATTACAGGGGCATCATTGGGAACTGGCGATGCTGATTACTTGCCAGCCCCTTCACCAATTACAGCATTACGCCCAGGAGATGTTACTGTAAATCTTAACAATATCGACGGCGAATCTTTAGTTGCGTTGAGTGGAGATGGTAACGCTCATGTTCAAAGCTGTAATATTTCATTACCACTTTCTAGAACTCCAATCGATAGACTTGGAAGCAGATTCCCATTTGCAAGAGAGGTTGATTTCCCAGTTAATTCTACTATGAATATTAATGCTGTCGTAAACAACGCTCATGCTCAAAACTTAGCTGATATTCTTGATTCAGGCGTTCAGTCAGCGACAGTTACCATCAAGGCTCAAAATGGTGCAGACGCAATCATCTATACTATGAAGGGTCTTAAAGTTGATAGTCAGTCATTCTCTTCAAGCATCGGCTCTAACAAGACTTTAGACCTTACTCTTTCCACTCAAATAGGAGGACCAAACGACACTGATAACGGAGTCTTTATGAGCGGATGCGGAAGAAACTTAGTATTTGTTTAAAATGAAAGATCTCGGCAAAAAAGATTTTAAAAAGGAAAGCTCATCCTCCCCAAAAGGGGAGGATCAAGCTGTCTCAAAAAAACCTTCTAAATTAAATGACCCAAACTTGCCCATGAGGAGAAAAAATAGAATCCTTGGAGATGGCAAAGATTGGTTCGACACACATCCAGACGCATAATTAAATGAGTGATTTTAAAAAGAAAGCCAGCCCGAAACCTAAAGCTGTAAAAGAAGCCCCTAAAAAAGAAGCTCCTAAAAAAGAAGCTCTTAAAAAGGAAGTGGCAAAAGCTCCCAAAAAGCCTTATAGGGAGGCTCTAGCTGACTTAAAAGCGGCTTATCTTGCTGCTGTAGCTGTTGACACTAAAAAAGCACCTTCTCTTCGCGCTAAATACAAAGAGGATAAGAAAGCTCTCAAAGCTTCTTACTAGGTATAAACAACACCTATTCCGCTCGCGTCAATCCCCCCCAATTGTCTGGGTTGAGCTTGGTATATATTATACTGCGCGGCTAACTGCGTTACCTTGTTCATGCAGTCGGTAGCTAACCCTCTATAGACTTTAGAGACTTCATTGCGGTTAACGAACGTAACAGCGCTTTCTCCGTCTCTTAAGGACAATACGTTGTCTCCACTAGCAGTAGAGGTTGTAATGCCTCTAAGGGCGTTTCTCGCTTGCTTATTGTAGTAATTAGAAAGGTATAATTCCTTTAATACATTTTGCGCCTCGATATCCATGAAACCATAAGTCCCTGTAGCGTCTGCTCCGCTGAAGTTAGTATACAAGTAAGTGTTTACTTGCCCTAAGTTTTCGAATAACCAACCACTGACATTAGATACAGTGGCAATTCCTGTGTCCCCGTCAAACTCGGTAACTACAATTCCTGAAGCGAGATCTTCTAATACGTTCGGCATATAGTGTATTACACTATCTTTTAGTATTTTAACCCTCT
>Ga0315315_10001222_pt1 | contig 23373 bp, 24 predicted proteins | sample M140m3416metaG_FD_203699 | JGI IMG/M metagenome (GOLD analysis project Ga0315315, IMG submission 203699) | Ammonia-oxidizing marine archaeal communities from Monterey Bay, California, United States - M1 40m 3416 | ecosystem: Environmental > Aquatic > Marine > Intertidal zone | place: USA...
AGAAAACCGTTTTTATTTGAAAGATATTTCAATTTTTATCCAAAAATTTTTGTAAAGTTTTTTCTATCTCTATTTTTCCATTCGCCTTTATGATAAGCATCACTAGCAATTAAAGGTAATACGCTAGTCGCTTCTGCAAATACCATTTGTTCTTTTGTTACATCAACCTTACCCCATGAACTAGCTTCCTTTAATGTAGAGCTACTACATGCACCATCTCTTGAATCTGCAACAGTAATTTGAATTGCATATTTATGCATTTCAACTTCTTTGCCCAAAAGTTCAGCACATATTACAGTATCTTGAATAAAATTTTTTGGAACACCACCACCAATCATAAACAATCCTGAGCCTCTTGATTTAATTTTTATTTCAGTCAATTCTCTAAATTCTTTAATTGAGTCTATAGTAATATGATTTTTTGGATTTTTTTCTTGATGTATAACTAGACCAAATCCCGCGCTCGAGTCTGTAAATGCAGGACAAAATATTGGAACATTATTATCATATGCAGTTTCAATAAGAGAATCTTTTTTAACAGAGTTTTTTTTTAAATATTTTCCGATTTCATGAATAAATTCTCTTGAAGTATAACTTCTGGGTTCCAAAGTATCTGCTATTTCACAAATTTTCTTATCACAAATCTGCAATTCATCTTCATCAATATACGTATCGTATATTCTATCAATGTAATTTTTTCTAAGCTCTGTATCATCTTGAAATTGAGATCCTTGATAATGTTTGAAACCTAAAGCTTCAAAAAAATCCATGTCAATTATCGATGCACCAGTAGCAACTATCGCATCCACCATGTTATATTTAACAAGATCTTTATAAATATTCATACATCCTGCAGCAGAAGTAGAACCTGCTAAAGTTAAAAAAATTGTACAATCTTTGTCTTTAAGCATTTCATTGTAAATATTAGCTGCGTTTGCAGTCTCTCTTGAAACAAAAGACATTTTTTCCATAGAAGAAATAATCTTTCTTGAATCAAAAGAAGTAATGTCTATGTGTTCGACAGGTTTTTTTAGAAAATCTTTTTTACTATTATGACCTAAATTTTTATCTTTTGACATTAAGCAACCAAAGTAGCTTTATTAATGTCTTTACCATAAAGGCTCATTATTGGACTATCTTCCACTTCATAAATTTCATCAGAATAGAACCCATTAAATTGAGTTCTAAATGTCAAACCATAAGATCCTAACTGACCAAGTTCAATATAATCATTTTCTTTAATATTGTTTGGTAGAAGAAAAGGACCTTTCATATAATCCATGCTATCACATGTCGGTCCATAAAAATCAAATGCAGTTAATTTTTTTGAAATAATTTTATTTGAATTATCTTTTATCATTTTAGATGGAAAAACAATATTTGGAGTCCCTGCATCAAATAGTGTGCCATAGGTTCCATCATTAATATAAAGTTTTTGTTTTTTTCTTAAATTCACCCTTACTATTGTTGAACCACTTTCTGCAACTAATGCTCTACCAGGTTCACAAATTATTTCAGGTAAATTAATTTTTAAATTTTCTAAACCTTTTTTTATTTCATCAAAATAACTATCCAATGAGGGGGGAACTAGATCTGGATAGATAGTTGGGAAACCCCCACCTATATTTATATAATCTGGAATAATCTTTGTTTTTTTAATAATATTAGCAATTTCTGTAATTCCTTTCGCATATGAAATAGGATGCATACATTGTGAGCCAACATGAAAACTTAAGCCTATTTTTTTTGAATGTTGTTTAACTAACCTTAATAATCCAGCAGCTTCTAAATTAAGAGCACCAAATTTTTTTGATAAATCAATTTCTGCATGTTCATTTGAAACAGCTACTCTCACAAACAGTTCTAGATCTTTTGCATTACTAGTGCTTTCTATAATTTTGACAAGTTCATCTTTAGTATCTAAAGCAAATGCCTTAATTCCAAACTTAAAATAAGCCTCACTTATACTTTCTCTACTTTTAATAGTATGCATAAATGAACATTTTGCTTTTTTATCAAATTTTTGAACCGCTTTTATTTCTTCTATTGATGCAACATCAAATTGATTAATTCCACTTTTTAAAAGTGTTTTAATTACTTCAGGATGAGGATTGGTTTTAATAGCGTACAAAATTTTTCCTGGAAATTTCTTTTGAAAGAATTTTGATGCAGAAAGAATTGATTTCTTTCTTATACAATAAACTGGTTTATCTGGTTTCAGTTGATTTACTAGTTCTTCAACTGACTTAAATTTTTGCATTTTTTAATGCCCCCTAAAAAAAATTTAACAAAAAAAAAGTCTTTTTATTTAAAAAAAACTTTAATATTCGAGCAATTAATTCAATAGTTATTCAATGTAAAGTAAATAATGACCTATTGAATTGTGGAAAAAAATGACCATATCAAACTCATGAAACACGAAGTACCACTACAAAATTTGGCCGATTTCGCCAATAAATGCTTATTAATTGTTGATGACGACAATCCCTTTAGAGAAAGATTAGCAAGGGCTATGGAAAAAAAAGGTTTTGAAGTGATTCAAGCTGAGAGTGTGCAAAAAGGAATTGATACAGTAAAAGCAAAAAAACCAGGATTCGCAGTTGTTGATTTAAGGTTAACAGATGGGAATGGATTAGAGGTTGTAAAAAAAATTCAATCTTCAAATTCAGAAAGTAGAATTATAATGTTAACAGGCTATGGAAATATTCCAACAGCTGTTGCAGCTATCAAAGAGGGTGCAATTGACTATTTGGCTAAGCCAGCAGATGCCGATGATGTAGAAAAAGCTCTTCTTGCTGATCCAGCAAAAAAAGCTGCACCACCTGAAAATCCAATGTCAGCAGACAGAGTTAAATGGGAACATATTCATAGAGTGTTTGAATTATGTAACAGAAACGTTTCAGAAACTGCAAGAAGACTGAAGATGCACAGAAGAACTTTACAAAGAATTTTATCTAAAAGATCACCTAAATAAATTTTCTAATTTTAAAAAGTTGTGTAGATAATACGGTGAGTATCAATATTTTATATATTTCTATCAACAAAAATGGTTTTGCACCAATTGAAAAAATTTCATTAAAGCTCTTATCTAACCCCATATAATTCCATAATGCTACTAGTCCTAAAATATAAATTATACTTACTGAAAATAGCAAATACAAGAACACAACTATTGGATCTTTTTTTTCATTTATATGGCCTGCAAAAAATGCTGTGAAAATGAAACCGATTAAGTATCCTCCTGTAGGACCTAAGAGATATACAATTCCTCCACCTTTTGCAAAGACTGGTAAACCAAGAGATCCTTGAATTAAATATAAAATAACTGTTAGCGTTGCTAATTTATATCCTAAAACTATACCGATAAACATGACCACAAAAGTTTGCATCGTGGCAGGCACTAGGGTAAACGGAGTTTGGATTTTAGAGGAAATAGCTAGTAAAGCTGAGCCAATCAATACAAATATTGTAGATTTAATAACTTTTGAATTGTTGAAAATGTTTTTAGTAAGTTCCATAAAATTATAATACTCTTATTTTTTTAATAATCTATATTAATTTATTATGAGTAAGATTCAAAAAACAGATCATTTTTACTTAATTGATGGGTCTGGTTATATATTTAGAGCTTATTATGCATTGCCACCATTGACACGAAAAAGTGATGGACTACCAACAGGAGCTGTGAGTGGATTTTGCAGCATGTTATTTAAATTACTCGAAGATTCTAAATCTAAAGAAAATAAACAAAAACCTACACATTTTGCAGTTATTTTTGACTCTGCCAGAAAAACTTTTAGGAATGAAATTTATAATGATTACAAAGCTAATCGATCAGAAGCACCAGATGATTTAGCTCCACAATTTGAATATATCAGAAAGTCAGTTTTAGCATTTAATTTACCTTCAGTTGATCTTGTCAATTATGAAGCAGATGATTTAATAGCAACTTACGTTGATCAAATTCTAAAAATAGGAGCAAAAGCCACAATCGTATCCTCAGATAAAGACTTAATGCAATTATTTAAAAAAAATGTTCGAATTTTTGATCCAATGAAGAATAAGTTTATTACTGAAGATGATGTACAAAGTAAATTTGGTGTTGAACCATCAAGAGTAATTGATGTCCAAGCTTTAGCTGGAGATAGTAGTGATAATGTACCTGGCGTACCTGGAATTGGTGTTAAAACAGCTGCAGAATTAATAAATAAATATGGAAATTTGGAAACTGTTTTAAAATCTGCAAATGAAATTAAGCAAAATAAAAGGAGAGAAACACTTATTGAAAACAAAGACAAAGCAATAATTAGTAAAAAATTAGTAACTTTAAAACACGATGCTCCAGTGGACAGGCATTTATCTGAATTTGAATTAAAAGAAGTTAACAAAGAAAAACTCTATAAATTTTTAAGAGAAATGGAGTTTAACAGGTTATTAAGCTCAGCAATATCAGCTTATGGTGAACCAAGTTTAAAAAGTATTAAAAACGACAAGTCTAAAAAAAATGAAAAAGCAATTAATAAGAATGATTATCATTTAATCACAAACATAAATGAAATTGATAACTGGATAAAAGAAGCTGAGGAAAAAGGAGAGGTTGCATTTGATACTGAAACAAGCTCACTAGATCCGCATCAAGCTGATTTAATTGGAGTATCTTTAAGCACTCAGATCGGTAAAGCTTGTTATATTTCAATTGGTCATAATTCAAAAAAATCAATTGATAAAATTAAAGTTTTAGAAAAATTAAAACCTTTACTTGAGGATCCAAGCATAAAAAAAATAGGTCAAAATATTAAATTTGACTTTATTGTATTGTTTAAACATGGAATTTCTATTTCTTCAATGGAAGACACGATGTTGATGTCATACGTTCTTGATGCTGGAAAAAATAGACACAATATGGATACTCTTTCAGAAATTCACTTGAATCATAAAACGATTACTTTCAAAGATTTAGTAGGAACAGGTAAAAAAGAAATAAGTTTTGCAGAAGTTGATATTGAAAAAGCAAAAGATTATGCAGCTGAAGATGCAGATATAACTTTTAGATTATATAAAAAATTTCATAAAAGTTTAAAGGATGAAAAGTTAATTAATATTTATGAAGTTTTTGAAAAACCAATGATAAAAATCTTAGCTTTTATGGAGATGGAAGGTATTAAAATTGACAATAAATTTCTTAAAACTTTATCATCAAAATTTGAAAAGAAAATTGATAAAATACAAAAAGAAGTTTTTAAAATATCGAAAAAAGAATTTAATATTGCTTCCCCAAAACAGCTTGGAGAGATTTTATATAATGACTTAAAAATAGCAGATCTTAAAAAAACTAAAAAAGGGAGTTTTGCTACAAGTGCATCTGTTTTAGAAGATCTTGCTTTTAAGGGACATAAATTTCCACAATTAGTTTTAGATTGGAGACAACTTTCTAAACTAAAAAATACTTATTCTGATGCTTTGCCGGAGCACACAAATTCTATTACTAAAAGAGTTCATACATCCTTTTTATTAGCTGCTACTACAACAGGAAGATTAGCTTCAAGCGACCCTAATTTACAAAATATTCCTATAAAGTCTGATGATGGAAAAGATATAAGAAAAGCTTTTATAGCAAAAAAAGATTATGTTTTAATATCTGCAGACTACAATCAAATTGAAATGAGAATTTTAGCAGATTTGGCTGATGTTAAAGAATTAAAAAAAGCTTTTAAAAATAATGAAGATATACACTCCCTTACAGCAAGTCAGATATTTAATGTTGATATAAAAAAAGTAAATCAAGATCAAAGAAGAAAAGCAAAAGCTATTAATTTTGGAATTATCTATGGAATTTCACAATATGGATTAGCTAAACAAATAAATGTATCTAATTACGAAGCTGAGGAATTTTTAAATTCTTATTTCTCTAAATTTCCAGAGATAAAGATTTATATGGATCAAACAATCAAATTTTGTAGAAAAAGTGGTTTTGTAAATAACATCTTTGGAAGAAGATCTCATTTCCTTAATATTAATGATAAAAATTATAATGTTAGGAATTTTCAGGAAAGAGCAGCAATCAATGCACCCATTCAAGGATCTGCATCAGAAATTATGAGATTAGCAATGATCAGATTAGAAAAAAGATTAAATGAGCAGAAAAATCAAAATACAAAAATGTTATTGCAAATTCACGATGAGTTAATCTTTGAAGCCCCAAGAGAAGAAGCAAAAAGAATCAGTAAGTTAATAATTGAAGAAATGTCCAGTGTAACTAGGAGTGATCAACATTCTTTTTCAATACCTCTGACAGTAGATTTAAATATTGGGGATAACTGGGGATCGCTTCACTAATTTAATTTAATTGCCCAAATTAGAACAATTTAGTATTTTTATAGTACAGTATGCAGAAACAAACGATCGCCCTTGTCGATGATGACAGAAATATCTTAACAAGTTTAAGTATAGCCTTAGAAAAAGAAGGGTTTAAAGTTCAAACTTATATAGACGGAGAGAGTGCTCTCATTGGATTAACAAGAACTCCTCCTGACTTAGCTATTGTAGATATTAAAATGCCAAAAATGGATGGAGAAGAATTACTCAAAAAATTAAGAAAAAAAACATCATTACCGGTTATATTTTTAACTTCAAAAGATGACGAAATTGATGAATTACTTGGATTAAAATTAGGTGCAGATGATTTTGTTAAAAAATCTGGAGGTTTCTCTATAAAAGTACTGATAGAGAGAATAAGAGTTCAACTTCGAAAAAAAGACTCTAAAGAAATTATAGAGGAAAATAAAAGTATTATAGCTCATGGAAAGTTAAAACTAGATCCTTCTCAGTTAGAATGCGAATGGAACGGTAAACAATTACCAGATAAACTCACGACTACTGAATTTTTATTAGTAAAAGAATTAGCTAAGAGACCAGGAATAATCAAAGAGAGAGCTCAATTAATGGACATAGCTTACAGAGAAGATACCGATATAGAAGACAGAACAATTGATAGCCATGTCAAAAGAATAAGAAAAAAATTCAAGAAAGTTGATCCTGAGTTTTCAGCTATAGAAACAAGATACGGAAGTGGATATAGGTGGAATGTTAGTTAATGTTCAGCGATTTTCTTAAAAATTTATCTATTCTTAAAAAATTTTTATTTATTAATTTAATTTTTTTTACAATTATTGGATTATTTACATTCATCTATTTAAAAAATGTTCAACCAAATTTAATTAAAAAAAAATCATCAAATCATATAGAGGTAATTAATAATACAATCGACAATTTAAAAAGATTAAATGTTAAATTTGTTGAGGAAGATATAAGAAAGTTTTTGTTTTCAACAAGATTTCTTTTTCAAAATCTTGATAGGGTAATTTTTTTTGATAATAAATTAAATTTAATTGGAGATACAGATACTCTTGATCTAGATCCAAGATCTTTTTCAAAAAGATTAGACACTGTAGAGTTAGAGGTGTTAAGCGAAGAAGAGACAAAAAATATTACTGAAACTAAAAATATAGAAATAGGAGATAAAAATATTGTATCTTTAAATGATGTGTTACTTAATTATGCTTCATCAAAAAATTATGGTCTTCCTTTTACTTTTACTGAAGTCGAATTTAATAAATTTAAATTAACAACAATCAAAAATGTTATGCAAAATGGTCAAAATATAGGCTATTTAGCTATTACGGAAAATGCAAATGATGTTAAGGCTGCAATTGATGAGAGAAAAACATTCATCATTAGGACAGCAATAGCAGTTGGAATAGTAATATTAATTTTTTCATTTGTTTTAAATAGATATTTTTTAAAACCTATTAAAAATTTAGTTAGTTATACAAAAAATATAAAAAATAAAGATACTAAAAAGACCAGTATAGATTCCCTTAAATTAAGAAATGATGAATTGGGATTACTTTCAAATTCTTTGGATGATATGACTTTTGAACTGCAAAAAAGAATTTCACATGCGGAAAATTTTTCAACAGATTTAGTTCATGAAATACGAAATCCACTAGCTTCTTTGAAAAGTGCTTCTGAGATTTTGCATGATACTAACGATGTTGATCAAAGAATAAAATTAATAGATATTTTAAGTCACGATGTTCAAAGAATTGAAAGATTAATCACAGACTATTCTCAAATGCTCAAAGATGAGGTTGCTTTGAGTAAAGAAAAAATAAAAAAATTAGATATAGAACCAATCATTAAATCTGTCGTAGATGATTTTAACAACATCTATAAACTTAAAAGAGGAATAAAAATTTCATATTTAAATGATGGAAAAAGTAAGTATTTTATCAATGGAATAGAAAATAGAATTGAGCAAATAATTGCTAATCTTTTAGATAATGCTATTTCCTTTAGTGAAGATAACAAGGAAGTAATAGTTAAAGTATCAAAATTAAATGATAATAGAATTTTAATAAATGTGACAGACGAGGGTGAGGGATTCAAGGAGAAGGATACAAGTAAAATATTTAAAAGATTTTACAGTAATAGACCTGATAAATTTGGTCAACATTCTGGACTTGGATTAAATATTGTTAAAAATTTAGCTGATTTACATAATGCAACAATAAGAGCTTCTAATAGACAAGATAAAAAAGGTGCAAGCATGGAAATTATATTTCCGAAGGTTTAAAGAGTTCTATTGATTAATTAATCCTTTATTGCTAGAAGACCCACCATGGAAGATTTTAAAGTAAAAGATATATCAGAGGCAGAATTTGGACGAAAAGAAATTTCGATAGCTGAGAGTGAGATGCCTGGTTTAATGGCTTTAAGAGAAGAATATTCAGGTAAATCTCCTTTAAAAGGTGCAAAAATCATTGGTTGTCTTCATATGACGATTCAAACAGCAGTATTAATTGAGACATTGGTAGATTTAGGTGCTGAAGTTAGATGGTCATCTTGTAATATTTTTTCGACCCAAGATCATGCCGCTGCAGCTGTTGCTAAAGCGGGTATACCCGTTTACGCATGGAAAGGTGAAACAGAGGAAGAATATCTTTGGTGCATTAAACAAACAATAGTGGGTAAAAAAGATTGGAAGCCAAATATGCTTTTGGACGATGGTGGTGATCTTACTGCAATAATGCATAATGAATATAAAGATCTATTAAAAGATATTAAAGGGGTCTCAGAAGAAACAACGACTGGTATTAAAGCATTAAATAAAATGGAGAAAGATAATTCACTTTTAATACCAGCTATAAATGTAAATGACTCTGTTACAAAATCTAAATTTGACAATCTTTATGGGTGTAGAGAAAGTTTAGTTGATGGAATTAGAAGAGCAACGGATGTTATGATGTCAGGTAAAATTGCTGTTGTTGCTGGATTTGGTGATGTTGGTAAAGGGAGTGCCGCATCTTTAAGACAAAGTGGAGCACGTGTTATGGTAACTGAGGCCGATCCTATTTGTGCATTGCAAGCCGCAATGGAAGGATATGAGGTTGTTTTAATGGATGAAGCTATTAGCAAGGCTGATATTGTAGTAACTGCCACAGGTAACAAAGATATAGTTACAGCAGATCATATGAGAAACATGAAAGATCGAGCTATACTATGTAATATTGGACATTTTGACAATGAAATACAAGTTGAGGCTCTAAAAAACTATAAATGGACTGAAGTCAAACCTCAAGTACACGAAATAGAACTTCCTAGTAAAAAAAGAATAATTCTTTTAGCTGAAGGAAGATTGGTTAATTTAGGATGTGCAACAGGTCATCCTAGTTTTGTAATGAGTGCTTCATTTACGAATCAAGTTATTGCACAAATAGAACTTTGGAAAAATCATAAAAATTATGAAAATAAGGTTTATGTGTTACCTAAACATTTAGATGAAAAAGTTGCAACTCTTCATCTAAAAAAAGTTGGTGCTAAATTAACTAAATTATCTAAAGAGCAAGCTGACTATATTAGTGTAGGAGTGGAGGGACCATTTAAACCTAATGCCTATCGCTACTAGTAGTGATAGACTGATTCTATCTTCAGAAAAAAAAACAGAAGAATTAGCTATTAAATTACAAAAAAAATTAAAAACTGGTGATATAATTTTTTTGTACGGCGAAATGGGTGTCGGCAAAACCACATTTATTAGATATCTTATTAACGAATTTCAAAAAAAAAATAAAATCACTTTAACTGAAGTTACTAGCCCAACATTTAACATTATGAATGAATATTATATAAATCATATTAAGGTCAATCATTATGATTTATTTAGACTCAAATCATCACAAGAAACCAAAAATTTAGGATTGTTTGAAAATAGGTTGAGCTCTATAAATTTAGTTGAGTGGCCACAAATAATTGATAAAAAACCTAAAAATTTGATAGAATTAATTTTTGAATATGATGACGATCATCAAAAAAGAAAAGTACAAATCAAGGGTATTAATTTGTAAATTTTAATGAAAAATTTAAAAAAAATAAAAGGTGATGCATCTTTTAGACAGTTTTATAGAAAAAAAGATAAAGATTTAAGCTCCATCATAGTTTTTGCTAAAAAAGATAAATTAAAAAATCTTATTATATATGACTCTATAAATAGACTTTTAAATCAGAATAAAATTTTAGCACCTATTTTATATAACGAAAATTACAAAAAAAATTATATTGAAATACAAGATTTTGGAGATGAAACAATTTTTAAAATTTTAAAAAAAAAAAAATATAATAAATACAATATTTTTAAAAAAATTATTGAAATACTGAATCAAATCCAGTTAATAAAGAGTACAAAAACTAAAAATTTTAAACAAAAAGAATATAAGCTTCCAAAATACGATATGGAAATATTGGTTAAAGAAGCGAATTTATTTTGTGACTGGTATGCAAAAAAGGAATTAAATAAAAAAGATGTAAAAATTTTTATTATAAAATTTAAAGCAATAGTTAAAAAATTGACCTTAGAATTAAAATTAAAAAATAATGTTTTTGTTCATAGGGATTTTCATGTCTCTAATTTAATGTTAGTTAATAATCAAATTGGTTTAATAGATAGTCAGGATGCATTAATTGGTAATAGGGCTTATGATTTAGCATCTTTGATAGATGATGTGAGATTAAAAACTCCGAAATTATTAAAAAAAAGGATTTATAACTTATATATAAATAGTCAAAAAAAATTGAACAAAAATAAATTTAAAAATGATTTTGAAATATTGTCTATTCTAAGAAATCTTAAAATAATTGGTATATTCACACGTCTTGCAATAAGGGATAAGAAAAAAAATTATTTAAGATTGATACCTTATGCTTGGGAATTAATTAATTTAAGAATTAACGAGAATAAAATATTCAATGATTTAAAGTATCTTTTAACTCAGAATTTTAATAAGAAAATTAGATGAAAATTGAAACAGCATTAATTTTATGTGCAGGATTGGGCAAAAGATTAAACCCTTTAACTTTAAAGACACCAAAGCCACTTCTTAAGTTGAAAGATATAACAATATTAGAAAATTGTATTAATACAGCAGTGAAATTAGATTTAAAAAAAATTTTTCTAAATACTTTTCATTTAAAAAATCAAATATCGAATTTTTTGAAAGATAAAAATTTTTTAATTGATATTGAAATTGTAGATGATGGAAAAGAAATTCTGAACACAGGTGGTGGAATACTAAATATGATAAGTAATTCTCAAGATAGTGATTATCTAATTTTTAATCCTGATACATTATGGGATGAAAACTATGTTCATGAAATCAATAAGATGCAAAACTTTTATTTTTCAAAAAATCTGAATAATATTCTTTTAATTGTAAATAAGGATTTAAGCTTTGATAAAAGTTTAGAGGGAGACTTTGGATTTAGAGATAATTTGTTAATTAAAGATTCAAATAAAAATTTTATTTATATTGGTTGCCAAATTTTAAATAAAAAATTGTTCAAAGGATATAATGTAAAAAATTTTTCAATTTCTGAAATATGGAATGAATTATTAAAACAAAATCAATTATATGGCTTTGAAAGTTTAAATAAGTTTTATCATTTGACAAATTTAGAAACTTTTAAAAGACTAAAAGATCGTTAGCTCTTTCTTTATCAAGATATTTACAATTTATTATATCAGATTTTTCATTAAATTTTATTAATAATGGATTTCCTGTAGGTATCTCTAAATTAGATATTTGTTTATTGTCTAGTTTAAATAAACACTTACATAATGCTCGAATTGAATTTCCATGAGCTGAAATTAAAACATTTTCATTAATTAGTTTATTTTTAATTTCTCTTTCATAATACTCAATTACTCTATTATAGGTATCTTTAAGAGACTCAGTATCAGGAATTTCATCTTTAAGGAGTTCTTTATATGTTTTGATATTTGATGGATGGTATGGATTATCTTTATTCAAAGGATCTGGTTTAGCATCCCACGATCTACGAAATTCAATAACTTTATCTTCACCTAATTTTTTGGCCATTTCAATTTTATTCAATCCCGTTAGAGAGCCGTAGTGTCTTTCATTTAGTTGCCAAGATTTAGTAAAAGATTTTTCATCGTTTAAAACTTTTTGAATAATCTTTAGTGTGTTATTTGCTCTTAGCTGAAGAGAGGAGAAATAATGATTAATATTAATTTTTTCTAATTTAATTAATTGTCCAGCTTTTTCAGCCTCTGTTTCACCTTTTTTTGTGAGATCAACATCTACCCATCCAGTAAACCTTTTTTCTAAATTCCAGACACTTTGACCATGTCTAACTAATATTAAAAAACTCATATGAATATATGTAAAATATATTTATAATTAAAACTACTCAAATAAATGATAAAATTTTTAAATAAATATAAGATTATTTTTTATTTGATAAATTTTTGTATAATTTTTTTATATCTTTTTCCAGGTAGTCTATATGGTTGTATTTTTTTAGATGATTGCTCAATTCAACCTCAAATAACTCCAGATTTATCATTAATTTCATCAAATCATTTTTATGCTTTTTTTGTTCTTTCAGCGGGGGGCTATCTAACTTATATAAAAAAAAAACACAAAAATTATTTAATAATTTATTTACCTCTAATAGCAATAATATTAGAGATTTTACATTTAGTTATACCTGAAAGAAGCTTTCAATGGTCAGACTTATTTGGAAATTTATTGGCTGTGATTATTGTATTTTTCATCTACAATCTTATAAAGAAATATGAAGAATTTAAAAAATAGATTATTAATTATATTTTTTATTTTATTTACTGGATGCTCTTCAATTCCCTCAAACACAGCTAATAGTTGCCTTATCTTTGACGAGAGATATCTTTGGTACAAACATACAAAAAAAGTTGAACAAAAATGGGGAACTCCTATTTATATTCAATTAGCTATAATTAAGATGGAGTCCGATTTTGATTGGTTAGCTAAACCAGCAAGACAAAAAATCTTTAAGGTGATACCTTATAAACGACCTTCTAGTTCCTTTGGTTATTCTCAAGCAGTTATAGGTACGTGGGAACAGTACAAAAAAGAAACAGGAAACAAATTAGCAACTAGATTAAGATTTAAAGATAGTGTTGACTTTATTGGCTGGTATACAAATAAGACAGAGTCCATATTAAATATATCAAAAAAAGATGCTTTCAAACAATATCTTGCATATCATGAAGGCTGGGGAAATTTTAAGAATTATAAAAAAAATAAAAAGGTAATTAAACTCGCAAAAAAAGTTGAGAAACAATCAAATATTTATAAAAAACAACTATTTGATTGTAAGAATTCTCTTAACAAAAAAAAATATATTATTTTTTAGATAATTCTTTCTTTAAATCTAAATCTACAGCATCGATTCTTTTAGTATTTTTAGCTAATGCCAAGTACATAGTTGGAGTTATATATAGTGTAAAAAAGGTTGAAATTATCATTCCCCCCAAAATAGTTGAACCAACAGCCAATCTTGAACCTTCACCTGCGCCCGGTCCAATATTTCCAATTACCAAAGGTACCATTGCAATCATTGTACTTAATGATGTCATTATAATTGGTCTAAATCTTACTGAGCAAGCTTCTTTAACAGCTGTTTCAATGTTTTTGCCCGTAGTTCTAATTTGATTTGCATAATCAACAATTAAAATACTATTTTTTGTTGAGATACCTATTAATATAATTAAAGCAATTTGTGAAAATATATTCACTGAACTATTAAGAAATAGAATAAATACTAAACCACCAAAAATGGCTAAAGGAACTGTCAAAACAATTATAAATGGATGAACAAAGGAGTTAAATGTTGCGGCCATCACCAAGTAGGCAGTGAGCAAAGCTAAAGCGAATATTATAAATAATTCATTACTTGTCTCCTTAATTTCCTCTGATTTTCCTTTCCAAGTAATTTGATTTTCTGGCGCAATGTCTTCCATCACTTCTTCAAAAAACTTAATTGCTTCAGTTAAAGTGTAATTTTCACCAATATTTGCTGAGATGGTTACAGCTCGCTGTCTATTATATCTAGCAAGCTCTTTTGCAGATCCCTCTTCTTTGAAACTTACTAAATTTGCCAAAGAAATAAGTTTTCCACTGGTATCAGATCGCACAAATATTTTTGAAATTCCTTCTTTGTTTCTTCTATCAGAAAGATACTGTTGAACAATTATCGGATATTCTTTACCTAATTTATTAAAAGTTGTTATCTGTTTACCTCCATAAAGAGTTTCTAGTGTTTCACCTATTGATCTTGTGGAAACTCCTAAATCTTTTGCTTTATTTTTATTAATTAATAGTTTTACCTCTGGTTTATTTCGGTTGTAATCAGACTCGATTCTTGAAAGATTTTTATTTGATCTAACTTTCCTAATTATTTTTTTTTGGATTTTCTCAAGTTCTTCATAAGTACTTCCATAGATAACCATTTGTAAAGGTTTATTATAATTCGAGACCCTTATTGATTGAGGAGAAATAGGAAAAGCTACTGCTTGAGGTAAAGTTACTATTTTTCCTATCGCTTCTCTCAAAACAACTTCTTGTCCCTTTTTTCTATTTTTCCAGTCATCTAATAAAGCAATTATTATAAAACTATTATATGAATTAGCTGAGCTTCCAAAACCTGGTACTCTCATAATAAATCTTGAATATGGACTATCTTCAGATTGAAGAAGTGGAAGAAGTCTGGCTTCTACTTTCTGAGCTTGTTCTTGGGTATATTCAAAAGAAGTTCCTTCATCTGTAAATCCAATAATTAAGTATGCCCCACGATCTTCCTGAGGCAATAATTCTTTTTTAGAAAAAGAAAATAACAAAACTGAAGCTATAACTACAAAAATAATAAAAAAAGTGACTGTTTTAGTTTTGTATACAGTTGTCTCCAATGTTTCTTTGTAAAAATTTGAAAAACTTAAAAAAAAGTTTTCAAACTTTTGAATAAAAATTTTTTTAGAAGATCTTTTTATTAAAAACTTACTCGCAAGCATTGGTGATAAAGTCAGAGCCACAAAAGAAGATACAACTATTGAAAAGGATAAAGCAATTGCAGTTTCTCTAAATAAAGTTCCCGAAATTCCTTCAACAAAGATTAGTGGAAGAAAAACTGCTACTAAAATTAATGTAGTTGCTATAATTGCAAACGAAATTTGTTTAGAGCCTTTGTAGGCAGCAACTAAAGGTGACTCACCGTTTTCTATTCTTCTATAAATTGCATCGGTCATAATCACCGAGTCGTCTGTAATTATTCCAATAGCTAGAATAAAACTTAGAAGAACAAAAATATTTATTGATAATCCAAAAATATAGAGACCTAAAAATGAGGCTATTAAACTTACCGGAAGAGCAATAGCTGGTACAATGACAGCTTTGAGGTTTCCAAGAAATAAATAAATTATTAAAACGACTAAAATAAAAGCTATAAGAAGAGTTTTATACACTTCTTCAATAGCAGCCTCGACATAATTTGCTCTATTAAAAGAAACTCTCAAATCTAGTTCATCAGGTAAAGACTTTTTTATTTCTACTATTCTTTTTTTAATATCATTTGATAACTCAACAGTTGAAGCACCACTTCTTGCATAAATACCAATTCCAACCGTTTTTAAATTTATTTGATCTTTTGTTTGAGCTTTAAAGAGAGTTTTTTCGGAAACTGGACCAAATTCAATATTAGCAACATCTGACAATAAAATTACTTTATTTCCTGTTTTTTTAATTGGTAGTTGTTTGATTGAATTGATGTCATTATAAGATTTATCTAAGTTCAAAGTCAAATCAATATTATCTGCTTCAAGAGTACCAGCTGGCAGACTTATATTTTCACCACGCATAGCTACTTCTACTTCTTTAATAGTTAAGTCATAAGCAGCAAGTTTAATTGGATCTACCCACACTCTAATGCTTAATTCCCTCAAACCACCAACTAATATTCTTCCTACATTTTTTATACTCGAAAATTGATCAACTAAATATCTTTCTGCATAATCTCCTAACTCAAGATCACTCCATGTAGATGAAGATAAAGACAACCACATAGTAGTAGTAAAACCAGCAGCTCTTTTTAATATTTGAGGAGGATCAGACTCAGAAGGCAAATTATCAACAACTCTTGCAACTCTTTCACGTATATCGTTAGCAGCATTATCCAAATCAATATTCGTATCGAATTCAATATTAATTGTGCTTCTTCCATTTTCAGATTTAGAGTCAATATTTTTTATACCTTCTGCTCCACCGATTACATCTTCAACTACTTGAGTTACTTCTTGATCAACAATTGAAGCTGAAGCAGATTTATAATTTATTTGAACCTGAACTACTGGTGGTTGGATACCATTGGGCAATTCTCTTACTGGCAATTTCCAAAATACAAATAATCCAAAAATGATTAAGATAAGAGACATTACCCAAGAGACAGCAGGTCTTTTAATACTTAATTCAGTAATAAACATTTATTTATTTATTGGTTTTATTTTTTCTCGAGGTCTAACCTTTTTTAGGCCCTCAGCTACAATAATATCTCCTTTATAAAGTCCAGAAACTATCTCGATATTTTTATCATTTCTAAGGCCAGTTTTTACCTCGGTTTTATTAGCAATATTTTTATCATCAATCTTATAAACATAAGATTTGTCACCCTCAATCATCACACTTGTATCAGGTACACTTAAGGATTTTCTTAGGTTAAATTTTACACTTACTTCCAGCAAAGACCCTGAGATCAATTTTAATTCTGTATTTTCAATTTTTATTCTGGATAATAAACTTCTTGTATCTGCATTAATTCTACTTGAAACAAAATCTATTTCTCCTAAAAAAGTTTTCTCTTTGAAACTAGATAATTTTACTTCAACTGGTAACCCTTTTTTTATTGAAGCAGAATAATTTTCAGGAATTTTTATATCTGAATAGATGGTTGAGTTATCATCTAGTGTAATAATAAATATATTGTTTGATATTAATATATCTTCAGTAAGCCCTGTGTATCCTAGTACACCACTAAATGGAGCTATAATATTTCCATTTTTCAATTTGATTAAAGTTTCTCCTTTTTTAACAAAATTTTTTAAATTTAAATCTTCAAGGAGATCATCTTTTTTTATCTTAAAAGTTTCTGATTTTTTAGATGTTGCAGTACCAAACGTTTCTATTTTTTCTGAAAACTCTTTTTCAATAACTTCTGTTACAATAATACCAGGTGGAGGTCTTTTACTAAATTTTTTTTTGAAATGATTACCAATCATTGTTCTACCTACAACTACAATTGCAATGATAAGAAAAAATATAATTATTATAGAAGTGGTTTTTGTTGATCTTTTCATTATTTATTTTAAATTATTCCGTATTCAGCCCAAGAGCCATCATAAATACAAGGTTGATATTTATCATTTATTAGAGAATAAGCTAGTGCCAAAACACACGCAGTTACACCAGAACCACATGAAAAAACTATATTTTTTTCATTAATATTTTTTAAAAAAGAGTTAAATATTTTTTTAAGTTTTTCTATATCTTTAAATGTTCTATCTTCATTCAAACAATAGTTGAACGGAATACAAAACGAATTTTTAATTTTTCCACTTCTTAGCCCTTTTCTTGGCTCTGGCACTTTCCCATCAAATCTTTCCTTACTTCTGGCATCAATAACTTTGAAAGTTTGCATCTTAATATTTTCATCAATTGAGTTTTTATCTTTTACCAGGTCTTTTTTTTCAAAACTTTTGTAATTAGATTTTTCATAATGAGGTAAGTCATTACTAACTTTCCTATTCTCATTTATCCATTTCTTAAAACCACCATTTAAAATGTGAACTAAATTTGGATCGTGACCAAAATAAATAAAATTAAACCAACATCGACAAGAACTTATTACATCTGAATTATCATAAATGATTATCTTATCTTCTTTTTTAATACCCATATTAGATACAATATTTTCCCATTCAGATTTGTTAACCAACATATGAGGAAGATCGGTATTTTTATTTGAATTTTCATCTAGATCAAAAAAAAGCGCTTCAGGTATATGACTAATTTTATATTCCTCGAAGCCAATTCTTTTTGTTTGAGGCATATGCCAAGAACAATCGATGATCTTAATTTTATCTAAATTTTTTTCTAACCAATCAGTTTCGATTAATGACATTTTATCTCTTTTCTAAATATTTTTGATGGTATTCTTCTGCAGGACAATAATTTTTTAATAATGAAATTTTTGTGACTACTGTGCCAGATAGTTTTTGATTTACCTCATCAAAAACTTTTTTTGCAATTTTTTTTTGATTATTATTTAAAAAAAATATTTCACTTCTATATTGAGTTCCAAAATCTGGCCCTTGAGAGTTGAGAGTCGTTGAATCATGAATTTCAAAAAAAATATTTAAAATTTTTTCATAAGAAATAATTTTTTCATCAAAATCCAGTTTAACAACCTCAGCATGATTAGTATTTCCAGTGCATACTTCTTTATAAGTAGTTTGTGGATTATCGCCCCCGCAATAACCAACCTCCGTTTTGATAACGCCATCAATTTTACTGAACTTACTTTCAGGTCCCCAAAAACATCCTAGTGCTAAAATTGCTATTTCCATTGATTATGATTTAATTTAATTTACAAATTATTCATATGCTTAGTAAAAATCAATTAGGATTTTTGTACATGTTTATGTCCATTTGTGCATTTTCATTAATGGATTTAATTGTTAAATGGTCAGTTGATTATCCACTTGGGCAAGTTTTGTTTTTTAGAGGTTTTTTTGGAGTGATTTTTTATTTTTTTGTTATACCACGTGAAAGACTCCGTAATTTTTACGAAACAAAGAGACCTGGTTTACATTTTTTAAGATGTTTTTCGGGATTAATTGCTTTGATCGCAATATTTATAGCTATAAGAAAATTACCTTTAGCCACAGTAGTAAGTATATCTTTTGCGGCACCAATTTTCACAACTATTTTTTCAATTTTCTTACTGAATGAAAAAGTAGGAATTTTTAGATGGCTAGCAGTGTTTGTTGGTTTCATTGGCATTATAGTAATAACTGAGCCAGGGATCAGCGAATTAAATATTTATTATATTTTTCCAATAATATTTTGTTTAGGTCTTTCTTATGTAGCTATCACTATAAGACAACTGTCATCTACAGAACCTGTCTGGTTAATCTCTTTTTATTTTTCATTATCAATAACTTTATTAAGTTTTTTTACCATTCCCCAAGGTTGGGTTATGCCTAGTTTAAATCATCTTATGTTGTTATCTTTAATTGGAATTTTTGGTGGAGTAGCGAATTTATGGCTAAGCCAATCTTATAAGTACTCTGAAGTTTCTCTTGTTACTCCTCTTAAATATTTAGCATTAGTTTTTGCCATAATTTTTGGATATCTTATTTGGGAGGAAATACCAACAATTAAAACATTAGTTGGATCAATTTTGGTAATAATTTCTACATTGATAATTTTTAGAAGAGAAATTTATAAAAAAAAAGTTATTACTTCTAAAACTATCAATGACTAAAGTCCCAAAATATTGGAATAAAGCAAAAAAATTTTTATCAAAAAAAGATAAAATAATGTTAAAGTTAATTAAGAATTATCAAAGTCCATCAGAAATAGTTTTAACATCAAGAAAGGATATATTTTTTTCTTTATGTAAAAGTATTATTGGACAACAAATTAGTGTCGCTGCTGCTAATTCAGTTTTTTTTAGGTTTAAAAAAAAATGTAAGGGCAGAATTAAACCTAGGACAGTTTCAAAATTAACTTTTTCACAATTAAAGAGTTGTGGTCTTAGTCGACAAAAAGTCTTAGGTATAAAAAGTTTAGCTAAACAAATGATTGATAAATCTTTTAATCCTAAGCTTATTGATAATATGAATGATGAAGAGGCTATAAATTATTTATCTAGTTTGAGACAGATAGGCAGATGGTCAGCAGAAATGATCCTACTGTTTACTTATAATAGATCTAATATTTGGCCTATTCAAGATATTGGTCTTTTAAGAGCAATTTCAAAGAACTATAAAAAAAAATATTTACCATCTGATAAGTTTGTTAATCTACTAAAAAAAAAATTTTCACCTTATTGTTCTGTTGCAACGTGGTATTTGTGGAGAAGTATAGATCCTGAACCTATTCAGTATTAAATCCTTCAATTACATGCATGTGTCTTGTTGTAGTCTCTTTAGCCAAATCCCAACCTGCCTGATATTCTTTTGAGTCGTGACATTTCAATGCTTGTTCATAGCTTGGAAATTCCCAAATAACCGTTCTTAAAAAATCATCACCCTCAAATGTTTTATGATCACCCCCTCTTACTAGAGGTACCCCACCAAAACGTTTGATAATAGGAGTAACAGCTTCTGCATATTTTTTTAAATTTTCTTGATTATTTATTTTTGTATATAAACTTATCCAATAACCTTTTTTCATATTTTTTCTATTTTAAAATTAGTTGTAATTTAATTTAATTATAACTAAATTTGGAAATTAATTATATGAAATTTTTAATTTATTCAGTGATTCTTATTAAAATAATTTTTTGTCAATTTGTAGTAGCTGACGAACTTTTGTTAAAAGGAAAAGAAATATTTCTTAATGCTGGTAATTGTGCTGCATGTCATGCCTTGAAGGATGCAGGATCTAATGCGATGGTTGGACCAAACTTAAATGATATAAGACCAGTTGCTGAAAGAGTAAAAAATGCAGTAGCAAATGGTATTGGTGTTATGCCCGCTTATCAAGGTATTCTTAGCGATGAAGAAATAGATGCAGTTTCATACTACGTTTCTGAAAGTGCCAATAATTAATTTTCACTCAATATTTCATTCAATCGAAATAAAGCAATTTTTATCACTTGTCTCTTTGCTTCCTGAAATTCTTTTTCATAATCATTATTTATACGACTTCTAAAATTTTCTAAAATTTCATTTTTATTTTTCCCTTTGACAGCAATTATGAATGGAAATTGAAATTTTTTTTCATAATCAAAATTCAGTTGATTAAATTCTTCAAGCTCTTCTTTAGAACATCTATCTAATTTTGCTCTAGATTGCTCTTTTGAGGAAAAGGATGTGAGCTTTTTTTCTATTGCCAATTTAGGGTGTAAATTTAATATGATTATTATCTGCTCAGTTGAGCATGACTCATAAATTTTTATCATTTTATTGATTAAATCTTGAGAGTTTTCAAATGGTTTTTGCTTAAAAGTTTCTGCAGCAATCCATTCAGATTTTTCAAATATACTTCCAAAAATTGCTGTGAATTCATTTTCATTAATAGAGTTAAGATCTTTTTTGATTTTCATTAAATGTCCTACTTAATCTTTTAATATATTATTTATGTAATATTTGTATAGTATATAACTAACAGTATGACCAAATTAACAACCCATGTTCTCGATGTATTTTCAGGTAAGCCTGGAAAAGGTATTAAGGTCGAATTATTTTTTTTTGATGGTGATAACAGAAAAGAACTTTGCAGTATAGTTCTTAATAACGATGGAAGATCTGAAAAACCACTTGTGGAAAATGAAAATTTCAAGAATGGAAAGTATGAATTAATTTTCTATATAGGGGATTATTTTAAAAAAATTACTAAGATAGATCAGTTGCAATTTCTAGATGATGTAGTCGTTAGGTTCGGTATTTCAAATAATAAAGAAAATTATCACGTGCCTTTGCTGGTATCACCCTGGAGTTATACAACCTATAGAGGAAGCTAATGGTTTCTGATACAATTCAGTTCATTTATAATAATAAGATTTTCAAAATCAAAAATCCTAATCCAAATCAAACTATTTTAGATTTTATTAGATCTGATTTAAAGAAAACAGGAACCAAGGAAGGATGTGCAGAAGGTGGATGTGGTGCATGCACAATTGTGCTGGGTGAACTAAAAAATCAAAAGCTCATTTATAAATCAATTAACTCTTGTATAAGTTTTTTGCCAATTATAAATGGCAAACATTTAATTTTAATTGAAAATTTAAATTCTGATAAAAAATTACATCCTATCCAAGAGGCAATGGTCAAATTCCATGGATCACAATGTGGATTTTGTACCCCAGGTTTTGTGATGTCGTTGTTTGCTATGTATAAAAATTTCTCTAAATTTGATGATGAAATAATAGATGAAACTTTATCAGGAAATTTGTGTAGATGTACAGGTTACCGACCAATAATAGATGCAGCAAAAAGTTTAAATCATAAAAGAGATAATGATCATTTTAAAAAAGATGAAAAAAAAATTATCAATTTATTAAAAAAAATTAAAGATCAAGAAATTGAAATTTCTTACAAAGATAAAAAATATTTTGCACCAAAAACATTATTAAGTTTGAAAAAAATTTTAAAGAAAAACTCAAATTCAAAGTTTTTAAGTGGGGGCACTGACCTATCTTTAGAAGTCACTAAGCAAAGAGGTGATATAAAAAACATTATATCTTTAAATTCAATACAAGAACTTAAATTCATCAAAAAAACAAAAAATTTTATTGAAATTGGTTCTGGGGTTTCGCTTTATGAATTTCAAAACATTATAAAATCTTATTATCCAGATTTTTATAATATTTTAAAAAGATACGGATCAGTTCAGATCAGAAATGTAGGAACATTGGCTGGTAATATTGCGACAGCTTCACCCATAGGTGACTCACTTCCTCTGTTATTGAGCTTGGAAAGCCTTATAAAGATTAAAAACTCAAAATCTATAAAAACTATTCCATTAAATGAATTTTTTCTATCTTATAGAAAGACTAAACTTAAAAAGGGTGAGTTTTTGTATTCTGTTCAAATACCAATAAATAAAAATAATTATTTTAAAGCATATAAAATCTCAAAAAGATTTGATGATGATATATCATCAGTATGCGCTTCTTTTAATTTTTCTATTAAAAAAAATATAATTTTAAAGGCAAATATAGCCTATGGAGGAATGTCTGAAATTCCTAAAAGAGCAC
>Ga0315315_10001223_pt1 | contig 23371 bp, 12 predicted proteins | sample M140m3416metaG_FD_203699 | JGI IMG/M metagenome (GOLD analysis project Ga0315315, IMG submission 203699) | Ammonia-oxidizing marine archaeal communities from Monterey Bay, California, United States - M1 40m 3416 | ecosystem: Environmental > Aquatic > Marine > Intertidal zone | place: USA...
TGTAGAGTTACTGCAAGTTCCGAAATGACTGAACTTATAAATTTCATTTGCATCAATCCTACAAGAGTCCAGAGTACAACCAGAGCAGGTTTGAGGAGTAACTGAGGAACTACTACAGGTTCCGAAATGACCAAACTTGTAAACCTCATCTGAATTGATTCTGCAAATATCCAGGACACAAGCAGAGCATTCCTGGAGTTTGATTGTTGACTGCAAACAAGTCTCAAAATGATCAAACTTGTAAATGCTGTTTGTATCAAACCTACACGTTTCCAATGTGCATTCAGAACATGTCTGTGGTGTGATTGTAGAATTATAACACATCGTAAGATAGTTGAAACGGTATATCTCATCCGAATCAGTTCTACAGGTATCCAAAGTACAATCAGAACAATTCCATGTGCTCACCGAGTAGTTCAGACATCTCGAGTTGTGATTCATACTGAATATCATATCTGAATCGTTTCCATAGTTATCCACTGCAAGCTCAGAGCACACCGGATCTGTTATTGCAGGAATGGCGCAATCAGAATTGTGATTCATGGTGTATATGATATTTGAATTGAGTTCACAGTCACCGAAAACACAATCCGAGCAGGTTTTTGTGTTGATATTTGGTTGCATACATTCTGAAAATCTGCTCATCGAATACACAGCGTCGGAATTATGTCGACAATTATCAATTGTACATGAAGAGCATTCGTAGCTTTTGATGACTGACGTCGAGCAATCTGAAAATCGATCAAAGGTGTATATTTCATTTCTAGCATGCACACAAGATTGATTGTCTGAAGCATCTTGATCAAGTGAAGTGACGCAGTCGGAACAAACAGGGGGGACTACTACACTATCTGAACAGCTGCCGTGGTATCCGAACACGTATAGTCCATCAGTGGCATGATAACATTCATCTTCAGATGAAGATCCGAGTGAAATTGTATTCGTAGATTCCCCACATGCCATGCAAGCACTTGCGTTTTGTTCAGTACTGTAGTATCCGCGTTCACACACGGAGCAGGCGTATGGTGTGAGCACAGGTGTCTGACACGACGTCAGACGCCCAAATAAAAAAATTTCGTCTGCGTTCACGGCAACACAGAAAACTAGTGTGGCCAAGAAATAGAGCCATTTAATTATAATATTCAAAGTAACCTAAAATATAAACATGACATCCTACTAAGCAGCACTGTCAACAGTATCGCGTGAATTGTATAGGTCACAGATCACAGGATCCGTCCCAGTAGTACGCATATACACATGGAACAAAACACAGCGATCATACAGAGCACATATCTTGGCACAGTCCTCTTGAAAAGCGTAATCTGCCGTGCGTCCCTCTGTCCATGCCGGCCATGTTCCCTCCGTGGTGTAGATGCGGTTGGTGATGTTTGCGGGTCGATGCGTCGTTGTGCCGTTGAACATATCCTCGTAGTCATGGGTTTGGTTGTTGACTGTGATGGTCTTGCAGTCAGGTCCTTTGGGATCATATGTCATCGAAAAGTTTTGCGACACATACTGCCCTTCATTACAAACGGGGAAGCAGAAGTCTGCGGTGTACGTGCGAGAGTAGGGTGTGGTAGTACCATTGGGGCAGGATGTGCACACAGTGACATCATCTAGATTAGAATATGTGCCCACTGGGCAGGGATTGCAGCTTCCCGATAGACCGGATGTTGTCGCACAGCCGTTGCCCCTGTCCATGACCATAAAAAAGGACTGATCTGCATCAACGATCCCATCTTGTGTGTACCTAAAATACTCGTTTGCATATTGTGTCATACTCGGCGTTGCTGAAGAAAACAAATTACAATAAATATAATTCGTATCACCATGCAAGTGCTCTAGAAGAAACGACAAACAATCCACATTTTGTGCACACTTGATTGCACAGGATGTCATCATACTTTCACCTTCTATTACCCAATCACCGTTTGAACTGGAAAATTGTTGCAAGAAATACTCAAATGCTGGTTTGTAATACGTCAGGGAATCTTGGTAATATGAGGTATATGAATATGGTGTGTCGTTAACCGTTACCTCGTTACACTGAGACTCCTCGATGGAATAATGCTCCAGTAACCGCCGACTGCTAGTGTCGTCCCCGGAATCCCAATAGTAACCTTTGCCACAGGGCCGTTCTGCATGCACATATGTGGTCAGGCCATAGCCATCAGTCGAAGTTGATGCACCTGGCGCTGGGGTCGTCATCTCGGCTGCCGGTGTTGTGGTACTTGTCGTTGCAGACTCCGTGCTTGTGGATGACGATGTGGTAGTTGTGGGTGTGGTGGTAGAAGAAGCCGTGGTAGTGGTAGAAGAAGCCGTGGTAGTGGTAGAAGAGGCCGTGGTAGTGGTAGAAGAAGCTGTGGTAGTTGTGGGTGTGGGTGTAGTAGTAGTTGAGGACGTGGTTGTGGGAGCCGCAGTGGTTGTGGTCGTGTCTGGTGGATTGAGGTCACCAGATTGTACACCCTCGGTCGCGAGTGCCTCGTTGAGAGTTTCGTCGGTAAGAGATGTATTGACTGGGTTATCCTCGGTAGTCGTGATATTCGTATCTACATTGACACTCTCCTCGGTCTGTAGCAGACGGCGCATAGTATTGGCCGGTGTTGTTTCGATAGAATTTCCCCCCACTGAAGTCACGCTCACGATGACCACATCATCGACGCCAACCTTGGCTGCGCGCGCCATCCCTGTTCGGAACTTCAGGCGAAGAGTTTCGTCCTGAAATTCTGTCAGTGAATATGGCAATTGCACGCGGCGTCGAAGCCTCTTGTTCAGCATCTTTACCCTTGTGAGTTGGTCACCCAACGCCCCGAGATTTTTCTCTATGCCAACTTTAGAAAGTAGAGCGTCCAGTTCCGACTGGGTTTTGACGGTAAGGAAACTGAAGCGGGCCTGAACCTCTGTCACACCGTCCGCGTAAGTAAACGCCGAAAACGACGTCTGGCTGACTTTGTGTCGTTTTAAAGTACTTGCATGAACCAATGCCTTGAGAAACAGAGCTTTGATCGCTTCGTATGCCTTTACTGTTGTTCTGAACCGAAAACTCTTGAACAGTGTAAATTCAGTCCCCACACCACTCGAGGATGTATCGAGTATACAATCATCGATTGATGTGCTTGCGGGATTGGATGTCGTGTAGGCATCAGCACAACTCACGCATTTGTTTTCCGTGGGACTGAGGTAAGTTCCGATGGGACATGCAGTACACATCCCGAGATAAAGAAAGTTTCCAGGAGGACAATCATATGGGATACACGCAGAACTGCTATTTGAAGCTCCGAGTACCGTGGTTGTAGACTCTGGACATGGCGTGCATTGCTGCTGATCAGGGAACGCGGCAAATGTGCCTACCGGGCATGGAAAGCACGCATCACTCTCGTTGAAGTATCCCACACCACAGGCCGTACCGGAGACGGGTGGACGACATACATCTAGACTCTGCCCCCCAGATCCAGATGTAGTAAATCCTGTGGGGCAGGGTTTACATTCAGTAGACAGTCCACCTGTATCTTGAAACGTATTATCAGGACACGGAGCACATGACTCGCTTCCCGTATTCCAAAGCTCGCCTTTTTGACACATAGGCATACAGGGACTCGCCCCAAATGACAGTTTACCGGTGCCGTCAGGACATGGGGTGCAATCGCCCTCGACTTGTTGCTGAGTGGAGCAAGACGGCGTAGGGTCGCTTGAGTAGATTTTACTTCCCTTCAGCAACTCTGGAGTAAATGCCGGTTCGCCATTCACACGGAAAGTGGAAATCATGTCATATGGATTGGTTGTGTCATACTCTTCAGTGTGCCATTTTGCATGAGAAGGGGTTGTCCTGAGATTCCTTTCCCTTAAACTCGAACCGTCCATAAACCTCAAAACTTCTGGATCCTTGTACGTCGTTAGAATCCAAAAACCAAAATCTGTTGTGTCCGGATGGCCAGAAACAAGATCAGCGTTCATCCAAGACACCCACATAATCTTGACATGACACTTCACGATTGTGTTATCAGGCTTCTTGACCCAAACAAAAAACGGCTTCCACCTCTGACACGCGATATGCGTAGCAAAATTGACACCAGGCCATGTGTAAAATTGTTCTCCATCTGCATCGTTGCCTGGGTTGGTGTAATCATTCAACATCCAATATACATTCTCACAGGTTGTCAGTGTGAGTGGTTCTGTCAACGAAAGCCAGTCTCGCACCGAATAATCCGTAATTATTTTTGCGGCATTAAAGTCTCTTCCCGCATCAAGTGGGCGTTCGGGTGTACTTACAAAAAGTGCGTCATTCGATCCAGTGGCGTGTATATCCCCGCGCCACAGGACGAACGTTTGGTCGCGGAACGTCACAATCAAGTTATCCCGTGTAACTTCGTCATAGGGAAGCAAAGAGCGCATTACTCCGTTATAACCAAATTTGAATACACGCATTCCATATCCAACATACCTGTCGGTTTTTGCATGAGCTAAACAATTGTCTGCCGCTTTGTTCGCATTGCACCAATCAGAGTTGAATGTCCAAAACTTGTGGTAACAATTTGACTGTGAGGTACATGTGCGGGGAGGCGATGGTCTCGCGGGGTCGTTGAAGACCTGTGGCTGAGAATCAATAAAAAGCTTTACCGTATCCGTAGTGTTAGTACGAACCAACTCGTAGGTACCGAGCGTCAGATGTGTAATACCATCCGAGTTCATGTTACACGTGTATCCGGGGTTGCATTGGCAGAGAGTGTTTTCTGCATTGCTGGTTGAGTGGTTCAGACAACTCACACAAAAGGGAGACCCAGACCCAGACGCAGTTCCGTCCGCACAAGCCGTACAAACAGTCGAATCCGACTCGCTCGAAAACGTGCCGGGTTCACATGGCGCACACAACTTATGCGTGATCGTCCCATTGTACGAAAAGTTGCGCGAGATGTAGTGACCGGGGGTGCAAGTCGGCTGACACAGACTCTGCGACCACGAAGCGGGATGCAGAGATGTAGTGTTTTCGGGACACGACATGCAAGTTAGGGTGTCACTGAGATTGGACCACGTTCCTACCGGGCATGGGTAGCACGATCCAGGCACGCTGTATGTGTTTGAGCAGTCGTGATTGCGATCAAGCACCATGAAAAACGACTCATCGGAATCTGAATTGCCGAAACCCCAATATTGAGCACCTTCATTGGTGCGGGCACTGGTGTCGGGACTACTATGGTTATATAGACGACAGTCTGACGTGGCACCACTCTGGTGTTTTTCTTGCACCAAAAACGAGATGCATCTTGCATCCTCTACACACTTTATCGCGCAAGAATGAATGAGTGATTTGCCAGTCAAAATCCAACTTGAATCGGTACTATAAAACACAATTAACTGATAGGCTGCATTCGGCTTGTACCAGACTGCGGAGTTCTGATACCACGAACTGTATGCATGCCTCACTCCATTCACCTCCACCTCGCTACACTTGCTCTCCTCTACTGCATTGTGATCAAGAAGTCGGCGACTTGCGGGGGCGTCGTCCATCCAGTACAACCCAGGACCGCATGGCCGTGTATTCACACTACAAGCCGCGATGTTTTGTGCTCCATTCGATACGGTCGTATTTGGCGCGGGGCATTGTTTGCATACCAGGGACCCGGTCGTGTTTGCGTACGTGCCCCGCGGACACGGGTCACACTCAGACGATGAATAATTACTAGCATATGATCCCAGCGCACATGCGGTACATCCAGTTGCGTTGTTCTGGTCGGAATAAGATCCAGGCAAGCAAGCAGCACAGGTGCCATTTGACATTCGATAGAACCCGGGCCTACATACGTCACAAAACGTGCCCCCTTGTGTAGAGGTCGTTGTTGCATCTGGACAAGGAGAACACGTCGACGCATTGGTCTCTGCCGAAAAGGTTCCGACTTCGCACAGTGTACACACACCTGTGATTGGATCCGTTGAATATCCAGTAGGGCAGAAGCAGTCGATGGCAGAATACACAACCGGCTGAAATGTGTCAGGATCGCTGCGAAATAGTTTGTCGCCACTCACCAAGATAGCACTGACTTGTTCGGGGAAGTGGTAGATTTGATGCACACTGTGGAAAGTCGTGAGATACCACCAGCTCGTCAACCAACCAGCTATCGAAACCCGGAAGGAGTGCTGTGAAACACTCATGGTGTCCTTGTCCTGGATGTAAGCCCTGAAAAGATAAGCAGGGCATGTGTTCATGTAATTCTTCGTCGTGCCCTGGTGTTGGATGATGTTAACCGAGTTGCCGTCGCATTGGCGTTCTGGGCTAGTTGGGTGATCTCCTGTCTTCACAACACAGGGATAATTTGTGAACAACTCTCCAGACATACTGGCGGGGTCCGCATCCGACGCAATACAGCTCGGCCAGTCTTCGACCGTTGAAAAGCTCGGAAACAAATCAGAGGTGAGAAAGGCAACCTGTCCACCAGTGGCTTTCCAGTAATACGTATTAACATCCGAGGCATAGTCTGAAAGAGGCATTGAAAATGTCAACTTCGGGTTTGTGCTTTCCATGTGTACACTCATGGCACCACTGGGACAAGCAGTACAGTCGCCGTTTGGCTCCACGACATATCCCTCAGCACAGAGACAATCGGAAATGGATGTGGTTCCGATATCCGACACTGCGTTTGGTGGACAGGACTTGCACTCGGCGGGAGTGTCAACGCCTGTGCACGATTGATCCATGTCCTGGAAAAGGGCGTAGGTACCTGAGCTAGTCGGCGTGAAACACTGGTCAAGTTTACCATTACAATATGCCTTGAAACAGTTGCCCACTGCTTTATCGTCAGCACCCCAGTCTTCAAAGGCTGCAAAATTACATAGAGGATCGGATCCACACTCACCCATACATTGGGCACGAGTAAGACTCTCTGCAAACGTGACCTGCACCCCAGTCTCTGTAAAAATTCCTGTCCTGCCTTCAACGTCTCCGTGCATATGCACCCTCGCCCCAGTGTAGACCATGCCATTGTAATCACGCTCCACTGGAACATGATAATTTGTCCAGTCGCAAGCAGGCCATGCTCCACAGACCCCATCAACACTATATGAACTCGTGTATGGAAAACTACCAGGTCTGTCTCGCATACATACCCCATCCTGAAGACATCGACCCCATCCACAAGAACCATTTGCTAGTACAGGTAGTGGATCGCAAAATGCAGGAGGTGTTGTACACACTTCCTGTGTTGCCGGTGAATAGTAGGTATCAGCCCCACAAGTCTGTGGAGTTCCAGAGGCCGCAAGACTGTAGTCACTTTCTGTCACACCCGTGCCATCGGAGCATGTGGTTGTGCCATCCCACGCGGCCAGATTACTCCACCCCCCAGCAATACCAGCCTCGAGAGACCCAAACATCTGTGTCCATTCAGTGGAATCAACACAGTCTCCGTATCCCGAGAAAAATTCCGCGAAGGTTGGCGTGGGACATGGGGCGTTCCTGGTGAAATTGTATGCACCCTCTCTATCGGGGTCTTCTTCACCATTGTTTTTTTGGTATCCATCGTAATTTTGGTATGCTGATAGCAATTCACAATTATCGGGCAGATAGTTGGAATTATAGAGAGTGCACTGACCAACTGAAGAACCCGGATGATCAGTGAAGGTTTGAAAAAAAACACAGTTTGTATTTGCTGCACATAGTCGTGCACATGCCATTGCATGATTTTCACCCTCCAATATTTCATATGGAGGAGTTGTTGCAGCATTATAGTAGGCAATCTCATCATCGAATGGTGGTTTGCATTCCTTGTCCACATAATACCAACTATGTTCACCATACGGCATACACCCAGACTGAAGAAAAGACTCGTCGTGTGTAAGCAGCTTACGTCGCGTCGAGGTAGTCGGCTGCAGAGCCCTCTTTCGAACTACAGCCTCGGCTGCCTCGTGGACGAGTCTTTTTGAATACTGTACGTCTGGTGTTGTTACTGGACTACTTGTCAGAGGCCAAAATCCCACAACACCCCGCACCATCACCACGATACATAACATGCTCAAGCTTGGATGTAACCATCTATACAAGAACTGCATTACCAGAAACACAAACATCTCAAATATGAAAGCTTTGTTTATTAATAACTTTCACCAACAGCCTGGAAACCTCGACCACAGACACAGTCGTCTGGTGAGGTGCTCACTGACGATACAGTTGAATGCCCGTATGAACAGTTTCTACATGCCGAATTACCCACATATTCTTTATAGAAGCCCCAGCCACATGCCTCACATTCATCATTTTTCAGAAACCTTCCCATGTCACATAGGCAGTCGGCACTGGATGTACTGGCAACCTGACGAGTGGTAGAAAAAAAACGAAAATCTTCACACAAGTCGCATGACTCCGTATTTGATAGCTCTGTTTTAAATTTTGCAACCTCACATGGTAAGCACTCTGTCGATCCTATTGCTGCATAGTATCCCGGAAGACATAGACACTGTGATTCTGCAGTCGAATTGAGTGTTTCCGTCGCAGAGTTGGCATGACACATCGTGCACGATCCATCTGCCCAGTCTGCTTTGAAGTATCTGTTTCCACAGGCCTCGCAAGACCCACCCGATCCAGCAAATCCTTCGTACCCAGGAAGACATAGACAATCTGCTATACTTGTGCTTCCGGGACTCGAGCTTGAATAATCAACGCATTGATGAAATTCCAAACCATCAGTATAAAAACCGGATAATGCCGTGCAGTTAGAGAATGAATCCCCACCACCAAGAGACGTTGAACCTACAGGACACTGTACAGACACGCCACCTTGCATGTAGTACCCCACTGCAGCGAGACATTGTGATATGTCAGTACTAAATGACTTTGCTTCTGTATTGACCGGGCATTTGCTGCATTCACTGCCCGACCAGAAGCTGCTCGCATTACATGATTCGCATTGGTTGTTAGAGTTCTTCCATCCTCCGATGCAATTACATTCTTCGATACTTCCACTCCCCTCCAAAGACGTCGAATGTTCTGGACAGTTGTATTTCGTTTGCCCAGAACAATATACACCAGCCTCGCAAATTTCGCATTCATCGGTAGAGTTTAGATAGTATCCAGGCGCACACACACACGGTGGATTCGCAGCAATATGCTCAGGTGTGGAACAAATACAATCAATCTGAGATGTGCTCGCTAGTGGTGATGTAGTTTTGTAGGGACATTGGAGACACGACACAATCGAATAATCTGCGCCTTCAGCGGCTGTATATGTGCGATATGTACCAGGGGCACATGGAAGAAATGAAACCCTGCCCACTTCATAGTAACCAGCATCTGCTATACAATCCAAATCGAATGCACTTCCAGTCGTGACTGTTGTTCCACCCACAGGGCAGTCCTGGCATGGCTGGCCACTAAATGCAAAGATTTGGTATTTTCCACGAGGACAGGCAGAACATAGCGAGTCTGGGCTGCTGGTGGGTGAAGTGTATCCGGGTTGACACTCGCATTGCTGACGGCTTGTTGCCACTCCACCCCCTGAAACAAACGTAGTCTGAAATGGCCCACATTGTGTGCAGGGCTCATCTGAAATAGTTTTTTTGTATTTACCAGCGATACACCCCACACACTGACCATTCCATGGCTCGTAGCCCGCATTACAGACACATTGCACCGCAGCCGTTCCAGACCACTGTCCAGGAAGTGGACAATATTGGCATTGATCACCCCTGTCATAATTACCGGGATAACTGCTGTAAGTGCCCGGCCAACAAGGCCAACATCCATTCTGTAATTCTCCTTCATACCCAGCCGGGCATAGGCAATCAGATCCACCGGTGCTTCCAGTGCTTTCGGTTGTCATCGTATGTCCCTGGACATCGATACACTTAGTACACGAACCAGTACCAGGCAAAGTTTTGTAAGACCCTATGGGGCAAAGATCACATCCAGATGTGGTTGCAGAAGGCTGGGCACCCGCAATACATGCACAAAAACCACCATATGGAGTTACAAAGTATTTCATGTTTGCATCACACTCCAGGCACGCACTTTGCCCAGAATCAGGTTGATATTTTCCAGATTCACAATCATGGCAAAATATGTCCAGCTCATTCGCATGAAAAAAAGCAACATCGTAGTATTTTCCCGGCGTGCACTGAGTACATATAGAGGCTGCTCCAACTCCATATACTGGATTGCCTTCATACCCAGGGGGACATCTAACATCGCAATCACTTAAGGTTCTACCCCTTTCGTCACTCCATTTACCAACAGGACAATCAATACAAAAAGATTCATCTGTATAAAAATTTGACTTGTAGGTACCTTCTCTACATGGTACACAATTTCCACTACCATCTGCGTATGTTCCCCAATCACAATTAGTCTGACCCTGTATCCGTACAACAAACAGAAGCATGATAAAGCACCGCTGCGTTACACGTTCACTTAGGCTCTGAAATACACAAAACGAATGATAGTTTATTGCAAATGAATTAAGAACTCATTCCGAATATGCGTCGGAATGTGGTCGGCTCGGTGGCCTCGACATCTACCTGCACAAATTCCGCGTCCACTTCGGTTTCGTTGGGGTCTTTGGCGTCCAAAGTACTGATACTACTAATACTCGAGTCGTCTTTGAACTTGTAGTAGTCGATGTCGCGCTCCAGCTCGGCTACACGGCAGTTGCTCTCCGACAATACCGTTAGTGTTTCTGCGTGGAGTTTCTGGAAGTATTCGAGTTCCTCCTGTAGGCGAGAATTGCGCACACAGAGTGCTTGGAATTCATTGTGGAGTCTGCGAAGTTCTGCGTTTTTGTTATCAATGACTGTTCCCAGATGTCCTCCTCGCAGGCACTTCAGTTGTGCTTGTAGACTCTCGATGCGCTTTATAAAAAAATTCCTCTCACACACAGTTAATATTGTTCTCGTCTATTTTCTATTTAAATAACAACGCACCAATAATGAAATATTGCGTGGGTATTGATACTAACGTTTTGTGTGTGTGCAGATCGGCACGACCAAAGGAACTGGAGGCGACGTGTTGATTCTAGAAGAGGCCGCGTACTGTGACGAGGGGTTCTTCTATGAAACGTCTCGACCCACCCATTCTCTAATTTGAGATATATTTGATGCTTCCTTTGTTACATCCACCCCAATTTGATGTTTGCGAATGGCAATTGGCGCAGAGATAACGCAAATTATCCAAACTGTCTGGATCGGGGCAATTTCTACCACTGATATGGTCAACTTGTAGTAGCAATGGCTTGCCTTGCCACAACCATATGCCGTGTTCTTGTTGCATATTAGCACATTGGCACTCCTCGCATACGTATTCACGACCAGCATCCTGCAATTCTCGACGTAACTCTCTAGTATGTCTGCGTGCAATCAATTTATTGCTCGGTAGTCGTTGGCGTGCTCCATACTGATTATTTTTTCTACATAGATGGCTGATGTTGAGTTGAAGTAGTTGCGCTCTTTTTTTGATTGGTTTGTAATCGATAGATACTCTTGTTGGATGTAAAGATTTGCAGTCACATTTAGCAGCTAATTCAAACCATGTTTCACAGGAGGATACAAGCGATGTGAATTGATCATCAGAAATTTTCCACAGAGCCTTAGTATTATCAACATGCCTGGCCATTATTCGATACTCATAGCGCTTTAGTATTATCAACATGCCTGGCCATTATTCGATACTGATTTTGTGTTTTTATGGCAGGGTTGCTCCTATCTTATCAGTTGGAAACGCAAGTCTCGTCGCCATCAGCACCCTCACCTCGGAGATTAACTTCTACACGCGTCTCATCAAGATGCTCGACCCCGCCACGGGCCGACCCCTCTTTGTCTGCCGATGCATCGAGCTCTGTTGTGAGGCATGTAAAGAAAACGGCCGCGCGCACGAGTGCAACCACCTTCTGCATCTCGTGCCGCGCTGGCAGAGTGAGGAACGGCATCGCAAGCTTAAAATTATGATGCAAGACAGGCCAGATTTAATTCAATCTGAGCTCGCAGGCCTAGCCTTCGATTCTCTTCAGCAGGTCTTCCGCAAGGCAGACATCGCAGCGATGTTTGAAGCCGAACCTCCGTCTCTTGAGATGGACACTACGATATGGATGGTCATTGATCCCGCGGGAGGTGGCCCGCAGAGTGACTATGCCGTCGTCACCATATGCCGGTATCGCGGAATCATTACGGTGAGTCATGCAATGAGATAGTTGTCCATGCACTTGTCCACAAAGTCAACCACTGTTTCTTTTTCGTTGGTGAAAAACAGAGGTACGCGCTCGTTGCGAAGGTCGAGCATAAACCGCGTCAGCTTGGCATGATTGTTTGTAACCTCCATTTCCATGATTGTATTTTTCAAATCAGCGTCCACATTCAACAATAGAAAAAACACAGCGAGATTCTGTATGTGTGTACTTCTGCTCAGACGCGCTCGAAGCGTATGAATCTGTGTGGGCTCGCAGCCCCCATAGAAATGCTGCTGTATACTACTCAAAGACTTTGCTATCACCTCTTTTAAGAAATCTCTATATTCATCCTGCTGCAAAAAATATATGATGTTATGAGTGCATGCTGTGCTTTCTGATGAGCAGGTGTTGGGTATTGACGTACTACAGGGTTGCAAAGGTATGAAGCAGTGAAAATATATTCAAGTTTATTTATATTTGCGTTTGTTCTCTTCTCTGAGATAATCTGTAACACTTTGTGTCTTGACACTGAAGTCAATCGGCCCCACTCCCATCCCAATCGCGAGTTCGTTGGCGCGTCTGATGCCTTCCAACTGCTCTAAAAAACTATCGGCATTTTCGAATAATAGTTCGTGTTCTTTGTAGGGGCATCCGAGGCTTTTTGCCAGACGCTCTGCGGCTACAGCCTTTTCACTGCTAAAAAAATATAACATATTACCCCTCAGAGGTGCTTTTTCATGCTCTCAAGCAACTAAGTTATGTTTGTAATATTTACTGACACTTCTACCCCTAACAGAGCCCGAGAAGCAGTTCGCACTCGTCGAGAGGCACATCGACCGCCTGCGCGAGCACCCGATGCTGCGCCAGTCGCTCGTCGTCATCATGGTGGAAAGGAACCTCGGCTTCGAGGCCGAGCACCACCACCGCGCGCTACAGGGCCTTCCCGGGACCCGCCACCGCGTGGACCACACGGCCCAGCGCTACGGCATCCTCACCACCGAGGAGATCAAGCACGCCATGTGCACCCTCCTTGACAACATGCTGCGCGAACGACGCGTGAGCATTCTGCCGGAGCTTTTCTCGGAGGTAAGTGTCATTGACTTGTACGCATCTTTTGCAGAGAACACATCAGAGATTTCATTCCTTCAGAACTTGTTTCATCTTGCACGAGGCTTCGCGCTACAACGTTTAAATTTCGGACTTGCATATCGTTCATATATATTCCACCACCTAAATTCACAGGCCCTGCTTTGACAATGTCTGTAATTTTTGTTCTCAATTCTTGCATACTTCCAATTTCAAAATGTTTCAAAAACACATTAATCCAATCTCGGCTAAAATTATACAGTTGTAAAACGTCACATACTTCATCATACAACAATTCTGACGTTCTTCGCAAATAACCAATCATTTGATAAAACCCAATTCTTCCTTTTTGTGTTGAATAGTAGTTTCCGGGCAGTTCTCGATTCAGACGTAGTGTGGCAACCTTATCAAAATGTTGGCAATCTTCTTCATCTTCTAACTCATACAAAATTCGTTTTGTGCTCAATGTTCGTGCATAATCTTGAATGATTTCATTCATCAATTCTTTCTCCTCTTCCATTGCCTCTTCTGACGCAAATTCTCCTCGCCATAGTCGATAAAAACAATCTATAGCTTTCGCAAAGTCATCTGTGAGTACTGCTTTCGAATACTGGTCACTCATATTTCTATTGTTGATAATGTTTAAATACTTGCAGCGCCCCTCCGAGAACGCCGCGCGCCTCCGCGAGCAGATGCACATCTACTCGCTGCAGTTCAAGCAGGCCGCCAACAACTTCGGCAAGACGCGCGTCACGCTCAACGGCAAGGTCGGCGGCATGAAGGACGACGTCGTCATCGCACTGCAGCTCGCGATCTACTACTCCTCGAGTGAAAAGATGTATGTGTGAGACCCGCGTGGTAAAATTACGATTTGTGTTTCTGTTGGCGGAAAAAATCAAACGCTTCCAGTTCGATCAGATGTGTGGTAAATCCCCCAAACTGTTGTTCGATGTCTTTTTTTAGAGTTTTTTGTAGTTCTTTATACTGTCTCATTTTACTTTCTTCCAATGAATGTGTATCAGGATTAAGCGTCAAAAAGTTGTCAGAGAATCTTCTATGCTCTTTGAGATTTTTGGCTCTCTCAACCAACATCTCAATACAACGATTAAAGAACGTTCGTGTCTCATTATGCATCAATTTTTTTCGCTGTAAATACGGAATAATTTCTTTTGTTATGGTATGATGTATGAACGCAGAGTTGTTGATCTCAAAAAACATAGGGTTGTCCTGGTTTCTGTCTGTTAACTGGTAAGCTCTCCTAAAATCCTTGTCAACCTCTTTGAGATCTGTTTCAAATTGACGTATTGGCCCAACTATATTCCCTGAAGCGTCCCATTTATTTGTTTCTGATGACTCCAGTGTACCCATACATTGTCTAATCAATTGTAGTTGTTGCTGTGCTGATTTACCAACTGGTTTGAAGTAATTTTCTCCACTCTTGACATAGTAGTTACTACTCAATACAAAAACTATCCATGGTTCAATTCCAAACGCGTCAAATTCTGTTTCTGTGAATTCTCTTTTTTGCTGCAAAGCTGTACTTAGCTTGTCATTTTTCAATTCCTTTCCACTCTTCGGTTTTTTATTGCCAATCTTCTCCCACCCCAATCCAACATTTCGTGATCTCACCCGCAACAGTTGTTCTTGGGTCGATTGTAATTGGACATATAAAGCGTGATACTTCTTTGGCAAATCTTCAAGTATGCTTGTTATTAACCTTACGACGTATTCGCCTGACATATATTCTAACATGCATAACTTTATCAGCGTGTTTTGTGGCTGATTATTATCTTTGCCAGTTTCGATAAGATTGTTGCAGTAAAATTCCACTATATCCCTGCACTCTTCTGCTTTAGCTTTAAACGATTTCAAATCCGATTTCAATAATTCTATAGCGTCTTCGGATATTTCGACTCTAAACCTTTGGCGATTATTCTTCCTGATAATATCCCATAATTCCGTGCATTGTTTGCATATTTCTGTCAGATCATCTGAAAACTTCTTTGCATTCATAACAAGTGTGTTTAACTTTCCGTTTATAATATCCATATTGCCCTCTTCGGGTAGCATTCTCTTTATTTCTTCTTTTCTTGTCTCATTTTTTGTTTCGGCCAGTTCCTTGCGTAGTTGCTTTTCGGTCACGTATTTAAATTGCTTTCTCAACTCGTAGAAAAAAGTACGCCCCAAACCTTCGTATATCAGTCGGCGAGGTAGTTCCAAAATTCTAGTCGACAACTCACATGTTTCAAAAACCGGTTTGAGAATCTCCATACAGTTTCCAAACGTGATAGTTTTCATTGAACTTTGATGTCCACTGAATTCCAGTGCCTCTCTCCATGGATTTTTGGTATTTTTGTTTTCAGTGGAATATAGTATAGTATCGGAAATTCCGTGTAATTTTTCGCGAATCATTTGCACGACATCATCGGAAATTTCATTTTCCCCGTCTTTGTTCAATTTCTGTTCGAGACTTTCTTCGCTGAATAACTTGACGAGAGATTCGGTATTCGAGTATATTTCCTCTGCAAGACCAATAAATGTCATAATTTCCTGCTGTCGTTCCTCTGAAGTCTGAGGACCACCCAGAATAACTGCTTGAGACAGCGAATCTCCAGCTTCGGGGATTTTGTTTTCTATCCACTTCATCATGGTTTGATAATATTCTTGCATCTCTATACCGACATCTCTTTTCATCATTTCCAGAAACATGTATCTAAAACATTGGTGCATGTCGTTTTCGTCTTTAAAATCAACCCAGTAGTTTACATGGTCAATTTGGTCTTCAACTTCACTCTTTGTAATGAGAGCCAATGCTTTGTGTTTTGCCCAATGTAGACATTGTTTTTTATAAAGCAAAAATAGTTGATGCCCATGCTTGTAATCTGGTTTGATTGTTTTTCCAGAGAGGCCTGGCAGCTGTTTAAACATATATTCGAAAACAGGCCCGACTCTGCTGTACATGAAGGTGAGAATATCCGCATCACCCCCCAAGAAGGTACTACTTGCGCGGCTCGTATCCCACAATTGCGTTTCGTTTCGGTTGCGAATCAGAACATACAAGCTCCACATACTACCCATGATTGTTGCCTCAGAGTCTCCATTTCTGGCGGAGGGCACGGTGAGCGACCTCCAGCCTTGGATTGCCCGAGATACCCAAAAAATGGCTGAAGAATCGTCACCACCCTCTTTGTCATCATCCTCTTCGTCATCACCCTCTTTCAATGTCTCGTTTTCAGACTCAGAAACACCAAATTCCACTTGCATTTTAACCAAAATGGAGAGGATTTTGTTATACACTGCAAGTCGGAATACCCAATTTAAGCCAAATATACTTTCAAATTCTTTCCATACAGGATCTTCTTTACAAACGTCGGCATTTGCTTTCTCTTTCCAGAACACGTACAATAAATTCGCAGCCTCGTTCACATATTCCTTTTGTCGGTTTTTTTCAAGTGATGTAGTCTTCTTAAATTCTAACAGAACTGCATCTGTCAGTTGGTAGAGACCCCGCATGTTCTTGTTCTGCATGACCCAATTTGGGCTCATTGATTCGAGGAGTTTTTCGATGTTTGATTTGGTAATCTCATTGCACATATCGTCGAAAGACTTCGCCTCTGTATCTGCGAGTGCCCAGCTTTCATAAATATCTTGAATTCCAATCTCTGTTTTTTCAAATAGATCAATAGAATCCAGGACCCTTATCAAATGCCGCCGTTTTGTCTGCACGTGTTTTTGATGGATTTCCGCGATTCTTGCCTCTTCAAGTGATTTCTGTGCTTCTTGTTTCATTTTCAAAAGTTCTTCTTCAGTTGGTTCTTCTGTATTTGTTTTTTTCTCTTCTGGAATCTCTTCCTCTTCTGGCGTTTTTCCCTCTTCTGGATTATCTTCGTCTTCTGAATCTGCAATTGCTGGCTCTTCGGGAATATTTTCGTTTGCTGGAGTTTGGCCGTCTTCCGACGTCCCTGGGTTATTTTGAGTCGTTGTATAGCATGCTTTTTCCGATTTGCTCATTGGTATTTGAATTGCTCTTAATCGCTTAGCTTGAGCCTTGTTTTCTTTTTGATCTTCGTCTTCTTCTTCATCTTCGTCTTCTTCTTCATTTGCTTCACCAGTGGAAGCTTTATTTTCCCCGCCACCAACACCCTCCTCGCCTCCCTCGCCTCCCTCGCCTCCCTCGCCTCCCTCGCCTCCCTCGCCTTCCTCGCCTCCCTCGCCTCCCTCGCCTCCCTCGCCTCCCTCGCCTCCCTCGCCTCCCTCGCCTTCCTCGCCTCCCTCGCCTCCCTCGCCTCCCTCGCCTTCCTCGCCTCCCTCGCCTCCCTCGCCTCCCTCGCCTCCCTCGCCTCCCTCGCCTTCGTTACCTTCCTGTCGGGTAGCATCCACACGTTGTATTCTTTTCTCTGTCGACTTTAGGATTGCAATATGCTTATCGACTTTTTTCTGTGCGCTGAGTTCCAGATCACACTGCCCCTTTTCGACGATACTAGAATATAGAACGTGCAAAAAATATCTCTGTTCTGATGATAAGCTTTCTATTTTTTGTTCATAGCGCTTGCCAGGGTTTCCAAACTCCATGCGTCGTGCGTTCAGGGATTGCGTTTCACTCCACACTTTCTGGGTCATTGTCCGTCTGTGTTGTACCATGACATCTAGGAGATTAACAGAATTGGTAATGGTCTGCATCCAAGGATGAACATATTCACGAAATACTTTTAGACGCGCCAAGTTATCTGCTTTATACATCGCAACCTTTTCTGTGCGAATCTTTGCTTTGAAGTTATCGATTTTTGGTTTTATGGTGGTTTGGAGGTCGTCGAAATCCCTCTTCAAATCCTCCAAACCACTGCAAACAATGACTGCAATCACATACGAGGCATTTTCGAACAAGAAGGGCAAATACTCCCCCCACGTTTGTTCATACGAGTCATAATTTTCGATGCTCCATGTATCATCGCTGTTGTTCTGTACTGTTCCCTTCAACTCCTCTGTGTCATTCTTGATATATTCGTCTCGCATTCCACGCAGAAAATCTTCGGTATTTTCAGGACATACGAAACTCAGTATGGACACAAAGAACCAATTTTGTTTTCTGATTAATGTACCAGACTTATCAACAGACCAACTGCACCGCAAATTATCTAGAAAATCATTTTTGTTTCGGTAGTTGATGAACAACTGGCTCATGTAATACGGTATAGACTGAATATTTTCGAATTCAATTCTGAAAACATAAAACCACGACTTGGCATTGGATACAACAGTGACACGATCTTCAATTTCTGTTTTGCTGAGCGCTTCTTCAACTCCCGGGTATATTTGTACGAAGAGATTATTTGCCTTGTCTAACTTTGATTTGAGTTGCTGTCGGGTTTCTTCCGCGCTCTTGAGTAGCCGCTCTCTTTGCGTCTGCTCTTTGAAAAACTCTCTGACATTCACCGTCAGATCTTGTAGCACATTACAGCGTCGCGCCGCGCACGCAAATGTCATTTTATCACCATCTGTCTTAAATTCTAGGTCTTTATTTTTGAACGCACGGAGGGATTCGGTAAACTTGTTGAGTATCATGCCCACTTCTTGATTGGATTGCAAGACGCTTGTCATGTATCCATTTACCCATTCAAACATGGAATAAGATATCGTGTCTGGGCTGTTCCATTTTGGTTTTTGCCAGACTTTAGCGTCTTTCAGTAAATCACTCAACCAGGTCTGAAAAACCGTCTCATACCACGCTTTACCCTCACCACTCTGAATCCATGTTCTTGTAGCACTGAGTAAATCTGGTGACATTTGAGAACAACTCTTCAGCAACTCGCGCCATTTACTGTATTTCCGCAGTAATGCAGCAATCATCTCTAGGTCCCATGTTTTGATTTCAACACTCTTCAGGTTTAATTCTATCAGGGTCATGTTGCAAAACAAAGACTGCAGTACAAACACATACTGCACAATGGCCCGTAGTTTGAATGGTGGAATCATCTCATCGAAGTCGATGCTTTTGAGATCCGAGAATCGTCTTTTGATGACCACATTTGTTGAATCTTTGGTGCGTTCGATGCACGTTGCGTCGTCACTGATCGTGTAGTATGTCGGACGCTCTACCCATTTGAAAACACGTGTGGTCTCGGTGTTGCGTGATTTTATGTAGATTTCTGTTCCAGTTATGTCTAGTGGTATTTGAATCTTCCGAGCTTCTTCATCCGAAAACAGAATGTTTTTTCCAATAAATTCATCATGTAATTCAATTTTTTTTGTCAAGTTTCCGTACCAGGATGCTTTGGAATATGTCGTTATAAACTGTTGGACCCTTTCAGCAGTACCGTCAGTTTCTAAGGCCCAATACTTGAAAAGTGGCGGTGTTTTAATCTGGGTATTTCTGCGAAAAAAGGGCTTATCTTTTAGTAGTTTTTCTCCAAGACCCTTTACATATTGCGTGTCCTCGATGACCAAGACCTCTTCAATTTGAACCCATGTAGGTGCTTTTCTTCCATCTGAAACATCAACTTTATAGTAATCGTTTTTAGAGATTTCGTCAGATATTCCGAGATCTTTTGCAATTTCTTCAAGCGTCCTGATCTTATTTCGATCTGGTGGTATGATGGCCCTTTTCCCCGCCTCCTCAAATCTGTAAGTCAAATCAATAAATCCGGGCATCAATACATATACATACTCTGTTTCCTCGTCAATCTCATTTGTTTGCTTGCCAGGTTCCTCGCTTTCATCGCCGGGCTCAATTGTCCTGTCATTGGATTCTTTTGTTTCCTCTTCCGTTTTATTTTTCTTTCCTCGTTTTTTTCTTTTTGATTTTTGGCTCTTAAACACAATATAGTCACCAACCCTGAGGTCCGATAAGAATATACCATATTCTTTCCACATCCAATCTTCTCTTAACGTGCAGCTATTAGTATTTATTGTAAATTTATCAAGATCAGCTCGTAATTTTTTTAATCCTGCAATTTCTTTGATCTCTCTTGTCTCGATTTGTAATTCTTGCAGTTTACCTTTCTCGATTTTTTCCCACCTGCCTTCTACATTCATCTTAGACTTATCAAAAAACTCTTGCAGATAGAACCCACGTCTCATCCCTTGCCATGGTAGGTCTGTATTAAACGTGTTGTCTTCGTTTCCATCTATCTTAGTGGATTTCTTCCATTTGTGCCCTTCAAGTCCAAAGTCAATGATCTGTTCGGCTGGCCATTTTTCGGCCCAGTTATCACCCAGATGTTCTTTCAAAACTACATCACTGATGCATCTGTCCTTCTTTACCATTTCGAGCCACCACGATCTGTCCCACTTCTTCTCATCAGCCAACTCTATATCCCAAGCCCATCTCACGTTATTCTGGTTGTCTCGAACCCACTTCCTTTTGAAGTTGCCCCATATCATTGCATTGGATCCCACTGTCTTGGTAAGGCCGAAATCATCAGTTGTTCCCGTGGATATCGCCACAAGCTGGTCCTTGTTCCAGTAATTATCGGGGACTGCATACCACTTCGAGGTTTCAGTACCACTGCAGACACTACTGATATCGAAACATCTATTCAGTTCATCTTTCTGTATCAAGTGATCGATAGTACACACGCTGATTGGTTTGTCTGGCATGTTTTCGATTTGAAAAATCCAACCATCGTCTCCAGACTCAAAATAACTTTCGGGGATCCGTATGTAACTTTTGGGTGTGAATTGCTTCATTATATCTTGCAGATGATTCACTTCCTTTTCTGTTTCTGGAATTTTCATTTGTATCGACAGAGGATTTTTTGCATTCTGACGCCAAAGATGATCCCCATCTGATTTTTGACCATTCGCTGTCCACCTTTCAAAAACGCTTCCACTCAGTGGTTTGTCCCTGCCCTTTTTGGCGCTCACTGCTTTTAAAAACCCCTGCACATTTAAGTCGGTTGAGCTTTGAAACGAAATCCATTTATTTCCTTTCGACTGCGCGCTTTTCTCCAACAATTCCCGTATAAAATTGCCGTCCTCTCCTCCGATTTCGCCAAACCCCAATGTGTTAACATGCTTTATCTGCCACTTTCTTTTGCATACGTTTTGGAAAGAATTTTTTTGTTCCCAGCCATCATAGTTTCTCTTGGCTTCATACAACATTTCAGTCCATTTATTGCGTGCTTCTATTTCGACATCACTGGCTCCAAAAAAAAATCTGAATGCATCTGGATTTGTAAATATCTTATGGTATCTTTCCAGGTCAAACTGGCCGTGGAAAATGGTGTCGAATACGTGTCTGGTCACACTGACATCGGGGTTTCGATATGTAACTATTCCACAGATGATATCCTGCAGTTGTGCATTTATGTTCGAATAATTCAGACCGACAGTGTCTGTCAGAATGCGGCGGGCATTGGGTAACAGATTATTTTCTCGAAAACGAGTTATCGCATAGGCCATACCAAGCGTATGTGGTATATTGGCATTTTGTAGAAATAACCTGTAGAGAAGTCTGTGATTAGCCAAGAGTGCGTATGCGTCCCTGTAGGTTGGGATATCCAGAAATAACGTATTAAGATGAAATGGTATTGCATATACATGCCAGTGCGCGATGTTGTGCAGGGTTTCAACGCATGCCGTGTCCTCCATGGCAGCTACCAAAATCTGGTTGTTTTCTTCTGAGACATTCAGTGAGGAAACTTTTCTTTGCTGTGTTTGCGAGTGCCATTTAAGTTCTTTGTATCTATGCAAAAACTCTTCTTTCAAAATACCCCCGTCTTCTCCACTTCCCAACAACTCCCACCACGCGTCACCGTCTATTTTTACTGCCGGCATATTCAATAAATTGATAGGAAAGAGGCAATCAACATACATACAAGCAATCTGCAGCATTGTTTCGTCGTGGCAAAGCATATTGACGTCCTGTGCAACATCAACTCGTCGCCAGAACCTTTGTTTGGCATCTTTGATGATGTGATCTTTGTACTTGTCCATTTTGATTCCCTGATAAAGTTCTAGTATGCATATGGTATTGTTGCAATCGCTAATTTTTTTGATGATGGACTGCTCATACTCCTCTGTTTTATCATCCGACTCCAGAATCTTCTCTTCATATTGTGTCTTGTATTTTTTAATTTGGTCTTCGGAAACATTTACGGCGAAACACTGCCAACGTAAGCAAGCACTCCTAGTGCACAGCCCAATTCTATGGCCCCGAATTAGTGCTTCGAAAACTTTATTTGCGAGATCTCTAACATTTGATATTTGCATTTCTTTTTTTTCTGATAGACTTTTGATTGCATCTTCTATTTTTTTGAGGTGTCCACTTGCCCCCATCGAATCTCGCACACACGAGTCTGCAAAGTCTGACGCCTGTTGCGAGAATAAATTGAGATCTACTTCCGGGGGTTTTTTAGACTCTGTTGTTTCTTTTACCGAGTTTTTTATTTCCCCGGACATTGTTCTATGCCTAAAATACTTATATATATGCGCTGTGTTGTGTGTGTTCAACAGAAAGCATGTACGCGGATTTTCTGGAAAACAGAGGCCCCTGGGCGCTTCTCCCGCGACCATCGCGAGATTCTTCTCAAGAACGGCTGGGACCACCTCAGCCAGGAGGTGCTCATCAGCACGCCACGCCGCTTCGGTAAAACTATCAGCGTGTCCATGTTTGCGGCTGCGATGTTATTTTCTGCTCCCCGCATCGAAATCAGTATCTATTCTACGTGCAAGAGAATTTCACAGAAACTACTCCGCAACGTTCAAAAGTTTTTCATGGAAATCATCGACCAGGACTACAACAAGTTTGGCTTCAAGGTTATTCGGCAAAATATGGAGGAGATTGTTCTACAGGGGCCAGATGGCGTCAACGACGTGCGCATTGTCAATTCGTATCCGAGTAAGGTAATTTATTACCCATCACAAAAGTCGGCTCTTTTAAAATACAAGTCGGCTCTTTTGAATCAAATGTGTATGTGTATGTATATGTATTATATATATATATATATATATATATATTATTATATATTATTATATATTAATATATATATATATATATACATATAGTTATACCTATCAATAATAAACAGAATCTCTGGGCCCCCGAGTGTCCCCGTTTTGGTAAGTCCCCCCCCCCCCCCCCCGGGGGTTTTGGGGGTTTTGTGGGGGGGGGGGGGGGGGTGGGTGTTGGGGGGGGAAACAACCAACCC
>Ga0315315_10001224_pt1 | contig 23365 bp, 31 predicted proteins | sample M140m3416metaG_FD_203699 | JGI IMG/M metagenome (GOLD analysis project Ga0315315, IMG submission 203699) | Ammonia-oxidizing marine archaeal communities from Monterey Bay, California, United States - M1 40m 3416 | ecosystem: Environmental > Aquatic > Marine > Intertidal zone | place: USA...
ATCGTAAAGATAGTCCAAGTGGTCTTCAAGCCTGTTGTCAAGACGCACGCACAAGTCTTCGTATGCTCGTTTGTTTGCTTGAGAGAAGATCTTCAATGCGCGATCGGCATCCTTGGAAAGCATTTTTTACTATTTTTTTCGGAAAAATGTGGATTCGTATTCCTACCGTATTTTCTATTCTCACCAATGATGTGAAAACAATTGTACAAGAGAACGGGATTGACGCAACGCGCATGAGCATTTGTCTTGATGTGTCTACCGAAGATGCATTGAAACTGATTGAGCAAGGCTTCAATGTGCGCGGTGAGATTCATGACATCGAATGTGACTCTCTTAAAATTGAACTTCTGCAGACTGAGACCAACAAGTTAATGGAGCACGGACAACGGTGCGAGGCGTATGTTGTCAAACTGCAGAACGAGCTTTCCTGTCTTAGACAGCGATTGTCCGCATACGAGACTATACTTGATTAAATGGTAACACAATAGTTACGTGGACCTTTAGCGACCGGTCCATGTCGTTTCTTGTAATGTTTGAGTACTCCATCTTTAGATGCGTAACTCTTGTTACATTCTTTGCACAAGAAACGGCCGTCGTCGTCGCTTTTAGAAGATACCGACGATGTTGGAGAACACGGAACTGCTTCTTCGGTCATGGATAATTCGTTTGCCATGAGTTTATCTGCGTTTGCATCCACATGAATGATATTTACATCATTAATGATGCCGTAAATTTGATCGATGTAGCATTGCATGTAGTGCTTATAGAGTTCGTCGATGTAAGAGTGTAGTGACTGTTCATCATGTAGTTGCTGTTGAGTTGCATAATGCGTACAACGTATGTCGTTGTTCAGGTAGACATGGTACATGAAGTAAATGCTCGCGTAGATCCCTATGCTTTCTATGAGGTATTGCATAATTTGTACTTCGTTGCTGGAGGATGGATTATTGAGTAAAAAGTGGTGTATGAGCTCCATTTCTTCACTGGCTGATATCATTTTTCTGGCCAAAAATTTTTCGAAAAAAAAATGTCTACTCTCGAAGAGAAATCTATTGCTGCGATGCGTGCGGGTCTTTTAAAGGCTGACAGTGCAAAGCTTTGTGCTGCGTGGACGGACGCTTCAATCGTCAAAGGCGGAAACGAAAATGGTGTGTTTGAAGACATGATGTCGCGTGACGTGATCGCGTATACAATATTACGTGTACTCTTTCTTTTCAAACACAAAGTGTTTGGAGGTTTTATACGGGCTCATTACAGCGGAAAACCATGGAACGATATTGATATCATAGTCAATATGACAAAAGAACGCGGATCGATCGATACACTCTTGCCAGGCTTGGTGAGGAACATCATCCAATTTATTGCTTTTGTGTTGCCTATCCCAAAGTGTTGCATAGCCTATGTGTTGCATTCAGGGTGTAAGTACGGTCATGCATGTGATTTGAAGATCAATGTTGTCGACAAAGCGATTGTGATCATCAAGCTTGACTTGGTTGTCGCAGACTTTGACAATCCTATCACACAAATACCTGTGACGGTGGGCTCTGCTTTGGAGATGCTTCCTGATGGTAGTGTTCGTCGGCGGGAGTCAAACCTGATGATCTGTAGACGACTAGCTCACTGGAACGCGGAGGAGATTATCGACATGTTACGCGATGGGAAAGACGTGAAACTGTGTTTGAAAGCCGCGCCCAAGACTGCTAAGAAAAAGCTGTACTATCAGAACTATTACTGGTGCAGAATTGCAAAAATGACTTCTCTCAAGTGGTCGTTTGTTGCAATCGACGGGTTAGAGCCATCTCCGCTTTCTGAAGATGACTTGGAGAAAGCTTTACGTTGCTACACTGAACAGAAGGTGAAGGACGCTTCTCGTGTACAGGAATAATTGGAATGGGTGTGTATGTGTGTATGTTGAAAAAAAAGAAGTCTTATTCTTTGTCACTACAGCATAAGACATCACGAGTGGATCCGCTTAACGGACCTTCTTTTTCTTGTCCCACCCTTTAGCTGCACCTGGATCAAACCCGTAGAGGGTTTGACCCTGACGTTTGAGTGCATACACAACATCCGTTGCGGTCAGTGTCTTACGGCGAGCATGGGTACAGTAAGTAAGACTGTCGCGCAGAACATTTTCGAGCCATGCTTTGAGGATGGCACGCGTTTCTTGGTACATATGGCCTCCAATGCGTTTGATACCGCCACGCCGGCAAAGACGTCTGATTGCTGGTTTGGTGATGCCATTCTCGGGTTGGAGGTCTTTGAAGTTGCGGTGACGCTTCGCACCTTTGCCGAATTTGCCGCCTTTGCCGCCTTTGCCGCCTTTGCCGAGCGAAGCCATGTTCATAGTGTTGATTTGAGATGCCATAATCGATTGTATTATTTTTTCGGTAAAAGATTTTTGCAAAAAATGTCACTCGATGCTATTCTCAAGAGTGTTGAGATCGACAAACGAGTTGAGCGTCCTTTGCTTACCAAGCGCGCAGGGCTGACGGTCAACGAAACGATTGACTACTGTATGGGGCATTGGTGTAACGACCGCGGCAAGGTGCGTCTTATTATCGCGGTTGGTATGCCTGAGTGGAAACGTGATGAGTTCATCCGCGAGCTTCAGACACGGATGAAGGGTCAGTTGGTGGTGTGCGCGGCCGACAACTTTTTCATCGTTGACGGCGTCTATAAGTTTGATCCTACGCTGCTGACGCGAGCGCATGCGAAATGTCAATCAGATGCGTACAATGCGCTTCGTGTTGGCAAGACTGTGCTAATTGCGAACACCAATTGCGAGCTGCGGCATATCAAGGAGTACAGCAACGCGGGTTCCCGCCTTCGCTTCAACGAACCTACGATCGTGATCAAGTTCATGCCATCCAACCCGTCATCTGCAGTTGCTTTGGGTATCAACAACACCAAGAAAATCCCAGCATCTGTTTACAGCACGGTGTACGATAAGATGCAGACTTTGGAGCTTACTCGTGAGAATTTGCCCAAGCTCGAGGCTGTGATGACTGTGTCCGACTAAGATGTGTGCGACCGATGTCTGGACTGGGTGTGACCGATGTCTGGAATAGGGTGCCTGGATTAAGGACTACTGCTGTGGCGAGGGTGGGAGGAATACAAAATTGCGACCGATGTTTGGACTAGGGTGTCTGGACTAAGGTGTGGTGGACTACTGCTGTGGCGAGGGTGGGAGGTAAATATACAAAATTGAGGTGTAAGGTAATATACAAAATAGAGGTATGCAATCAGTGATTTGCACTCTAGCTTTAAATTTTTGGAAAAAATTTCAGATGCGTACACGCCGTACCGAGTTGCTTCCTCCATCTGGCCTCGCTAAGAAGGTCGTTGATTACGCCATGCACGGCAAAGGGGCTGGTATTTTCGGAAGCGCTTTGTTGGATTGCCGCGGTGACATGCTCTATGTGCGTGGTCACAATTCCAAGAAGCTGCAACTTGCTACGTGGCGCTTCAAGAAGCGTGGGACCGGTCACGCTAAGATGCTGTTGTCATACCTGGAGACGCTCGTATTGTCCGGCAAGATTCCACAAACCGAGTTGTTTGTCGAAGCTGTAACTAACCAACGCTTTGCGGAGCACTTTCGTCGGCGCGCCGATTGGGTAGAGGTTGGCTCCGGTCCAAATTTTGTGTTTGGCGAGCACTAAATCGTGGCGGATATTCTTTCGCGAGTTTGAAGGCGGTACTTGCCGTAAGGAATATTTATTAATTCACCATTTACATGTCTAACACATATTGCTCACACACATTCATGATTTCTTAGCACCTCGCATGTTCCGGCCTTTCTTAGCACGCTCGATCATCGCCAATTTGAGTGCTTCGGCATGCGACGCAACCCCCGGACCACTTTTGTTCTTGCGACTCTCGCTGTCGTCACCCTCGCCGTCCTCGTTCTCGTCGCCCTCGTCGTCGCCCTCGTCGTCGCCCTCATCATCCTCGTCCTCTTCCTCCTCTTCCTCCTCCTCCGTGTCTTGATAGTGAGTCGTATGGCATATGGGGCATTTGAAGTTCGTCGCATCGTCATGGTAGTGGTTGGTGCGAATGCAATGCGAGCAGAACTTGACATCGGTGCATGTCATGCATGAGAAGGTGGCATCTTCGCTGCAGAGTTGGCAGGTGTTCGAGGTGTTCGATGATGATACTGGCGGTGTCTCTATCCAGCGAAGAACGATACCGACTGCGGTCTCGCATTCTTCGAACGCCTTTTTAGCTTCGTTCAGCGTGTAGTAGACAGCTGTTTGCTTGCCGGCAATCTTGGGGAGGGACATGTTGAGGTTTTTGGTCCACTGCTGCTGTGAGTCGGCATTGAACGCGAAAGTGATCTCGTTGTCTGTAGCATGCTCAAGCTCAAGCGCGCCGCGCTTGCTCGACTTTCCTAGCGTGAAGATGCCACGCTTGCTTCCTAACACCGGTTGTGCGTCGTCGTCGATCAGCAGCGATTGCAGTGCGGTCGACTTCGGTTCTGGCGGTGGCGATTGCGGCTGCTGAATCCCTTTATCGCGCGCGCAGAGCCGCTTCGGCTGCGGTGGCGATTCATCGGCACGATCTCCCCATCCCGCCATTGTGCCGTATGGGTGCGTAATCGAATGTTGAGCAGAGGTGTAAGCGGCGATCGCATCTGGATGTGGCTTGACATTCCATCCGCAGTATCTGCACGGCATTCTGTCACAATGTATGATATTGCCCCCCCTCTTTACGGCGAAGGGCCAGCTCAATAAGGCCGATGTCAAGATTGTGCACCGATCGCTCGAGGCGTAGTCGGTGATGATGTGACCGGAACAGAGAGCCCATATGCCACCGAATTGGGAGATACCGATCGCTTCGGGGTGAGCTTTGATGCGCTGCATTGCAATCTCCAGCGTTGCGCAGTAATGAAAGGGCGAATGAAGATGACCGCGAAAGAAGCAGGTGAAGTCCTTTGAAGGAGGCTCGTTGTTTGGCGGATGCAGACGAGGGGGTGGCAGCCCTAAAGCTAAGCCTAACCCGTACCCTTTCTCATCATGAGAGTAGTAGTAGTTGTTCTTGTTGATACCGCTGTCATCGAGTGGCTCGCACCGTTGGCACGCGTTGACGAAGGCATCGCCACTAAGCAGCGGAAGAAATTCGCCGTTCAGACATGCCTTGCACTTGAAGAATTTAATCTCGTTAAGGAAGTCGTCCATTTGTATATTGCTGCTGAAGCGGCGCTCACCATAGCCATTCTTCGCGTGGTACTCAATCACGCACTCAACATGATTGTTGCATTGCATGCCATAATGCATGGTGCATGAGTCGCAAACAATCGAATCTTGTTCGATTCGATGGCAAATGCATTCACTATTCGGTGCATGAAGTCGCAGGCAGTTGTTGCAGTTGACCATAATGTGCTTGTGATACTTCTGGTTCAAATTATCGAGAATGTGTTGCAGCTTCTTGATGTCCTCCGAGTTGAAGGCGACAGGCGCATTTGCGACCGAAGCACCGGCGGCAGGTGCAGAAGCACCGGCGGTTGGCATAGGCACAGGGGAAGAGGCACCGGTGGCGGATGGCATAGGCACAGGGGAAGAGGCACCGGTGGCGGTTGGCATAGGCACAGGGGAAGAGGCACCGGTGGCGGATGGCATGGGCGGCGGCGCAGGCGCAGGAGCACCAGTGGCGGATGGCACGGGCGCAGTGGCGGATGGCACGGGCGCATCAGAAGCACCCCCGGATGCGGCAGGCGTAGCAGCATCGACGGCACTCTCGGTGGGGAGCGCCTCAGCGAACGCAGCGTCGTAGTGGGTCTGTAACATGCTCTTAGGTATCTGCGTCGACTTAGCTGCGTTGTGGATGGCCTGCAACCGGATGGCTGACGAGTTCATCTTCAGCATGTCGGAGCCTTTAACCGGAAGCGAGTTAATCGCATCAACGATATGTTGGCGAATTGTCGCAGGACTGGGGTGCAAAGAGCGCAGAGAGCCTTTGCCGGATTGATCCGATGAAGGGCTGCGGCTGCGGCTGTCACTGCGGCTGCCACTGCGGCTGCGGCTGCGGCTGTCACTGCGGCTGCGGCTGCGGCGGCTGTGCGAGACCCTATCGTCCTCGTCCTCGTCCTCGTCGTCATCGTCGTCATCGTCGTCATCGTCTTCGTCGTCTGCGCGACCCTTGCCGCCGCGACCCTTGCCGCCGCGACCCTTGCCGCCGCGACCCTTGCCGCCGCGACCCTTGCCGCCGCGACCCTTGCCGCCGCGACCCTTGCCGCGATCCGCGGTCATCGTCGTCACGGGGGGAAGCAATTTTGGCGGCGAATCGGGTACCACCGGGAAAGCCAGTGCTTGCGCCGTCGATTCCGACGCCATACCGGCAGGCAAAGAGAAAGCCACTGCCTGCCTCATACCATCGGGCAAAGGTAAAGGTTCCGACGCCTTGCTGGGGCAGACGCACGCGGTGCTTTTAGGTGCCATGCCGCAAGTCCCGCATTTGTACGCCTTACGCTTAGCAGGCGCCCCTGGGTAGAGCTGCCGGTTGCAGGCTCGTGGTTGGAAGCCGTAGGGGGTGCATCCGTCAGCGCAAGTGCACTCATCGCCCGGCATATCGCACTTGCTGCACTTGTCACGCTTTGCGGGGCAGAAGATGTCGAACTGAAAAGGTTCCCCGGTTTCGGTGAGGCAGGTGGTGCAGTAGTAGGCACGGCGGTCTTGGGATCCTGCGCCATTTGGGATGGCAAGCGTATTACCGGGGCAGAGCGCAAGTGGGTTGGTGTCGGAGCCCCACGGCGACTCTCGTAGGTTGATCGGGCGTTGACAGGGGACGTCACACTTCTTTTGTGACGTGCGTGGGATGGGGGTGACGGGGCCCATCTGTGAGGCGAACCATCTGGCGTCGTCGGCGTTGTCGTCGTCCATGGTATACAGTGCGTCGAGCGGCAGCGGCATGTTCCCCCGAAGATCAGGGTGAAGATCAGGGTGCAATGTCAAATTGACGTTTACGTCACGTGACGTGATTTGCTGAGGAGGTGCGGCGTGTCCGGTCGCGTCGAGGCCAGCGCCGTGGAGCAAGGCGTCCATCGCCTCATCGTCGCCACTCAGCCCCGCGGGCATGTGGAACAGGTCGGCATGCAAAGGCGAAAGCGGAAAGGCGTGAGACATCGAAAAATTTTTTGCGTCTAGAAGCTCGCCGATTTTTCGGGTGCTCGGATTTCCGAGCTCTTTTTTAATTTTTTGAGAAATGATAGGGTAAATCGCAAAAATATGCTTTCCAGTCTGTTGTTTCCTATCAAGCTTACTTTTGATTCCCCCCCTTGTACTATCTGTACACCACCCCATGCGTAGTCAAACATTTTGTCACTTTTTCCCCCTTTGTACTATCTGTAACCACCCCATGTGTAGTCAAACGCGAAAGACCTCCATGGTCTGCACGATTGACTTCAGGCACTCTCGGTTTGTTTGGCAGCCGCAGCCGCGGAGAGCGTGGGTAGGTCTTCGTCGTCGTCATCAGAAGCATCCACTGCTTTGAACAACGAGGCGAAGCTGCGAGTGTGAACGCTTTCGTCGACCCACCTTACATGCTTCACCTTAAGCTTACGGACCGTGGTGCTTGGTGAGCAAACGCTCGATGGAGAGGACGACAGAGTGTTGATGGCTGCCATTGTGCATGGAGTAAATTCCGAACCATGGACGGCCTTCTCCGTGTACACAGTGATGCGTTCCTGTTTAAGTGTTGCGATGCCGACATCTGTGTCGTCCTCTTCGTTGGACTCAAGTTCGTTGGACTCAAGGCAAAGTTCATCTTCGTCGTCCTCTTCGTTGGACTCAAGTTCGTTGGACTCAAGGCAAAGTTCATCTTCGTCGTCCTCTTGGTTGGACTCGTCCTCTTGGCAAAGTTCGTCTTCGTCGTTCTCCTCGTCCTCTTGCTGCTCCTCTTGCTCCACCTTGTTTGCGTCCTTCTCTACTTCCGCCTCCTCCTCGTCTTTGTAAATTATCTTTCCGCCTCGTCCGACCTCAAACCAGACATTGCTATCCACCACCTCTTTGCGCTTAGGCTTCGGTTGGGGCAGAGGCTGACGCGACTGTGGCGACTGTGGAGGCTGAGGCTGCTCAGGCGACTGTGGAGGAGGCGACTGTGGAGGCGTCGATATTGGCGTCGAAGATTGCTGCATGAAAGAGTGCTGATTGAACGGTACGGAAAGGCGATTCTTTGTCGCTTTCATGTCCGCAATCACCGGAATCTTGGTCTCCCCGTTGATAAAGTTGATAAAGTGCATCGCGGCTTCTGGGTTGAAGAAGTGGACATTGCATGTGAAGCGGCCATTGGGCACCTTGGAAATGTAATTGCCGGAAGCGTCTGTCTTAGGCATGCAGATCTTCCAGATCTGGCCGGATTTGCGAGCGATTTGCTCAATGAAGTCTTTGCTGGTGTTGCGATCGATGTGGGTGAGGTAGACATCGACAGGAGCGGTATCGGCGATTTGAGTGATTCGATCGGCGTGCTGGAAAGCGCAATCTGAACGTGTGCACCCTGAGCCGTATCGGCACGGGATCCGAGCACGATAGTCAGACTCGGACGGGATCTTCTTGGTCACCGTCGGGAGCTCCTTGGTCAAGCTCGTAGGCGGTTCGTCGTTAGCGTTGGTACATACATTCTCTTCGATTGTCTCGCAGATATTTGAGTGATGGAAAGCGCAATCTGAACGTGTGCACCCTAAGCCGTATCGGCACGGGATTCGAGCACGATAGTCAAACTCGATGTTGGTCTTCGTAGGTACCTCTTTGACCGAATTCGTGGGCAGGTCGTTGTCGGCGTAAGTACAGACCTTCTTCTCCTCATTAATTATACCAGTGACGTAAAAAAAGTCGGTCAGTGGCGTTTCCCTTGGCGACGGTGAAGTTGCCCATGGCTTCATGTTCGTCACGCGCGATGATCCGATTCCACTCGTCTGGTAGGTGACACAGTTGCGCCGTGAATAGAGCATCGGGAGAGAAATGGGGGGGTGAGGACAAAGCCTCGTAGCCTCGTTAGATAAATTTTTCGCTGATGAAAAATTTTTGCTGATGAAAGAAAATTTTTCGCGTCACGAAATTTTTTCGCATGCAAAGCAAGGTACCTTGTCCAAAGTGTGGTGTACTCTACGCGTGGAATGCGTCACAGAAGCGCGTTCGCAATCACGGCAGCTGTCGATTTGATACCCCGGCGCCGAAGAAACCATCTTTTAGCGTGAGAATTGCTCCACCTCAGGCAAATGTTTCCGACAACGTTCGTGTGTCAAACGTTTGGGGATATGATGCTGACCAATTGCAAAGCGACAAGAAGAAGACCGAGGATGAGTACCGCAAAAACAGCCTGGAGAATGAACAGTGGATGAGAGAGGCTCGAAAAAAATACGATACAGAGCTCAAAGAAAAAGAAGCGCTTGATAAAATTGAGGCTGAGCAAAAAGAGGCATGTGATAAGGCGGAGGCTGAAAAAAAGCGCCGTTTCTATCAGCCTCAATACACTGCACTGAATATCAAGAAGCAACAGAGGCAACAGAGTTCCGACATTTCAGTTTACTGGATCGACTCTAATGGTGGTTTCTATAATGTAAACGACAAAGACCCCTATATGCAGCATGTATGTCGCACACCATCGCCGTCGCCGCCGCCTCGTCTACGGAAAAAAATGTGGTGCAAGGTTTACTGGAACTCGAACTTTGGTGTCACAACCGATATGTGCGAGGGAGAGTGGGAGATGCAGTGGGTGTATCGATTTGTATGAGAATATCAATAGTAGGGTTGCTTTGGTTATCTTGTTTCAAGTCCCTTTTTTTGAGTCAGCTGGTAAAAAAATTGTTACCCCCTACGGGGATCGAACCCGTGGCCACAGGATTAAAAGTCCTGCGCTCTGCCGACTGAGCTAAGGGGGCCTTATTATATATACAAATAAAGGAAAATATTTTTTAATAATTACCGCACTCATAATTATGAATAAACGCACAAAATGCGACAGACAAAACAATGTACAAAACAAACAGTACTAACAAACACGCATGAAAAGTTATGTATCCAATCAGCATCCTTTTCATCATGCGTAAAATGTCGTTGATGACCGAGACATCTAGTTCAGCATTTTGGCGAACTTGGATCATAAATTCGAGAGTAAATTTTTCTCAAAAAATTTTGATTCGAAAGAATGCCTCGTTCTCAAGCATGGACAATGCAAGAGGATTGTCTACTTTCTTCAGCAGTGAATGCCGTTGGCACTGAGTGGGAGAAAGTCGCGAATGTGTTTAATATGCATACAGCAGTCACATGTCTCAGAAGCCGCGATTCCATGCGCCATCGATGGGCGAGATTGTGCAACGAGCTCAAATGCGATGAGGTCATGGAGGATATATTGAAGTCGATATCGGAAGAATCGGAAGTGGATCTTGACTTTATTTCTTTTCTAATGAATACATCTGACGACGAGATTTTGTCTACACTCGACTGTGTTTAGATGCCAATATCGTCTTATTCGGCTTTCTCTTGTAAGACGGGCTGTCGATATAAGCATGAATGCGTGTGTTCTGCTTAGCATACTCCATGCCGCAATGGAAAAGGTCGCCTCGAAAGACGACCATGAATCCAGTTTGCATCTGGATTGTAACGCATCCACCAGTGAATGGCCATATTCTGAGTGTTGTGTTGTCCTCTAAGGCGTAGATGAGCGCCAATGGAACAGTATCGGGATGTACATTGATGAGAGATAGCGGCTCGGCAACATCTGTGTGTTTGGGTTGACGTTTGCATCCAGGTAGACTCCGTAATGCATAAACATCCTTGACTTGCTTGTTTCGCAACAAACCCTTCTTGGTGAGGTATTCTTTCAACCGTGTACGCATCCTGCTATGCCATTCACCAGTGCCTTGAAGGCGCAAACCATCTGTTGTGACATCGCCATGTTCATCGATGTCATTGAATATGGGTACAAAGCATGTCTTCTGGTTTATATCATTGCGCATTTCCTCGTCAACGACGACAGTGCCTTCGCGCAAAACCACAAACCCGCGCGTATGCAGCAGGTGCTCAATCTGTTCATTCGTCATGCCGGGTTGTTCATTGGTGCAACGTTTGACGTTCTTTGCACCATCGTTGTTCACCGTAAAATTTGGCGTCGAATCATTGAGTGCGTCGTCGATCAGTTTCTTCTCTGCGCGTGTCTGCACCTGTCTTGGTGCATGAACCCATTCGTACCTCTCAAACTCACGCAACTCGGGGGCCTCGTTGGAAAAGTGGACACGCTTTTTCATGTCGGCGATTTTTGCGAAAAATTTTGGTTTCGGGAGCAAATGCAATGTGAGCATTTGGTTACTTGTTGTCCTTATGTCCATGTCCTTATGTCCAGGTCCTTATGGTCACAAGTGCAAGCGAGACGGATATCTCGTCAATATGTGTGGTAAAATGCGTTAATTGCACGGTAGAAAAAATTTTCCAGAAAATTTTGGAATTTGAGAGAATCTTTCAGATTTGACCTCGCAGAAAATTTAAGAAGTGTGATGCAGCTTCCGACGAATATGGATTTCACGGGCGGCATGCGTCTGCGTGTCTATGCGTTCGAGGAGATGGTGAGCATCAACGCACTTCAATCTACATTTGGACAGTCTTATCGTAATGCGTCTCCCACTTGTGTGCAAGATAAACTGACGTCTGAAGAGATTGAACGTAAAGCTGACATGCAAATTGCCAACGTTCTGAAGATTGGCAAGGTAGCGCGTCAGCTTGCGTACAATGTGATCGCCGAGAGCGGAAAGCATAGTGAGAAGGTGGGTAATGAGAAGATGTCCGATGAGCAGATGCACAATGAGAAGATGCACATTGAGATGCACGATGAGAAGATGCACGATGAAAAGATGCACGATAAGCAGGATATATACGAGGCCGCATACATGATGCAATCGCTTAGCAAAGGTCTTTAAATTTTAAAGTTATACAGTTTCACTTGAACAATATCCAACGTACAATACCACCCGTTTTTGAGTTACGAAATGCAGGAATCATAAGTTTCACCTTCGCATTAGAACCAATCTTCCATTCTGGTCCGGCCAGCGATGTAACGCCATTGTAATTATCGTCTACAAATTGTTGTGCTGTGTACGACAGAACGAGTGGAGTATCTATGGAGGAGTGGACCGTGTTTATTGCATTCGGCTTCAATTTTGCAGCAGTGGTCTTGACAGTATTTTTGGGTGGTGTCGCGTATCTTGATCTTGTCTCATGCATTCTGAGTCTTTTGATCATAGTAAGACATGTGTCTGTGTTCTTTGCGTGGATGCCGAGTCTGTGACATTCGTTGATGAGGTTGGTTTTTACAGGACTTTTGTTTCGACCCATTATTTTTCGGATTTATATTTTTGACAAAAATATGAAGTCAATTGTGAAGACCCGGCGCAAGAAGTTCGACTCGGTCATCACGGACGCGGTCAATAACTTGCGCTTCACGCTGGACATAGCGACGACAAACACCGCTCCGCAGCGTGGCATGCTTCTCAACCGCTTTGAAGAGTCGGACTCCCGTATCAAAAGCATCAACGTTTCTGCGATCTGTTACTATGACAAAGCCTTTGAGGACCATATTGAGTACACGACAGCTGAACTCAAGAGCATGGCTGGGTACACCGCAGACACGATGACCTTTGCGAGTGAGTGGCATGACGCGGAGACGAACCAGATCACCGGCATCACGACCAAGACATTCACGAAAAAAGGCGGCTTCTCGTGTTGGGATGTTATCCAGAACATAAAAAAGTTCGAGAAGCTTGACCGACCCAAGTCGAAGTGGTTTGGGGGTGTCGACTGCCACCATATCTTCTACGAGGGCATCTACTTTAACAATGACAAGAAGACGCTTGGTATTTCTTGGGGGTCTTAAGTATGTACCAAGAGAGGGGTTTAGGGGTTTGAAAAGAAAGGGAAAATTAGATGACCACTATTCCGTTTGTACCTCAACCCGTTATTCGCATGTGCGCTGTGACTTGCTGGCGCGCTCAAAGTCGGTTTTGACTTCGAGATAGCCGATGCCACCTGGCGCGTACGCGCGTTTGACCGCCCGCGTGTGCCATGTCGCAAGCTTGCCCGCCACGCGCCCAACCATACGCCACATGCGCATGCATTGTGCGAGTCGCTCATCATACAGCTCTGCAAACAATTGATCAAAATCAGTTTGTTTGATTTCCTCCCCTGCTTCTTTTGCCGCTGATTCAAGGCTGACATCGTAGTTCATGATGGTGTTAACGACGCCTTTCACTAGAAGCGACTTGCCGTTGAGGACAAGGTCACAAAACTTACGAACATCGAACCATCCGCGCATGAAGTTTATGGCACTGATTTCGCGTATTACCAAGTTTTTGCGAATGTACTCCTCATATTCGTCCATTTCTTCCTCTTCGTCCATTTCGCTCAAATCGTCTGCCGTGGAGTGGAAGAGCGTGCCAATCCCATCAGCAATGAGGCACAGGGTAAGACGACTCTCGTATGTCAGCTGCATATTTTTCCGAAAAAATCCGAAAAATAAATTATTGATGCCATCGTCTTCGCCGTATTCGAAAGCCGCAATCATTGCACTTGTCGCCGGACTGGACAAGAGACATGTTTGGCATTATCTTCAGAAGGTGCACAAGATTGACATTGTTTGCAAAGGCAATCGCAATATTCCATCAAAACTAGAAATCATAAAGAAGATCCATGCTTTGCGCAACATCTCTGTAGTGATTGCAGACATTCAACGAATGAAGCTTATGTATCTCGAGAAGCCGGGTAGCAAATTGGAAAGCGACGAGGAGGACGAGGAGAAAGACGAGGAGAAAGACGAGGAGGAAGAAGACGAAGAAGAGAAGGACTCGGGTGAGGAGGAAGAAGACGATGTAATTGAAGATCTTAAAGCAGAACTTGCTGCGCGTGGAAAGAAAACGCACGGCAATTCCTTGATGCTCGTGAGACGCCTTCTGAATTCTCTTTCAGAGGAATAGATGTGTATTGTCTCTATAGTGTGTGGATTGTAACTATATGTTGTAGAGAATACATTTTGCATCAACTATTCAACAAATACAATCGGAACCGTCTCATGCTGTAGTGTTTTGACGGCAATGGGACGGATAATGTTGATCGGTATGGTGGGAATGACTGATGTGGGCGATGATGTGTTTTGTTTAGCGTAGGGTGTGCGCGTAGGCGTAGGTGTATTGAACTTAGTGTGGCAGTCAAGGATTTTCATTTCTATATCGACGCGTTCGTGATCATCGAATGCATGAACAACGATGACTTCGTTGTGTAGTTCTACCCAACATATAGCATGTATAGAGTCACGGAAGATGTACTCTTCTGTCTTGTCCAAGTACATGATTCGTTGCATAATGAGAGACGAACCGAATGATTCGATGATGTAGGTGCTGTCAGTCCATGTGTTGGTAGCCTTTATCGTTGTGCTTGCAATGTGAGATGCACGAGTGGCAAGGTCATAAGCGGCATTTGACATTAAATTTTTCCGAAAAACTTTTTGCAATGAATAAAATGTACCCCGAACATCCGGCATTGGCATTCTCGCGATTGTTGGTATGCATTCGCAAGGCACGCAAAATCATCAACTCCGACGAATACAGATTATCAGATGTCGAGTTCCAATCATGCGGTGGCAAAAAAGAAAAAACTGGTGGACTAGATTACAGTTACAGACGTCAACTTGTTTATGCCGAACGCAGTTTGCGTAAAATGATCAAGGGCGATATGTCCATGTTTGACGACTCAAAGACACCTGGGAAGAAACAAGTGGTCGACATGATGCGAATCATTCATGCAATTTTGGACGATACAAACGATTCGTGCAAAGGCACAACGTGGTCCGATTCTGACAATGAGGATGTGGATGACTTTGATGGTGAGGACGAAGAAGAGGACGAAGAAGAGGACGAAGAAGAGGGTGCAGAAGAGGATGCAGAAGAAGAGGATGATGACGAGGACGATACTGGTGAGACCGGTGCCGAAAACGAGGATGAGGAGAACGATGATGAGGAATACAATGACGAGGATGCTGAGCAAGAGAGCGAATATGAGGATGGCGAGGACGAGGAGGATAGCGATGCTGGTGAAAACGATGAGGAGGGCGATGAGGAGGGCGATGATGATGATGACGAGGGGGATAATGGACGCAATGCGCTCGCGTGTATGTGAAAAGTGAAAAGTGTGCGCCACATATTTTGAGTTATATATTTTCGTGTTTCTCTCGTTTCAGTATGTGCACGAATATACAGCATCGACACTTGTGGTGCGAATTGCGGTAGCATTCGCGACATTGTTGGTGTGCGGGTAGCCGTTGTTTACAAGTCAGTACATGAACCTTAACGGTTGTTGTTCGATTGATTTGATACACCATACGGATTTTTCCTCCTTTACGAATATCGTAAGGGTACTTCGTCAAGTCCATTTTGATGATGGTTTTATCTTCGGGATCGTATACGGGAACCAGTCGCGTTTCATTGCGCAGTGCTACATTACAGAGAATGTTGAGGGCCATAAAACTTTTTCCGAAAAAAATTTTAAAAATGATCTGTGGAATCGATGGATGCACTAAAGCTGCCAGGCACCGCGGCTTGTGTAAAGTCAAACAGAAGTCAATGCGACTGCGCGCGAAAATACCGATCGTGACATACTTGGACTTCAAGATTGGCACAATGGTCAATGTTTGGTGGGACAACTATCAGAGATATTTCACTGGACGTGTTGTCAAAAACAATGTTGTCCGACGCAAGACCAAGATCGATTATGTTGACGGCGATGTTCACTGGCACAATATGGAGTTTATGCCTTATATTGTACTTTCCGTTCCGATAGAGGAAGCTGTCATTGACAAGGAAAAGCTGACAAGTGCAGTAAAGAATTTGGTCACGTGCTCGATATGTTGTGAGACATTCAATGTTCCTGTGACAACGAAGTGTATGCATACATTTTGCAAGGAATGTCTGACTCGTGCTCTTACAACTCGCAAGAACTGTCCTCTTTGCAACGATGACAACATCAAATCTATGCGTGATACGGTACCGGAGAACCGATTCAATGATATTATGAGTATCATGCACATTCCGACGACTGAATATTCAGACAACGAGACATCGGATGCGTCGTTATCGCTTCTTTCACTCGCTGGTGCGTCGACTTCTTTGCCGACAACTTCTTTGCCGACAATGTCTTTTGTATCGCCCGGTTCGCCGTCTTCATCTGCTACTATTACACCTTCCCTACCGTCCCCCCTATACGCATGTCATAAGTGTGGTGGGAAAAAGTTGGCCAGAGCGCATGCTTGCGGTAAGTCGTGCATTCAGTAGCGTTGATAAAAATGTATAATCGTGAGTGGAAAGAACAGGTTCCAATCTGTTTATTTCATTCTACATTTCTCATATTGGCAGCAGAGGCGCGCGCGGCTCCTCGCGCTCGCTCACTGCGTTGGTTGGTGGGAGCAGCGCTCGGAACGGCATCCCGTACTGTCTACCGACAGCTACCGACAGGCTAGCTACAGATAGGCTTTCCGCTGCCTTACAAGTGATGTCCGCCTCACAAATATCCACCCAATGCATAGTTCCATTTCCGTCCGAATGGTAGTCTGCCTCGTGGCGGATGCCAAAATTCATAATCTTCAGGGTCTCCATCCTTGCCCATGGCGTAGTCAAACCCTTTCGAAAAGATCACCTCATTCGAGTGCAGCGCAAGGAGATATAAACCATTTGTGGTGTCATGCTGGTTGTAAACAATATATTTTAAATCCTGCCATGCATCATCTGTGTCAAAATCGATGCAAAATGTCTCTGTTGAAAAACCTCGTAGAAGACCACAAGGTACTTCAAGGGTAAGCTGGCAAAGCTCATTCCACGCTTTTTCCTCATCGGACCACTCTTCTAGTCCCATATTATTCTTGTCAGTGTTGTAGTACCATGGAGACTTGATCCTTTCAGACCGAATACGATCCAATGCAATAACGACCTGACGTTTTGCACCAAAACAGTGAGGAACATATGGAAGACGCCAAAAGATAGCACTTGCGCGAAGAAGAGCGGCAATCGTTCGAACATCGCAGTATAGAAGAATGGCAATCAGTATGTCCGACGGAAGCGTGTGCAAATGAAGATCAGTGCCTCGTAGCATTGCACTCCTTTTTGTTTTTGCAAAAATGTTGAAAAAAGTTTTTTGGTAGACTTAGCTTAGCTACCGACCGAGGACCCCCACATCCACCCCCAGCTACCGACGAGATCATGTCGGTAGCTGTCTTACGGTGTCCAGTAATCTCGTGGTCACACACTTTCTACTGGCATCTATGTTCTGTATGCCCTACCGGACCCATCACCACAGTGTCCGGTAAGTTGTTGTTGTTTTCGTCAGGATTAGTTAACGCCCATTCGTTAAGATGTTGCCACTGCTTGTAACCATTGAGCAGTGTCTGTGATGCAGCGTAGTGTCCTTGTATCGTCTCCAGTGTGACATATTTGTTCTTGTTGAAAGTAAGTCGATGCATCTGACAGAGCTTCTTCAAGTTTGATCTTATGTTCGCTTCTTTTTCTTTGCCGCTCTCTGCATCGCCAGATAGCATAGTCCATAGAGCTTCTTTCTCTACAAAGTATTCGTCTCCAACTTTGATGGGGCGTGGCGGTGGCTGCATTATTTTCTTCAAAAATTTTCCCGCTCCCGCCATAAAAAATTTTTCATTTTCAAATGTTCAATACTCCAGTGCGTCTTACAGATAATTCGTCGCCGCCGGCAATCGGGCGTGTGCAAGCGCGTGCGCGTTTTAACGGCAATGTGCGCATGTTGCAGCTACCTGCATGTATCATGATTGCCACTACAACGCTGGAAAAGGGGTGCTACTACGTGACCACGACACGTGAGATGATCACAATGGATGTGTTCTATGTCGAGATATGCGAGGTTTATGGCGACTCGGTTGTGTACCGTATCGCCCCGCAGCCGCCTCTTCTCTCTCCTCTCACGCTTGAAGCAGCGAATGTGAGTCTGCAAAACACCCAACATAAAGTTGGCAACGTGAACACGAGCTCTTCCACACCATACTTCGAAGCCGATGGGAAGATATTCTATCTCTCACTCATGACCAAATTGATCTAGTCTGAAACTGACCCGTCGGATGATTCGTCGGATGATGCGTCGGGCGATTCGTCGGATGATGCGTCGGATGACTCTGACTCGTCGGATGATTCTTCTCTTTGCAAAACATTGTCACTAACTTGCCAACGGGTGTCCAGAATATCAATATCAATTTCTCCAGATCCTGTAATCGGAATAGGTTCTGTGCGGCAGTATGGGCAGTGGGGTGCGTCTGTGTTTATGCAGTAGCGCAGCAAACATCCTTGATGGGTGACATCGTGGCAGGATGGGCATTGAAACCATTCTACATTGTATCTTATCTCTAAGCGTTTTAGACAAATACAACATCGATGAACGCCATCACCATTTTGTCTCAGCGCAGAACTTTGTAGAAATTTGCGTTTCTTGAAGACGAGTTGTGGTTCAGTGGGCGGTTTATGGGCTAGACCGGATCGAGTGGTGACCATCCTTATTTTTTCGAAAAATTTAAATTTCCATCTGAATGCAGCACGAGGAAGTATGGCTTGATCTGGCGGCACTCGTCGAGGAGGATCTCCTGCAAGTCGGGGCGGTTGATCACGCTCGTGTATGGCAGCTTGAAAAAGATAGTCGCATGGAAACTGCGTACATTCTCATTGACATGTTACCAACTCATGAGTTGGGATTGATTCATACATCCGGCGTGCATCGCTGGCCGGATGCGGTGTTTATTAGGCGTCCCGACACTCCACCTGCTATTATATGGGACAATATCACCGGAGTTAGCTATAGCACAGTGTGGTATAATAGTGAAATACGCTAATATAACACTCTATAAATGCATGGGGAAATACATCGCAAGCTATGACATACAACACTCTATAAATGCATGGGGGAATACAACGCATGTTTGTGCTCGGTTGTATAGTTACGTGCTATCTGAGCAACTTTTGGACAACATTCTTTGCAGTAAGGTGTTTCGAATATATGCGCGATAATGGAATCATCGAGTAGGCTCGTGGACGGTTCCAGCCATAAAACGCTTGCGGACCCATATGTCGTAGCATCGCAGTGGTAGGGAAAGTTTCCCATGCATGGTGCGCATGTCAAACATGGATGCAAGTGATTCTGAGCATTGCGAATCAGATCGCGTATAATTGGACGCCATTTCCCATCAACTCGCGCTCTGCGTAATTGTTTGGCTTCGTTATCAGATATGTTGTAGTAAAGTATTCTTTTTGCGTTCATTTGTATATTGGCTATGGTGACGTGGATGGTAATGATCATTATTTTTCACAAAAATGTTTTCATTATTTTCATGGGTTTTACAGTATTTTGGACTAGACTCGCCGCATCATACGCCGCCACCAACACCGTCGCGACCATTGCAAGTGTTACGACTACCACCCGTATCGCCATCACCATTACAATCGATGGTGACAAATGACTATGAGTACACTCTTGATACTTCACAGACGCATTCTTAAAGGCATTTGTATCCTCGGTATGCGTGTGCACGCATGGTGCCATCTTTATTCAATGCGTACCAACGATTGCAATTTGGACACAATTGTTGATTTGGATGGCGTGATGTTTGTGGCGGTGTTGGAGGCGGTGTTGGTGGCGGTATTGGTGTTGATGGCCGTGTTGGCGGCGTTGGTGTTGCTGGCCGTGTCGGTGGCGGGGTTGGTAGTGGTGTTGGTGGTTGTCGCGGTCGCGGTTGTCGCGGTGGCCGTGCTTTTGGTATGTGCCATTTCTTGCATTGCAGGTCTTGTACGTAAAAACGTTTGCCTTCAATCGCAGTTTTGTGTATTGCTGACGCCTTCAACCAATTTCCACTTGCAATGGCGTATGTGAGTGCGCGTTTACCTGCTATAGTGGACTGACCGGTTAAGTTCTGATGAGCGACGACAAATCTTGCAGGCTTGCTGTAACCAGGGGAAGGTCGATACATACCCACGTCATCTTGCATGTGTTGCCAGCATTGTGTACAAAAACAATTGCCGTAGAACATTGTGTTTATCTGTGTATCATTATCGTAGTGCCAGCCAATTGTCCACTTGACCACATGCTTCTCACAATTGTCAGTATCACAAACCGTGGACATGAAAAGGTCGCCCCAAGTAAAATTTTTGCAAAAAATTGTAAAATTGAATAGAATAATCGGGGTTTCAATCCGTGTAATGCACGCAACTCTATAATTTTTTGATTTCCCGCCACTTGTCGCCTTTCAAAATGGAGTGCTGCATATGTATGGACAAGTCGGTCGCATGCTGTTCTTCGTGCTCCAACTCATTTTGCACGCGTTGCATGGTGGAGTGCGACGAGTGCAAACGGTCGCATTGTCTCACTTGCTCGAATGCGTGCGACAGTTGCGGTGTAAATGTGTGCAATTCTTGTACGTTGACCATTGATACATGCAGCTGCTGTAAGCAAGACTTCCACTCGGTGGTTTGTGTCTCTTGCGTTGCGAAGTCGTGGCTTAAGATGAAGGCGACTCCGCAATGCGAGGAGTGCAAACAGTATTGCAATAAATGCGGTACATGCAATGTGAACTCAATCATAAAAGGACAAACGTCATGTCCTATTTGTTTGGATGATTTCGACGGGAATGGTGTGTTTCAATATTGTGGAGTACATTTGGTTTGCAAGGAATGTGACGCGGATCTTTATCACTCTAAAGGCTGTCCGATTTGTCGCAAAGGCAAAACTACTCTGGAGACTTCCGTTTGAGTTCTGTAAACTTCCACATTGTAGGCCATGTCGCTTGTTTGTCATCGTCGCTCTCTTCAAATTCCTGTTTAATCTTATCAAGAAGATTGCCTGCTTTGTTGCTCGTGCCGCCCCAATATTGATCTGGTAGCACATCTTCAATAAATTTATCTTGTGCCTGCATAAGGGCATGCTTTTTTTCGTCGTTTTGACTGATTCCTGTCTTGAGAAGAGTGTGCATGATGTTGTCTTTTACGGCGTCCCATTTTGCCACATCGAGTTTAACTTGTCTGCCCATTTGATTGGCAGCGCTCAGATTAGCCGATGCGTAAATGAGCAAACGTGATTTCCAAACATCATCATCAATGGGCGGCTGCTGATGTTTTTCCTTGTGTGCTTGAAATGCGTGCATGCAACTGGGGAATGGAACGCCGAAAATGGTCACTGGAAGTTGAATCGGAGAAAGACCTGAGATGGATGTCGCGCATGGATCTGGTGGTGGGTCTTCAAAGTTTTCCCAAATGTTGTCGTTGTCAAACGGATTAATGTCAAGGTACTTATCCAGTACTTGTGAAAGCTCTGCATGCAGCTGTGCATGACGGGGATCAGTGCTGAGATCATCTACGGCTTTGAGTACTGCATCGAGTTGTGCATTTGCAATCGACGACATATTTTTTTGAAAAATTTGCTGAAGAATAAATTTTTCCAAAAATGTTGAAGAAGAACGAGGAGTGCCGGGTGTTCAAGGATGGCAAATGGCACGAAGCGACGATCATTAAGGTGAATACGAAGTCGGCGCAAGTCAAGTTGAAGGAAAAGTGTGCGTCTTCCATCACCGTGTCATTTGACAAGATTTGGAAGAGCAAGAAGCGTGTTGTGCACAAACGTACATTTGGAGGAAAAGCAGACTCTAGGGTCGCTACGAAGCGTATCGGCAGACATCGCAAGCTCGTCGAGGTTGTGCCGACTTTCTTTCATCCGTCGCGGGTTCTCGGCAATTTTGGAGCAATGTTGCAGGATTCTGAACTTCGCAGCAAGAGTTTCATGTTCTTTAATGACAATCACGATCAGTGGGTGTTTGCGGGACTCCATCCAACCATTCGGCAAAATGCGGGTGGCGGCAATGCGATTGCCCGACCGTGGGAGTACTGTGGCGACGCCATTGGCATTCCTACGGGACCTTATGCTTCTCTTGATATGATTGTCGTTGTCAAGATGAAAGCAGATGAACCGGAAATTACATGTACCGTCAAAGATGTTATCGACGAGGCTTTCAATCGTGCGGTACGCAAGCAGCTTTCCAATCCGGAGAAGACAACCTTCTATTACTCCGCGGATGCCAATGATCCGCAAGGTGTGCGACTCGGCTTAGGCATTTTTGCCGGCTTGGTTGGCACGGATGTCGTTGATTTGATTACACACAAGCTTAATACCCTTCCTCAGGCGGTGCAAAAGGCTCGTGTGACTGGTATTATTCCCTAGTAGACCGGATTCACTATGATTTTTATAACAATTTAAATCAGCAGACTTCTATTTTCTAGGAGGCGGCGCTGCATACTCTCGTGCATGAACTGATAATGCATATTTTGATAATTCCTTATTCGAGTTTCAAGCGAGGTTGTGGTTTCAAGCTTCTTCCCCATGTTGTTTTGCAGTAGAAGTGCAAGGTAAAGTAGGGGTAAGGGAGTCGTGATACGAATGTCGTTACCGTGCAAAATTGTACAGCCTTTTCTTGTAGCCGTTCGAATACTTGTTGGATGTTGCATGGTTGTATGACTGATCGTATGAATGCCAAACAGCTTCTCTTTTGCCCACACAAATGGGAAATCTTGCCAAAGTTGTACAGGGGTGAATATGAGACGCGGATTGTCTTTGACATAAATCTTGAGGCTGTCAAAATCATCATTGCAGATTGCTTCAATGACTAACAGTATTTCACGTTTGTATGTGTCCACATGAATGATTTCTGGAACACGAGCACAGTTGAGGACCATCTGTTTGTAGTACGCCAACGACATTGTCCCAAGTTTGAAGAACATATCAAAATCTTTATGAAAGAAAGTATTTCGTATCCCAATTGCGTTCATGTGATGTGACGCCATTTTCATCAACATTCTTTTTGCCACTGCACACCACATATCATCGGTAATAGATGCATGAATAACTTTGCATGTGCGGCTTGCATTGTTCAGCGCGCTTATTGGAAGCGCGAGCTGTACCAATTCGCGAGGCAAGTTGGATATTGACATTGACATTTTAAAAATTTTTCGCAAAAAAATTGCAATGCTCTCTAAAGCACAGACAAAAAACGCATCTCGTGACAGACGGAGGCAACGGCAAGCATCCGAGAGGGCAAAGCAAGCAATTCAAGAGCAGCGAGAGAAGTGGGCTTTGGGTGTGATTAAGTGGTATTGTCATCTTTGGGACTTTTTAAAACCTACTGCATGGATGAACCCGCACAAAAAAGCCAAGCTTGTTGCTCTTATCCGCAAGGGCTGCGACGGAAGATTTGAGAATTGGTGCAAGGCAGACGGGTATGTGATCTTTAGAATAGCAGGCGATCTGCAAACTACGAATTCGATGCATTCTTACTATGCTGAAACTAGCTT
>Ga0315315_10001225_pt1 | contig 23360 bp, 24 predicted proteins | sample M140m3416metaG_FD_203699 | JGI IMG/M metagenome (GOLD analysis project Ga0315315, IMG submission 203699) | Ammonia-oxidizing marine archaeal communities from Monterey Bay, California, United States - M1 40m 3416 | ecosystem: Environmental > Aquatic > Marine > Intertidal zone | place: USA...
ATTGATATAGATATATTAAATGAATTAACAGAAGAATATGGTGTAAAATGGGCTATCAAATCTTTAAAAAATGATATTACAATTGATACAAATATTACATTATCAAAATTTGATACAAAAGATAATTCAACTTATAATATATCTAAAACATTTTATGATTTATTTAATAATAAATTTATTTATTACAATAAGGGATGGTATTGTTATAACGGAAATTACTGGGAATATGAAGAAGATAATATTACAATGATTAAATTTTACTCTACAAGATTTGCTGATTACTTTTTTAAATTAATACAAAATAATAATCTTAAATTTACTAATAATATAAAAGAAAATGAAAGAGAAAAAATACAAAAAGAAAACAATGATATTCATAAAATTATAAAATCAATTAGAAATGAGAAGAAGATAACATCATTTATTAAACATTCAATCATTCATTTTACTAAACCTAGTAATTTTAAATTTAATGATTTTTCTCATATAATTCAACATAGAAATTGTGTATATAATTTGAAATCTCATAGGATAGAGCCATCAAGTCCATTATATTATACATCTCAAACAACAAATCTAACAATTGAAGGTGAGAATGATAAATTATGTGTTGAATTACTTGATATTATTGATAATATATTTTATGATAATCCATCTAATAGAGATATATATTTAACAGTATTATCAACTGGGTTGTATGGGAAAACACTTGAGAAGTTTACGCTGGCTAATGGTGCTGGTAGAAACGGAAAGGGTTTACTCAATGAATTAATAGAATCTATGTTGAATACAGATAGAATAACTGGATATTGTGCACGTGGTAAGCCAGTTATGTTCCAGAATCAATCTAAAACTGGACCTGACCAGGAGCTCGCAAATTTATCATATAAAAGGCTTGTTATTGTAAATGAACCAGAATATAATAAAAAATATAATTGTTCTAAAATTAAAGAAATAACTGGAAATTCAGCTATAAATGCTAGAGGGCTTTATTGTAAAGATGATAGAGTAGAGCTTAGACTTACTCTAATATGTGAAACTAATCATAGAATAGCATTTGATAGTGTTGATAATGGAATACAAGAAAGATTGATAGAAATCCCATTTAAATCAACATTTAGTGAAGTTAAAGAAAATGATTTGGAAAATTTAATATTTAAACAAAATAAATATTATAAAAGTGATGAATTTAAAAAAAAATATGCTGAGGCTTTATTTTGGATATTAACTAAATATTACAAATCATATTCTGATAATAATAATGTAATTAAATTAAATGATGAAGTAAGAAAATTGAATAAAAAATATATGATTATGAGTGATTTATTCACCTTTTGGTTAGATAATAATTTTAAATATACTGGTAATAAAAAAGATTTTATTAAATTAAAAGATATATTTGAAACATATAAAGATAGTGACTATTACAATAATTTAAGTAATAAATGTAGAAGAACACATAATAAAGGATGGATTAGAGATAAACTGAAAGATCATATCTTATATAAAAAACATTTTAAAAGTGTTATTAAAATTAATAAAAAACAGTTAAGGTCAGTATTAGTTGGATATATTATATATAATAAAAATGAAGAAGATTTTGATGAAGATGATGAAGAAATATAAAAAAAAAGGACATAAATGGGTGGGGTTACAAATACTGCGTGGTGGGGTTACATTCTTTGTAAGGGGGGTTACAAAAATTGCACCATCAGTAAATCCATTTTTTGAAAAAAAATATTAATTTATATGTTCTTTTACTGTTCATTTTATTTTTTTTTTTAAGAAAAATAATAAAAATAGTAAGGGTTACAAATATTGTACCTAATAACTTAATTTACATAGAAGAAGAAAAAAAAATAAGAAATAAGCAAAATGGGTGCAAAAAATGTACCCTTTTAGCAGTTTTTGCACCCCTAATTCAAATTATTAAATTTTTATAATTTTAATAATTTTTAATCCTCTCTCAGTCTCTCTCTCACCCTCTCTAAATAGTCATAGTTGTCACAATTTAAGATTGTTTTGAAATTTAGAAAAAAACGAATTAAAACGGTCCTGAGCCTCTTCACGATCAAAGACAAAGACGTTTTTTTTATTCTTGTTGTTCTTAAACAAAGGTTTATTATTACCACCTTCAAATAGGTCTTTTTCTTTAACAACCTTTTTTTTTTTAGATTTTTTCTCTAATACGTTAATAGTATTGATTAATTTATTGTGTTCTCTGTTTAATTGTAAATCATTATTATTAATAAATTCTCGATTAAACTCCATTATATGTTTTAATATTAGAAAAAAAAATATATAATAAGATATAATAAAATGGATATGACAAGTTATAACGAAACTTTATTGATAAATAATGAAATTGTAGGTGGCCATCAAGACGCTAATAATTTTGTTGTAATATTTAATCAACCAGTAGAAATAAAACCATATAGTCAGGTGTGTCTATATGATTTTGTTAATGTTCTCCCAGCTGGAATAGATGGATACTCTTATATACTTCAAATACCAGAGTTTTCATGCGTCAGTCAAAGTGGATTATTAACTAGTTCAACTAATCTAAATTACATAGGAAATATGAATAATGGTGCATTTGGAAAAAATGCAACTTTAAATTGGATTAATTTAAATAATCCTTCAACGTTAACAGTACAAAAAATTAATGTAAAAATAACAAATTATGATGGCTCTATAGCCCCAGCAAATACATTAGGTGATTTTATGGGTATTACATTAAAATTAAGGACTGATCCTCACTATATGAAGATGTTATTATTTAAAAATCAACAAGAACAATTAAAAGAGTTAAGATTAACTAAAAATGAAGATGTAAAAGCAGAGCAGTTATCAGTAAATAATTCTAATGTTGTATAATATTATAAAAAAAAAATATTAATAAAATATATATAATGGAGATAGGGAACGATAAAGTTAATTTAATCCCAGAAATTAAAGAAGAAGAGGACTTGTCAATAAAAAAAGTAGAAGAAATAGAAGAAGATATTGAAGATGAAGAATATGGAGTAGAAGAACCGAAAGAAAGACAAATTTTTGTAGATTTTGAAAAAGCTAAACCTACACATAAAAAAAATATTAATGTCATCAAAAATAAAAAAGTCCCAGTAAAACAAGAAGTCGTAAAACAAGAAGTCGTAAAACAAGAAGTCGTAAAACAAGAAGTCGTAAAACAAGAAAAAGTCAAAAAAACAAAACCTAAAAAGAAATTATCAAAAAAACAGCAAGCACATATTGACAGATTAAGAGAATTAAACAGACAAAAGAGATTAAAAAAAAATGAAGAAGAAAGACTAAAAAAAGTATCAACGTATAAAGAACAAGTAAGAAATCCTACAAATTTAAAAAGAGAAATAAAAAAAGCAGATCAACAAAAAAATAATAGTGGTGATTTATTTGAGAATATGGATCGAATGTTAGGACTAATGCAAAAATATAATTTATTATCAAGACATCAACAAAAACCACCACAAGAACCTCCTAAATTATATAGACAAAACGCTCACGCTCAAAACGCTCAAAAAACTCAATTAAGAAGAAGAAAACCAGTAATTCAACAACAAGAAAAAGTAAGACCCACAACATATAATATATTGAATGATATGAGAAATAATAATCCTTACAATGGTAATTGGAGTTTTTAATAATATTTTTTTATATATATAATAGTATAATGTATAAAAAAATATTTGTACCTACAAATATATTGAAAAAAAATAAAAATAAATATAATAAAACTGAATGGTTACATGTATACACTTATATAGATAAACGAACGCTTAGAGAAAGATATGATATTGAATATAATACTCCTATATGCGTAAATAGTAAATATATAAAAAGGGACACTTTATATAAAGATTCATCATTGAGTAATAAAAGTGAAATATATGATTACTATAAAATATTAAAGGATGAAATATCTAAAAATCACGAAGAAATAGGAATAGTAAAAAAGAGAATAAGATTCAAAAATAATATCCATATGGCCGAGAATGTAGGAATAAAATTTATAAAATTGAAAGAACCTATTGAAGTAAGATTTGATTAATTTTAATAAAATATTATGTTATTAATATATATATATGAATAACATAAATGATAATAAAGAAGATTTACGGATTCTCCCAGTCAAAACTGATACAACTGGTATGGCTTTAAATCGTCCAATTAATGAAATAATGCCGAATATCTCGTCCTCATGTATATTGTTAGTGATCGGAAGTAGAGGTAGTGGAAAAGGGGTAACTTTAATAAATTTATTATATAGATTTTTACATTGTAAAGATAATATAGATTATTTATTTTATATAAGTCCAACAATAATGAGTGATCGGACTATGGCGTGTATTCGTGAAGATTACGGAGGGAGTATTTACGATAAATACGATGATAATATTGTCCGTGATATTATTAAATTCCAAGAATCATATCCAGTTAAAGAAAGAAAAAGAACGTTAATAATTTTAGACGACCTACTGGGATTTAAAACACCCTATGCAGACCATTTAACGAGCCGGCATCGGCACTACAATACAAGTATGGTATTTATGACACAATCATTAAAACAAATAGCCAAAGCAGCGAGAAATCAAGCTACGAATGTTATTTTATTTAGGACTAAGAGTGGAAAAGAACTAACTGATTTATATGAAATTTATGGGGCTATGTATTGTAATAAAAAAAATTTTGTAAGAATGATGAAATATGCTACAAAGGAAAGATACAGCTTTTTATATCTAAGGTTAGATGTATCACCACCAAGAGCTTATAGATGTTTTCTAGAAGATATAACAGATAAATTCTGCAATGATAATGATAATAATTTAGATAATGAAATAAATAATAATAATATAGAGTAATAATATAATGTATAACGGAAAGCCAATAAGTTTTCATTATAAATGGTGTAAAGAGGACGGAACACTAACACAAGATCAAGCATACTTTTTACAAAATATTATTGAACAATTAAATCCTAATTATATATTAGAATTAGGAATGGGGACTGGACGAGCAACTTTTACAATATTAGAAAGTAATAAAAAAATAAATAGATTAATAAGTATTGATGAAAAATTTAATGGAATAAAATATAATTATAGAAAATTACTAACAAATATTTATAAAAAAAAATTAGTAACATTAGAAATAACAACACAAAAACTATTTAGAAATAATGATTTTTTCACAAGATATTATCCAAAAGGTATTGATTTAGTATATATGGATAGTGATGATACATATCAAGGAATAATTCACGATTTACATAAAGTATCACCTTATATAAATGATAATGGATTAATAATAATTAATAATTATGAAAGTGAAAAATTTTATAAACCAGCATTAATTAATGCCGTTGATTTTTTTGTTCAAATGAATAATATGTATGAATTAAAAACGTGGAAGAAAAAAGGATATGGATATGCAATATTAATAAAAAATAATTGTTAATAAGATATATTATTATATATAGTAATATTATATAATAAATGGCTTTTCAATATTCACAAGGTGTAAGTGGTTTAGATAACGCATTATCAAGATTAGATACAAAAATAAAAGGAAAAATATATAGTAAATATACTAATGACCTTAGTAATTTAAAAGCAAATTTAAATCAGGAGAGTTCTATATGGAATATCATCGGTTCAACTTCTGGTACAACAACTGGTTTATATGGAATAGGAAAATCAGCCGTAAAATCTATTAATAAAATAAGAGATACAGTTAATGAAGCACGAGAAAATATAAATGAAATAAGAAATACATTTAATGAAGCACGTGAAAATTTAAATCAAGTAAGACAGACATTTTCAACAACAGAAGAGACAACAGAAGGAGCTTCTGAGGGAGCAGAAGATGAAACCCCTATATCATTAGAATCATTCAGTGGCTTTCAAGATACTGGATTAATAGGAAATGTAGATGAAGAAGAATATGACCCAGAAGATGAAGAAGTATTATTTGATGCAAATGAGCCACAAATTGTAGGTAGTGGGAGTTTTCAAAGAATGGAAGATACACAACAAAGTGTAGACGATATAACAAACACAGAGCCAGAAGAAACAACCACAGCAGAAGATTTACAACCAGCAGCAGAAGCACCAGCAGAAGCACCGGAAACATTAGAATTAACACAATTAGAACCAGTAGGTGAAAATTTATTCCAGTCAACATCAACACTAGCACGAACAGTAAATCCAGGAATATATGGACAAAGTGAAAGTATGCTTTTTGATAATAATTTTTCATATGCGTCAAATGACAACGATATCGGTTTTTTTAGTAATTTATTTGGAGGACGTGAAACAACAGTAATGGGACAGTTAGGCCGTAAATTAGGAGGAACACTCGATAATTATAACCCATTTAGATCACCAGCACCCACAGAAACAGAACAAGTCTTATCACAGATTGAAGAAAAGCAAGGAGAATTAGAACAATCTTTACAAGAAACAGTCCCAGAAGGAACTAAATTTGTAACAAATCAATCAGGACGTGTTGTTGGATTTTTAGGAGAATTAAAACAGACCCCCACACAGCCACAAAATATAGAGATGACTGAGATGATATCATCACCAGAAGAATCATCAGCTCCATCACAATATCAAGAATTCGAAGCAACAGAAGGAGCTGATGAATTAGATGAAGAATTTGGACAATTTGCAGATCCTAATTTTTCAGTAGGTCAAATAGGAAGCCAGGACCCATATATGACAGATACAACAACAGGACTAATAGAACAAATTGACGATAAACCCACATCATATCCTTCAACCTTTGAGAGTTCATCACAATTAGAAAGTGAACAACCACAAAATATAGAAATGACAGCTATGGGAGAGAGTAAAATGTCAGAACCACTAGAAGAAGCACCCACAGAAGAAATAGAACAAACAGCAGAAGCTCCTTTATCAACAGCAACAGAAACAGCACCTACACAAACGATAGAAATGACAGATTTTTCAACAACAGCAGACACAGCCGCAGATATAGCAGCAGATACAGCAGCAGAAACTGGAGAACTTGTGACTGAAACGGCTGTAACAGCAGCATCAGAAGTAGCCGTAGATGCTACGGCGGCTGCCGTTGTGGGAGCTACCGATGCTGCTGTAGGGTGGGTTCCGATCGCAGGACAGATTGCGATGGTTGGTACTGGTTTAGCGTTAGCTGGTGTTGGTATTTATGAAGCCGTTAAGAATGCTGAAGATCTTAAAACACAGACAGCAGAATTACAACAAAAACAACAACAAGAAGAAAACTCAATTATGAATGTCGCTGGTAAATTTGCTATGCCGAGTTTTAGTTCAATTCACGCTTTTAATGGATAAATTGGTTTAAATGATATAAAGAAATCGTTATATATTTATATATTATGTCATCTAATATAAATTTAAAAAAAAATACAAAATGTATATATGAGTTATATTGTCAGGATTGTTCAATGTCATATATAGGTTCGACTAAATGTTTATATAATCGATTAATAAATCATAAAAGTAAATGTAAAAAAAAGATAGATACAAAATTATATAATTATATTAATATAAAAGGTTGGGATAAATGGAATTATAGAATATTAAAAAAAATAAAAAGAAATATTACAAAAAAAGAATTACATAAAATAGAAAGATATTTTATAGAAAATAAGAAAGATAAATTATTAAATAAACAAATCCCTACAAGAACTATTCAAGAATACAGAATTACTAATATTGATAAAGTTAATTTATGGAGAAAAAGATATTTAACAAAAAATAGGTTAAAATTATTAGAAAAAAAAGCAGTTGTTCATACTTGTTTATGCGGAAGAACTTATACACATGGACATAAAAAAAGACATCTTAAAACAAAGTATCATAAAAAACATTCTATTATTAATATATTAAAGATAATGATAATAAGTATACTATGTAGTAAAATAATTGAAAAATTCGGTCATAACGTATTTAAATATATTTTAAGATATAAATATGAAAAAAGGGGGATATTACAATTTGATAAAAAAAAAAATAAAAAAAAATAATTAATTAAAGTTTAAATATTAAATTATATTATGTTTATATATAATATAATGAGCTCAGTGAAAATTTTCGAAACGCGTAATTCTTCATATAAATTAGGTGATACTTTAGAATTTAAAATCCCACCAAATATCCCTTTAATAAATACATCACAGACTTTTTTAAAATTTAATGTACAGATAGGGAGTTCTTTAGCTGGACAATTAGCCGCTGGTGTAGCAGATCCTGACCACTACTTCAGGGCTTGTTTTCACGACAAAATAGGAGCTGGTAATGCATTAATTAAAAATTTAACTATTGAATCTGGAGATCGTGAAGTCGTCCTTGAACAAATCCTTAACTACAATATGTTATGCCGTCTTGTTGACAATTACACACAGAATGAAACTAATGAAAATTTTAAAACACTTTTCGAAGGAGCTGGTAAAAGAACTTGTCTAGAAGACGCGGCTGGAGCAAGAGCTGGCCACTCCACAGCACAGATAGCATCTTTAACAGTTAATACAGTCCAAAATAAAAAATTAGAAGTATGCCTTGATTTAAAACTATCTGGTATTCTTAATAATCCACAAAATCCATTCCCTAATATGCTTACTAATGGTTTAATTGTTAGAATTGATCTTGAAGATGATGTATATAAAGTTATCCAAGGTAGAAGTAATCAATTAGGACGAACACTAGCAACTCCAGATGATTTTGATAATCAAAATATCGCATTAGGTTATTCACAAGAAGAAGCATACGCCGTTCAAAACAATCCAAGAATTAATGGAGCAGCCGCCACAACTATCCCTATTGCTAATGCCGCAATAGCTGGTAATGATGGTCATATCATTAATGAAGGTAATGGTTTTAGATGCCCATTCTCCGTAGGACAAAAAGTAAGAGTAACTAATGGAGCATTTAGTGTTGATGTTGATGTTGTATCTATTACTTTTAATGCCAATGTAACATCATTGACTTTTGCAGGAACAGATTTTAGCGCAAATCCAGCCGATCAAACTATGCAAGTTTTCTTACTAGACCCTCCAACCAAACCAAAAATTACTATTGATAAATGCGAGTTAGTATGCGGTGTAATTAATTTAAATGATCAACAAATACAACAATATCAAAGAGCAGTTAGTAGTAAAGGTGGATTTTCATATTCATATCAATCGTGGGTCGATTTTCCAGTAAATAGTCCGTCCGGAGCTATTAGAGTATCTAATTTAATTAATAGTAAATTACAAAGATGCCGTGCAGTATTAACAAACTGGGAGGATGCTGGTGGTAATTCTCAAGTAGAGAGGGATAATCTAGCAACACCACTTGACACAGCCACAACACCAAAAGATTATTACTATATTTATAATAATGTAAAACAACCAAATCGTAATGTTGATTTATCTAAATACAGTAGAACTTACAATCAAAGTGGTAACTATAACGCAATACATCTAAAAGAATTAGAGGACGCATTAAATGCTTGTGGATATCGTGTTAAAAATTTAGTAGATACTCAACAATGTCTAGCCATAGGTAGATCACTTGCAAGATATAATCATACTTTTAATATGTTAAGATCAGAGGGAGAGTTTAGGAGCTATATCAATTTTAGTTCTCAAACAAGGGCTTTATTATTCCATAATTACGTATGCCATATTAGGACACTAATGGTAGCACCCCAACGAAAGATTGTAATGAAATAAATATATAAATAAAGGTTAAGAAAAATAAATAATTATATAATATATATTATATAATTATGGATAGATTGTTAAGTCATAAAAAAAAAGATTATAAAGTATCAAGAGGTTTAGCAATAATTTTAATAAAAGAATTAAGAAATATTATAAAAAAAAGAGTAGGTAGAACTACTGGTAGTAAAGAAAAAATATTAGAAACATTTAATAAATTATTCCAAGGTGTTAAAAATAAAAATGATACTCACTGGTATGTTCCTAAACAATATTTAAATAATAAAGAAATGTTAAAAAAATTTAAAAAAATAAGAGTAGAATATGCTAGAGTAGGTAAAAGACAAAGAGGACGTAAAACAGATGAAATGAGAAAGAAAATTGAAAAAAGAAAAGATGAAATATTAGAAGATTATGATGATGATTTAAGAGATTTAATAAAAGGTACAAAATCTAAACCAAAAAAAAAAGAAGAATTAAAAAAAGATAAAAAAATTAAACCAAGTAAAATAAAACAACCTACTAAATTTAAATTAATGAAAAAAATAAGAAAAAAGAAAGAAGAATTAAAAAAAGATAAAAAAATTAAACCAAGTAAAATAAAACAACCTACTAAATTTAAATTAATGAAAAAAATAAGAAAAAAGAAAGAAGAAAAATATAAATGTAAAATGTGTAAAAAATATTAAAAAAATATGTATATTATATTAATGTTCAATAATACTATAACAAATACTGATTGTAATTTTAAATATGAAAATATAGTATCTTATTCTTTAAATGTATTACTATTGATAGCAACTATTTATAGTGAATTTTCAGGAGCGAGTAAATGTACGAAACATAATGGTATAGTAGATGGTATTATACGTAAAATAAGTAAAAAAGATATAAATGAAAATGAAGATAAAAAAGAAGAATTAGTATAATAATATAATATTATTATATAGATGAGTTCAACACCAAAAGATAAAAATTTATATAATAGAATAAAAAAAAAATATCAAGAAAAAATGAAAAATTCAGCTTATCGTTCTAATTTAATTGTAAAAGAATATAAAAAAGAATATAAAAAAAAATATAATTCAAGTAATGCTTATAGTGGTAAAAAAAATAAAAACACTGGTTTATCGAGATGGAACCGAGAACGATGGGTTAACCAAAGAGGAGAAGTAGGATATAAAAAAAAAGGTGATATATACAGACCAACTAAAAGAATAACTAAAAAAACACCTAAAACTTATAAAGAATTAAAACCAAAAGATATTGTAAAAGCTATGAGAGAAAAGAAAACAAAAGGTAGGGTAAAAAAATTCTAATATATTATATAATGAGTAATATAAAATTAAATAAAATTATGAAATCAACAAGAAAAAATAAAAAATATATGATTAAAGTGAAAAATCCAGAAACTGGAAGAATTAAAACGATACACTGGGGCGATTCGAGATATGGGCACTTTAAGGATAAAACACCATTGAAACTATATAAACATCTTGATCATGGTGATAAAGAAAGAAGAAAAAGATATTATCAAAGACACGGAAAAGCAACAAGTAAATATACAGCAAAATATTATAGCCATAAATATTTATGGTAGAAAATAAAATATTGTATATTTATATAACAAATGTTAAGAAAAAAACTAAATAGTATGACTAAAAAAAATATTATAAACTCTATTAGAAATTATAATATAAAGGGTTATAGTAAATTAAAAAAGAGCGATTTAATTAATCATATTATGAAACCAATTCATAGACCTTTTCATAAATTAATACTTCGTAATTTAAATAAAACAACTATTGATAAAAAAAAAGTAGTAAAAATCCCAAAAGAACATAAGAAACACCACACAAAAAAACATATTGAAGTAATGAAAAAAGAAATGAAGAAAGGTAAAAGTTTTAAAAAAGCACACGATATAGCAGTAAAAGAAGATAAAAAAGAAAAGAAAAAGAAAAATATAAGTAAATTATTTACTAGATCAAAAAAAAAATATTAAAATATATGATAAAATGTATTTTAAGTTTAAGAATTTAAAAAATTATATTAATATATAGTATAATAAAAAATGACTCAACCACAAATAATCGGTATAAGTAAAGCTGAAATATTCCCAATCAATAATACACAAGATGGATTCTCTTTTAAAAACGGATCACCCCTTATCCAATTCGAAATAGCACCTAATCAAAGACTACTTGATACAACTTTATTAAGATTAAATTTTAAATTCAAATTATACCAAAGTGACGGTATTAGGTATCCCAATAACCAAGAGTGCTTGTCTAATCACGTTGCAGGGACGGTTCAGTCTGGTACAGAAACAGCAGCAACAAACAGTCGTGTATCAGTAGCATCCGTTATTCAAACTTTAAGATTAAAAAATTTTAATGAAGAATTAATTGAAGAAATCCGTGATTATTCCAAAATGATGGCTTCTTCACTTCCAGTTAGTAATTCTATGAATGATTACAGAAATAGACTATCTAATAAATTTAAAGCATTCGGTAAAAATCCAGCCCAAGAAGTTAATGATATAATGCCTCGTTCAGTATCTATGCCTTTAAGAGCTGGTATTTTATCAACTGGCCAACCATTAGATTTGTTAAATCAAAATGGTCTAAAATTAGATATATTATTATCACCTGACAGTTTTGTAATTAAAGGTGATGCTAACACTTCTTATAAATTAGAAAATGTATCATTAAGTTTTAATTATATTAATTTATCTGCTCCGATGCCCCCATCTAACAAACCTATCGGATTCCCTACATACAACAGTTATAATAGTGTTATCAATAGTGGTAATTCACAAAAATCACTAAATCTAAATCTAAGTTCAGTTAGAAATGTATTCCAAAATTTTATTCCAGCTACTTTTATTAATAATTATGCTGAGGATAGTTTAGAAACACCAAAATTAAGAAATACTCCATATGCAGCAGCTAATGATGTTGAAATTACAGAATTTTCTGATTTAAAGAATGCTCTCAAGTTCCCCCTTAAATATTCAGTTCAAGAAAGGGACGCCGTTAATAATGGTGTTTTCCCAGCTCATCTATACAGAAATTTTGTTGATAGTATCAAACCTTTTAGTAAAATTGAGAATTCATTATTAAGTGAAGTTACAGAAAGTTTAAATAACGCTTCAAGTCAAGCAGAGCAGGATTTAGATAATCCAGATTTAGGAAAAAATGTATATGGTCTAGGATTACGTCTTGATACAACTAATAGTGGTATAGGAACTAATTTTAAAAATCAAACATTCACTAAAAATATAAAGTCAGGGCTTGACGGTAATTCAGTTAATATGTCTTATGTATTTACTTTATCAAATCAAGCATTAGCCGTTAGAAATCAAAATGTAAATCCTATAATGTAATTTTATATTAAATAAATAAAAAAGTTTAAGATTAAATATTAAAATAAATATATATTTTAATATTATAATAAAGATGGCTAACTTATATGATGTTCAAATGAATCAATTATTACAAGGTAAAGGTGAATCACAAAATATCACAATTCAAAGTGATGTATTAGACCCAGCAACTATTACTGATAATTACGCTATATTTAAATTGCGTAATGCTGGTATTATTGATAAGAACTCACGTTTAGTATTTAATTTATACGCATCAAACGCTACAACTCAATTAACATTAATGGGTGGTGCTTATTCAGTAATACAAAATGCTTATTTAAGAACCCATAGTGGAGTTCAGATCGCTGGTACAGAAGACGTTAACTATTTAATGAGTATGAGAAATAACTTCACTGAACAGTGCATCAGAGAAAAAAGAAATATTGTTGTAAATGGTACAGCTAATAATTATTTTTATAATAATGATGTATTAGATGGAGGACACAATACACGAAAAAATGGAGTAATTGGATATGCGAGTGAGCCAGATTTTACAAATATCGATGACAGATTTAAACTCGGTCACGGTGAAGCAAATCAAAATGAATTTTCTATTAAATTAAGTGAATTATTCCCAGAGATGGGTTTAATGACTCTCCCTACTTTTTTATTAAATGATAGTATTGAATTAGTTCTTGAATTCAGTGATAGAGCAACAACTGGTAATCGTGGAGTAGCCAGTGATGCTAATAACGGACATATTGGAGAAGTTGTATTGAATAAAGACAGTGTAAAATTTGTAAGTGACCATTTATTCTTCGATTATGAAATTATGAATAAAATAAGGGCGATGTCTCAAACAAGTCAAGGTATCCCTATATTCTATGGTGATTTTAACACAGTAAAAAATACTCTTGTAGCACCAGCCGAACCAGCCGCAGGAGGTCAAGATATCGTAAGATATAGAAGAAATATTGGTATGAGTGATAATAGATTAAGATATATGTTATTCCATAATCAAATGGGGAGTATTGGATCTCACCCAGCACATGAAGCACATAAGATATGCGGTAAGTTCAGTAGTCAAGCTCCAGTCGTTGGTGAAGAATTACAAATTATTATAAATAATCAAAATTATTTTAGTCAGCCTATTAAAGATGCTAGTCAATTTTACACACAATTAAAGGATGTATATGGGGTAGATATGTATGTCCCTCAGTCCGCTTATTCTTGTGATGGTCAATCTCACGATGCTCAATCAAGGGCTCAAACTAATAACACATCAGCAGTTAATGATATTGATACAAAAGTCGCAGGATGGACTAATAAAGGATTTATGGCTACAAGTCAGTTAGCTCTTGCTGGGTCTAATCATATATTCGGTGTTAATTTTTCATATTCTAAGTCTAATACACCGAACGCAGGACTAAAAATTGGTCAAAATCCAGTAGAAATCGATTATTCTTATGGATATACTCATGCTAGAACTCATAGTATTTTACAAAGAATTTTTGTATGTTTAGAACGAGTAGCAGTTATTAAGAATGGTGAAATTGAATGCAACTACGCTTAAATTAATTATTATAAAAAAAAAATATTATTAATAAATATATGTATGACGCTACAAAAAAGATAGATTATATTAAAGAAGAACAAAGACTAAATAAGGCATTTTGTAATAAAGAAATAGTAGAATTAAGAAAATTAAGAGATAGTTATGAAGAAGAAATACAAGAAGAAGAAAAAAAAGAAGAAGAGGACAAAAAAAAAGAAGAAGAGGACAAAAAAAATATAGGGGACATAATATTAAAATATATTAATATTATTGGTTATTATTTACGACCTTTTTAAAAAAATGACTATTCGTAATAATAATATATTAATTAAGTATGTAATTAATATATGAGTTCAAGGGTATTTAAAGCTGATAAATTTATTTTTAGAAATGATAAAACACAAGAAAGAAAAGATCACACTATAGATTTTATAACTTATAGTCCTATTAAATTTTATAATGATTTATATATTAGAAGTTTTTATCTAAATAATAAAACGTGGAAAATAACAGCAAGTGATACTGAACTATCTATCAAAAAATTAAATCCATCAACTTTAAATTATGAAACTAAATTTACTATTCAATAAAATTAAAGTTTGGATTTAATAAAAAAAAATATATATTAGATTATAATAAAATGGCCACCTCCGCATTAGCTAATCACGGTAAAATACAAGCAAAAGAATTAGAAGTTTACAGAGATATTATCGCAGTTGGAGCTTCTAAAAACTCAACTCTTAGACTCCCAGAGAACAGCAATGATGTTGTATATAGTATTGATACGGCCAGTGCAGATGCTACAGTTCTTCATAGTGCTTCTGATCTAGCAGCAGAAAAAATCAGTTATGGTAATCTTTCAAATCTCGCCACAGTTGCTGATGGTGATCTTCTTGTTGTAAAGGATGCAGATGGAACAGCTGGTGCTGATATTAAACAAGTTGCTATGTCATCTCTTAAATCTTATATGGGGCTTCACGATCACGATGATGCTACCGCAGCCGCTCAAATTGAGATTTCACAAGATGGAGCAGGAACGGTATCTTACAAAGCAGTCAGTGGTGATATTTCTTTAACAGCAGCTGGTGTTATGTCTATCACGGCCGCTAAGGAGGCTGAATATGCTAAAACAGCTGATCTTGGTGGACTTGGTGCTCTTGATGCTTCTAAAATTGTTAGAGCAAATGCTAGTGGTAATATTGAGGACACATCAGCCACCGTTAGTGTTAGTGAAGTTCGTGTTGATCAAAAATTTCATGTAGGCAGTGGTTCTAAGTGGGAGATTTCACTCAATGGAACTAATCTTGAATTTAAATACAACGGTTCAGTAAAATTTGTTATTAACAGTGCTTAAATTTAATAATAGTTTATGATTGGTTAATAATATTTTTATATTATGTTTATATATAATATATTATAAATGACTACAATGACTGAAAATATAGTTATAGAATTGGACAGACAAAATAGTTTGTTAGTTCAAAGTGAAGGAATAGAAGCTGAGAATAAATCATCGTGGATTAATATGATTAGTCCTATTGATTTAAAAGTTGGAGATAATATATCACTTCAAAATTCAATTATTAATATTAGAGGAGCTAACAGTGAAAGTATTGAGATAACTGGCGAACAAGTAAATCAAAGTAAATTTACTGATAATTTTGTTTTATTACAAGTTGGATTTTATATTAATAATAATTATAATAATAACGTCCCCTTACCGTTTAAATATTATGAAGCAAAAACTAAAAAAGATGTATGGCAAAAATTTATAACAAATCCTAAACTATTAGATGCTAATAACCCAGCCTATGGAGCAGCAGAAGCAGAAAGTCCATTTAATTATGTTTATGATAATATAAATGGAACAAATCCTCCTAATTGTCAAAAGATGTCAGATTTATTTAATGGAAACCCACGTATTAGAGCAGATAATAAAAAGTATGCAATAATAGATCCGAGATATCAAGGATTTATGAAAGACGTGGATAATAAATTTAATAATTACGAGCCAGACTTATTAACACAAAATATTTATATTAAAATAAAGCCAGGATTTATGCCCCCTAATGCTCTTGCTGATGAAATCACACTACAATTACAAAAAACATTTAATATATCGAGAGAAAATGCTGATAGATTATTCAATCCTAAGGCTCATATATTAAGAACAACTAATAATGCAGAAGAAGAAACAGCACGAACATTTAGAGATTTAAAAGCATTTAATGGGAGCTCAATGGTTAGTATACCAGCTAATTTTATAGTAGATAATGCATACAATGTACAACATCCTATATATAGTTTTCTAGCAACAGATGAGCCGTATGTATGGAAATATGGGAGCAGATTATTATCATTAACTAATACATATGATTTAAACACGAATGATGGCAACGAAGGGGATTTGTCATTTGGAACAGCTGATGGAGTAGATAGAGATAAACAAAAAATATTTTATCCAGTGTTTTTATTTAATAGATTAACACAAAGTAACGCAAACCCAGCAGTTCAAGGAAATTACGAACCTTACAGTCCTAGTCAAGATAATCCAGTCCATAATTCAGTTGAGGATGACAGCTTTTTATCAATTAGTAATTTTACATCAAAACCAGAATATAATAAAACATATCAAAGTCAAGTATCACAAACTCAGCCATACGATATTCCGCAAATGTTAGAATTAGTAGATAATAATTTAACATTAACAACATATCATAATGGGACATATGCTGCAGCATATAATAATCCAGCACCTTTTATTAATAGATTAGATAGTAGCGAATTTAATTATTCAATAATATTAAATACAAATTGGACGTTTGGTTTAACAACTTGGGCTACGTCAAATAATATTAGTTGGTTATTAAAAAATCAAGCATCATCATATAAAAATAATTTTGTAGAAATAGAAGTCCCATCAACAGCTCGTGGTTTTTACGGACACGTTCAAACAAATGCTATACATGCAACAATAACGAGTGATGATTATGTTATTAATTCAAATAATACAAGAGATAACAATGTTAATACATACGCAACAGTTGCTGATGGGACATATAATAATGGGAGTGGATTATTACATAATCAATCACATATACCGACTATTGAGTATCAATTTAATAATCAAAAATATAATGGTTTTGGGATTTATAATAATGATAACCCAGAAATAGGAGAGATAAAAGTTTATGTATCAACAGACAATGGACTTACATATACATTAAAACAAACAGAGAGTAATTTAACACAACAATCATATGCTCCTAATTCATATACATTTTTTCCATTACCTCAAACAACAACATTATATAATAAAATAAAATTCGAATTTACAAAAAGAATTCCAGGGGTTGGTTTAGGCACTACTATCCAGATAGGATTAATAGCAATTATAAATAGTTATCAAGGTGTTATAGGGGGCATACCTTATCAAAATATATATATGTCAGTTCAAACAAATAATAATATACACTCAGTGGCTAATTTTAGTAATGGTGATTTATATTCAAGTAATCCTAAATTAGATCTAACACATATAGGGACGTGGACATTTAATCATTTAACAGATAAAAAAATCAGTTTAACATTTACAGATTATGCTTCTCAAAATTGTCAATTAATACCGAATGATGCTACAAAATTAATGGCACCTTTTTATAATTTATTAAAAACAGATAATGATTTTAATTTATTTAATCCATCAGTTAATATAAATACATTAAAAGAGTTTTTTTTTATAACAGATGAATATGACACAAATAATCCAGGTCATCTCCCACATTATAATTATCCACATAAGAGTTCATATACAATAAATGGACAAACAGTTAATTTTAACTTAACAACAAATAGTGGTCATGATAATAGGTATGCTTCATTATTAAAAAATCAAATAATTCCTACAAATTTAAAAGCAACAACTCATAATATAAATATTATAAAAGAATGGTTTGACAATTGCAAAGTATATAATGGTAATAAAAAGACAAAAACAGAAATATATAATGATGATGAATACTATATTAATTGCGATATAGGGAGAAGTGATGACAGCGACCAAGAAAACCCTGGCGGTGATGTTAGTAAAATTCCGTGGTATGATTTAAATATTAATAAAACAGCAATGGCTCCAACATATATGGTTGATAAAAACACAATAGGTAGTCAGCATGGGATAGAAGAAGGTGAATCTTTTAATGGTTGTAATTTTCCACGAAATAGAACAAGGGACCCATTAACTGGACGAGCAAAAAATAATGATCAACGATTAAAACTAAGGACAAAATTTATAGGTGATGAAGATTATTATGATGATGGTAATATCGGTTATCCTTATTCATATGTAGATGAGATATATGATTTTAATAAAACGTATAATAAAACAAACAGTAATCCAGATGGAGAAGAAAATATTGACAGTTTATTAAAAAGAATTAAAGATAATAATATGGGTATATTTTTATATGAATGTAAAAATGCTGATTTAACATTTACAGTTCCTTATGAGAGTATAACATTAATAGGATTTTATAATTATCAAGATGAGACAAGTCAAAACTTTTATCGTATTCAAAAATACACATACTTCGGTTTTAGTCCCTCATTATTAGACCATAACTATATAAGTCCATTGAATAATGATGTATCGGCTATATCAAAAGATTATAATCCAACACCAAGTAGTGATGGGTCAATTCCCAAAGATAAGGAGACAGTATTTTTTAGTGATAGAGTTAATTATATTAATGTAGGGGCTATAAATCCAACTATTAGTTTTAATAATCAATTAAATAAATTTCAATTTAGCAATTTACATACTCCAAATTTTTTTAATGTATTAACTGGTACTGATACAAACACTGGACAAATGATAGCTTCATTATTACAAGACCAAACTAACGGAGCATCAAATAGTGGGGGTATCTCTAACGTATATGTAGATTTTGATGATGAGCAATATTTAGAACATTATGATATTACAAATTTAAATAATGGGATAAATGATGCACTAAGTGGGATATATATTTATGATATATATTTTCAACAAGATAATATTGAAGATGATAAAGACATAACAAGTATTACTGATCACAACGCGATTAGAGCAAGTCCAAGTAATTATTATGGCAGTTTATTATTTAAGATGGGATTTTCATATTTTGATTTAATGCCTTTAAATTTAGGAGAAAAACTATTCAATAACAGATTTAAACATTTATTATATAATAATATACGTTATCCAAAAGAAGGGATAAGGCCATTTACAACAAACAGTGATTTAAATATATCATCAGCAGTAAGTAATAATTTATTTGATTTTACAACAGCAAATGCTGGAAAACCTCAATTAACATTAGGATATAATAATTTTATTAAATCAACTTTTGAGGCAACGTCAGCTTTTATGTCAGCATCAAGTATCCCTTTACAAATCAGCAATGCTTATTTTAGGGTTCATACAGATTTACCGTTAGATTTATTAAAATATAATGCAAACGGAACAAATCTACCGTGTATAGGCATAGCATTACGGAATTATAGTTCAGCATCTTATTATTATAGTTATGCTTCTAATTTTTCAGCACAGATTGTAAGGGACGTAACAATTACAAAAATAAAAATTGAAATAAGAAATCCAGATGGACGTTTAGTAAATAATTTAGATGAGAAGTCATCAATTATATTAAAAGTAGAAAGACAAATACCAATAGGAAATCCAACAGTAGACCCTCAAACATTATTATTAAAAGATATAGATAATCAATTAAAAAAAGATTTTGACACAGAAACTGATAATAAAGTAAATGCATATGATAAAATAAAAAGTTCAGTTAGTAATAAAATAGATGTTAGTTCAAGGAATGAGTATAATGTAGGTGTTTATGCTGAGGACCATACTGGATTAGAAACATTGAGAAGAGAACAACAAATACAAAGAAGAATAGATAGGAGAGTAGAGGTTGAAGATCAACCAGAACAAAAAGAAGAAGAGGCCATATCATCAATTGATGAATTCACAGAAGAGGACAGGTCATTATCAGTAGAGGACCAATTAGTAATAAGAGAAAGAATGATAAGAACATTTATATTACATCAATTATATATAAATATATTAAATTCATTATCTTTTGAGGGGAATATAGAAGAAAATGTAGGATTAATTGCTAAATCAATAACAAGATTTGTTAAAGGGAGATTACCACAAATTAATAAAAAAGTACGAGAAATATCGAGAGAAGAAGATATTAACAAACAAAGGGATATGATGAAAGAAATAATAGATGAAGAAATACCATTTAATGTAGAAGGGCAGAGATTAGAAAGGACTGGACAAGAAAGATTTAAATTTAATACAAAAACACAAGAAGAAAACTTCTATGAATTTTTAGATAATTTAATATCAAAAGATTTACCAGCAGCACAAATAACAGAAAATATAAAAGGTTATTTAGATAGAGGATTAAAAAGTGGGAGAGTAAGAATAGAAGAAATAAAAAGAGAAAGACCAATGGCTACAGCATCAACAAGTCCAAGAAAAAGAAGATTACCACCAGTAAAACAGAGACTAAAAGACAATTTTGAAGATTTTATGGATAGTATATATACAGATAAAAAAAGATTAGAAGCTATAAGAGAACATGAAGGGGATAAATTAAAACAATTTGAGACTATGTATTATAGCGTAAAAGATACACAAAATCCAAGACAACAAGCAGCAAATTATGGTCGGTTAATAAGAGCATTAACAAGTTCAAGTATAGGGCCAGTAAATCCTAAGTTTAGACAAGAAGAACGAGATGTTCAAAGAGAAAGAGAAAAAACATAATAAAAAAATATTATGTTATTATATAATGGATAATTATAAAAATTGTTATAATTGCAACCATAAATTCGAATATGATATTACCGATAAATTTTCAAGTGATTTTGAAACTTATGGGCGACATTTAGGGCTTTGTTCTTTAACTTGTATATATGATATGAAATATCGTGACCCCAAAGGTTTAAAGGATTTATATATTGAAGCTTTCGTCCAATACCAGAAAAAGAAGAGAGAATATAAGAAAAAATATAATAAGTAAATCCAATTATTATTTTTAAAAATTTATTAAATGAATCCATCATATATATATATAATGGATTATATTATAGATGACAACATTACAAATAATTTTGATAATTAACTACTTACCGATGTTTTTAATAGTTCCAACTCTCGTAGCTTCATTCTTTCGTTATAGTATTTTTCACGGCGTGTTTTATTGATTATATCTTTATTATTATCATAATATTTTTTAAAAGTTTTTTTTACACTACTTTTACCTTTTGTAGATTTTCTATATTTATTTGTAGATTTAAGTCGTTTTTCTCTTTGAATATTTATAACATTAATTTGATAATCATTTATAATATATTTTAATAATTCTGGATTATCAATGTTTTCTTGTAACTTATTAATAAAAACTTGAATTTTTGATATACGTGGCATATTACTTATATATATATATGTAATTATCTTTAAGTCCCTTTATTGATATATTAAACGATTATATATATATATCTTAATCATTTTTTCATATATAAATATTGAGATGATGGATTATGTCCCATTAGATCAGCGGTGTTTCTTCTATGAATATCGAGTGGATTATTTAAAACTTTTTTACCGATATTATCAGTAATATAAATATTTCTTAACATATTAATTCCTATTTTTTTATTATTATATTTTTCAAATAATCTAATAACGTATTTAGAGAAAGAATTAGAATTTGTAGGATTACCATATCTATTAGGGATAAGAATACCAGTATTATTATATTTCAACCAGTAATTAAAAACAATATTCATTTCATTATTTACATCAATTTTTTTAGATAATGAGTTATTATCACTTGTTTTATGTTTATTAAATATATAATATCTTGACCCATCATCACGAGTTATTAAATAATTAGTTTCTTTATCAAGTTCAATATCTTGTATTTGGTCTTCATCAAAAACTAACATCGATGAGTAATCGGTTCTTCTTGGTGGTTGTAAAGTATATAATGAATATACTAAATAATTTTTTAATAATTTTTTCTGTTTAGAATTTAAAATTAAATTATCATCTTTAAATATATCAAGGTTAGCACATGCAGTCTTCAAATCTTTATTCGTATTCATTATATCAGTCCATTTCAACCAGTTTTCGTCTTGCTTTAAAGTTTTCTTATGTTTATGGTATTTATCGTTTACTAGGACATTCAATTTTAATAAATAATCCTTACATAATTCTATTAGTTCTTTGTTTTTTCTAACATTTAATTTATAGTAAGCATTTAAAGCAATACAACTATTTCTAAATTCAGTTATAGAGTGTAAGTAGTCCCCATCACTATCTCTTCTTTTACCTTCATATTTAATATTATCAAAACAACAAATATTTATATCTTTAAAATTTTTTAAATCGTGGATATATTTATTTATTGTAATCGGCCTTAAAAAAGTGTTAGCTTCAAATCTTTCATATAGTTTATCAAAATTAATATATTCAACCATATATATATAATAAGGACATATTATATGTCATTTATTATACGAACTTAATAATAATAATTATATATATATATCTTTTTTTTTTTTAATAATAATAATAAAAATAATAATAATAGAATAGAATAAATAATAATAGAATAAATAATATATCTGAGGGGTACAAA
>Ga0315315_10001229_pt1 | contig 23347 bp, 18 predicted proteins | sample M140m3416metaG_FD_203699 | JGI IMG/M metagenome (GOLD analysis project Ga0315315, IMG submission 203699) | Ammonia-oxidizing marine archaeal communities from Monterey Bay, California, United States - M1 40m 3416 | ecosystem: Environmental > Aquatic > Marine > Intertidal zone | place: USA...
CAGGAAGCCGACTTCTTGATTGGCGAATCTGTCCTGAGCCTGCTTGACCTCGCCGCGACTTCCGAAGAGCGAGTCGGCCTCGTCGAAGAGCAGTACTGCGGTTCCACCCTCGGCGGCATCAAAGACTTCCTTGAGGTTCTTCTCTGTCTCGCCCACCCAGCGACTGATGACGCTCGAGAGGTCGACCCGAAAGAGGTCGAGACCCAAGGTGCCAGCGATGACCTCAGCCGCCATTGTCTTTCCGGTACCGGGCCCACCCGAGAGCAGTGCCTTGATTCCGTAGCCGCGTGCTCGCACAGATCGGGCACCCCAGCGATGAAAGACTGTCTCTTGCTCTGAGAGATAGTTCACCAGGTGCTGGAGTTGATTCTTGATCTTGTCCGAGAGAATGAGATCATCCCAGGTATACCTGGGTACGATGTGCTCAGCGAGTCCCTGGAACTCAGGCCGTGAGCACTCTCGCGCTGCTGCCCACATCGCGTCCAAGGTGGGCTCTTTTCCGCCACACTCGGCACTCGCGCGCTCGAGCACTTGATGAATGGTTGTACCGCCAACTGAGTAGAAGCGCTCCGCAACATCTTGACCGTTCTGGGCGCTCCAGGAGCGTCGCTTCATGGCGTCAGTCCAGGCCTCAATTCTTTCATCGAGTGTGCTGCGCTGAACCTGAACTGTCAGGCTGGGCCTGTCTCCGCCGAGCAGGCCGCCGACCGAGCGTCGGTCGGTACCGCCTACGAGGACGGGGTAGGGCAGCTTCGCTACAGCAGCTCCCAGTTGCTGAACCTGGATGCGCAGCTGGGGGTCTTCTTGTTGGTCGGAGACGTTGATCAGGAAGGGTAGTGCACCAGATAAACGAAGCTCACGTATGAGATCGTAGGGTTGCTCGATGTATTGACGACACCTGTCGAGATCGACCCGGACGAGTGGGCGCCCAGCGCGCTTGGCGATGTCGATAGCCACCCCTTCTCGGGAGCCAATCGTGCTGCCGGTGATGACGAAGGTGACGGGCTTGTTCAAGCTCTCGGCAACCTGCTGGAGTCGCTCACCAGTCACTGCTGGCGTAAACACCTCACCAGATGTATCGATGGGCTTGAACCCAACGCTCTCGGGCAGCTCTCTGCCCTCAAGGAGCCACTGCAGCAGTCGAGCAGATGGGTGAACCCGACGTGCAGTGTGCGTCTCTACGCCTTCCTCTGGGTTGAGCAAGAGCAGTCGGTTCTGGATGAGTGGAGCGTTCCTCATCAACCTGGACTGCAGCGCGAGTCGCTCTGTTCGTCCTGAGCGCAGGACTCGGGTTGCGAGATCTACGGTGAGGTAGGCCTGGTTCAGGTTGTCGTTGAGGTAGGCAAAGATTTTTCCGTAGCCGGCGCTGATCTCGGGTGCGATGGACAGCAGCACCATGTCCGCATCATCACCATCGAGGTCCATCGCTGCCCTCAGGCGTCCGAATCTGCCGCCGGGATCGTCGCGCAGGGTGGCGCTGGCGCCCACTGCCTCGTCCAGGCCATCCGAGCCAGCAGGGTAGTCAATCTCGCCATGAGCACGGAGCAGTCCATCGACCTCGTCGTCGGTGATCACTGAGCCCCAGAACTGTCCCTTGGCGCGCATTGCTGGACGGGCACGCTGCCGTCGCACAGCCCGCAGTAGAAGAAGGTCTGTTCGGCGGAGTCGTTTCGCAAGCTCCTCGAATATCGTGGCCACAGTCTAGGTGAACCCCTTGTTGTTTCCTTGGCGGCGGTCTTTCCACTCCGCCTGCTCGTCCAGTGTACGCAATACGCGACGGGTGAGCTTGTCCACTATCTCCGCATGCGACATGCCTTGGGCGAGGAGGGTTTTGTACCCCATTTCTGCTTCTGGATCGCCCTCGCTTTCCTCTGCAGTCGCGCCGGCATCTCCGGGGCGTGCGCCGACTCCAGCGCCGCTGTCGCCAGACTGAAGTCCGCCTTTTCTGGCTCCAGCACCGGCGGCATAGCCAGCCTCGATACCGCCGGCTGCTGCCCGACTCAAGACCAGAGACTCCACAGCGCGTGCTGCGACTTCTTCTGCGTCACGGAAGTTCTCGCCGCCGCCGCCACCGCCGCCATCACCAGCCTCGACGTGGTACATCTCGTGGGCGTAGAGCGCTGCATCTTCCGCGCGGTAGGGATCGAAGTCATCGCCAACGACGATGGTTCTGTCTACTGTGAATGCACGTGCACCGAGTGAGTCCAGTGCCCGGGTCGCTACGGAGCCGCGATAGACTTCGCCGCCATCAGGCATGGCGACGCGACGCAACTCTGATCGATCGAGGCGTTCCTCGATGCGGTCAACTGCACCTTCTTCGCGGTCCTTCTTGGCCATGACATTCCTGCTGAGCACTCAGTTTGCGCACGCGCGGGGCGGAGGTCAACCCACATGCTCGTCTTCAGTGCAGAGTGTGTGGATCACCCGCTGTACTGTGTCGACACACTGCAGGAGCTCACTCGTCGCAATAAATTCATCTGGGCGGTGTGCCACATCGATGCTTCCCGGCCCGAAGACAATACTCGAGATTCCCATCTTTTCTAGGTTTCCCCCATCTGTTGCAAACGGTGCCGCAGTCGCTTGATCCTGGACTGAGTGGCTGCACAGCGCGCGCTCCAGCCGTGTCCCCTCGGCGGTCAGTAGGGCGGGTCCTATCTGGCGAGTGTGGAGCTCAATGTCGCCACCGAGATATCTTGCGTGCTGTCTGACGCTGTTTAGTCGTTCCTCGATGTCTTGAATCTTCTGGTGAGCATCTGTTCCAGGTAGGGGCCTGATGCCAACATGAATGGCGCATGAGTCGGGCACAATGTTGACGGCGGTACCACCAGATATTTGGCCGATATTCATGATTGTATAGGGGCTCGCGAGGTGGTCGGTGAAGGCTTGATCTGACCTCCACGCTTCTGCTGTGGTCTCGAGGACGGCGAGCACACGCTGAGCGAGAGAGATGGCGTTGACGCCGAGTCCTGGTCTGGAGCTGTGTGCTGCACGCCCAGTACAGCGAATCTCGATGGTGCTGTGTCCCGGGTGCATGCGGCACATCTTGAGGTCAGTAGGCTCACCGATCCAGGCCTGTGAGGGGAGCGGGTCGAGGCTGCTTGCCCAGCGGTCAGCCAGAATTTGTGACCCCAGGCAGCCGACCTCCTCGTCATGGGTCCACATCAGCACCAACTCTCGCTTGAGCGTACTCAGTGGCATCGCTGAAATTGCTGCAGTCACCGCTGCAATGAAGCCCTTCATGTCTGCTGAGCCTCGCCCGTACAGGCGCCCGTCTCTCTCCTGCAGCTTGAAGGGGTCCGATGACCATGCTTGGCCCTCTGTTGGGACCACATCCATGTGGCCAGATAGTATGATTCCGTTGGCCGATCTCGGTCCGAACCGTGCGATCACATTGCACTTGCCTTGTGACGACTCGAGCACGCTCACTGCGCCGCCTGCATCCTCGGCTCGCTGGGCCAGTGCAGCGGCAATGGACGTAACGGGACGGTTGCTGACCGTTGGGTAGCCGACGAGCTCGGTGAGTAGCTGTATGGGGTCGGTCTCAGCCCTCATCTTGTTGTTCTTCTTCCTCTTCCTTTTCTTCGTCGAACCAAGATGGTCTTCGGCGAGGGAGGGGGGCGACATTCTCGATCTTGCCTTGCTGGGCAATGATTTTATCCGCGATCTTGAGATCGCTGGGCTTGGCGCAGGTGCTGCATGACGCCTCGTCGTTGACGGCTACGGCCTCTTCTGGGGGACCGGCGGCCTTCTGGTTGGCCTCAAGCTCGACCTCGACGAATTTGGGGACGCTCTCAAAGGCAGCCTTCTCCGCGGCTGCGGCTCTCTCGAGGAGCTGTGCGCCACGTCCAAGCTGACCATTACACAGCGCATTCCCAGCTTTTTGGTAGAGCTTTGCGCTCTCATGCCAGCGTGTGAGGTCTGGATTGTGGTAGCCGTCCTCACCTTTGGCCACACCCTTGAACCACTCTCGCTCGCGGCTCATGGACTGACGCTCCTTGTCTTGTGCGCCGTGGATGATGCCTAGCCGTGCGCAGACATGCGCCAGCATTCCATCTCTGACGCTCGATGCGCCCTTCATGGCTTCGCGGACGTGGTCGTTACCCATCACCGCAGCAATCTTACGCAATTGGGCGCTGTCTCCTTCTTTATCCTTCGCAACAGTGCTCGCGGAGCGACTGCTGGTCACCTCACGGCTGTTGGACTTGGGCTTCTTGTTGGATGACCGCACCGACTGACCTTAGCATTAGGCTTGACCGGGTTCGCGAATGTCAGGTAGCGTTCCGCTCTGCACGGGACACTACGCCCACCGGATTGCGCATGAATCCAACATCACGGCTTGAACGATACATCCCCGGCGAGTCCATGCTCGTCGAGCGCGAGATCTTGAAGCGGACCCAGCGCCTCGAGGTCGTCAAGCCACGGAAGATATCAGCGAGAGCGCCCAAAGAGATTGCGAAGCACGGTGTGCGTAAGAACCGCAAGATCGTTGATGCGGGGCCCAATGCACCCCAATTGAAGCGACTGATTCAGCACCCATATGCTCAGGAACTCAGTCGCCCGCGCGCAGGCAAGGGCTGGAGACAGCCGCTAAATACCAAGCTTCAGATTGTTCCCTTTGGTGAAGCAGTGAAGACCGCCTTCGCAGACTGTCAGCGCGTGCGGTGGCCAAAGGCTACCCGTGAGCATCCGGGTCCGATGGTTCGTCCCAGAATCTCAGCGGATGACTTCTTGCAGTCAGGGGAGGAAGGATGAGCATCGATGCGCCCGCGCGCGGCCCCATGGCGGGGCAGAGTGTGATCGGTGAGGTCACCGAGAGTATTCACAAGTTCTTGATTGATCACTACGATCTCACTGAGCAGGTGCCACGTTTTGAGGAGGACCTCAGCTTTGTCCCTAAGGATAGAGAAGAGGTGGTCTACATCTACATGTATCGGGCGGCTCAGAACCCCAACCTCAAAAACTCCAAGCGCTTTCGTCAGGCGCCGGTCTTCGTAAAGGGGAGTGGGGATAACAACGAGGAGCTTTACTACCATCGGCCACCCTTGATGATGGACCTCTTCTATATGGTCGCAGTACATGCCAAATTTAGGTCAGATGCAGAGCGACTGTTGGGCTGGGTCATGCTGGCGCTAAACGAGGCCACGCACCTGGTCTACAGGCCTCGCAGGTTCCATCTTCCGGATGGTCGGGTCGTCGATAGCATCGGCCGGGCCTATGACCTCGAGGCTGATCCTTCGGACGACGATTTGTACATGGAGAAGGTTTCGCTCTCCATGTGTGACGACCTCACCGTCGGTGATGCGATCAATTTTTTCAGCATTCAGGAAGCGCCCTATCGCCCGTTTTTGACCTACCGGGCTAGGGTTGCTTTAGATGGACCTCTTGTCTCCGGAGACGGAGGGACTACAATCCGCATTCCAAGATTGGGGCGCGCTGATGTGCCTGACACGGACTCAGCCGTCACCTCCCGCTCAGGGAGAATGATGGCGAGCCGACCAGCACAGAGCGAATCCGTTACTCCAGGACCCGAACCCAAAAACCTCCGGCGAATTGCCGAGGACCCAACCGACAACTCTACTGAAACAGAGGATTAGCAACGCATGGATTACCAGACCCCAGGTGTCTACATTCGCGAGGTCGACAGCGGCCCCAAGCCTATTGCATCGGTCGCGACAAGCGTCCCCGGCTTTTTGGGCTTGTTCGACTTTAAGCCCACCGAAGATGCCATCGCCATCGAAGGCTCGGACGGAACCCGACAGTTGTCTGGGAAGGTCGTTCCTCAGCTGGTAGACCGCGAGGGTAAGGTTGTCGGAAACGGCGATGAGGCCACCACGGCGCTCACGACTGCTTTCCGCTTCAAGCGAAGCCAGGTCAAGGACGTCAAGCGCTACTTCGAGCTGCACGGCGCAGCGAAGTCTGGCGCGAAGGCACCGAAGTTCGAGCCAGGCTCGAAGGGCCGAGTCAAGATCACTTGGGAGGAGCAATCCACCGAGGTGGCTGACGTCATCATGGATGTGAAGGGCAAGGTTGTCACCGAGAACGACCAGCTCGTCGAAGAGCTTCTCAACCAGCTGCATGAGTCCTTCGGGCTCGAGGCTGCTGCGCCAAAGACTGCTTCTGACGTCCTCGAAGTCTACGGCTACGATTTCTCTGGTGCCTCGGGTTCAGCAATGCGCTCCGAGTACTCCATCCCTCCGATGGGCATCACCAACAAGGCAGAGTTCTTCCGCTGGCTGCAGAGCTTCTTCGCTCAGTACTTGCTCGAGACACAGCCAATCGAAGATCTCGTGGGCTCATCGTTCGATGACCCTGACGAGGCCGCAGACGCTGTGTTTGAGGCTCTGGCCACCAACGCCAAGCTCAAGGGTCAGTTCCAAGAGTTCCTGTCCCAGCCATCCGTGTTCAACTTCGTGGCCTCGGTCAACGGCTTCTACGATAACGGTGGCGGCAAGTGCTACGTGTACCTGATGGGTACGCCTAACCTTGGCTGCTCGATTCGCGAGAACCAAGCCGACAAGCTCGGCCTCTACGCCTTCGATGACTGTGACGACATGGCCATCATGGCCGCTCCGGGTCTCGCAGACGCGCAGCAGAAAGAAGTCCTCGAGCACTGTGACATCCGCAAGGATCGCTTCGCTATTCTCGATGGTCCCATTGTCTCAGATGGCAACATGGACATTCCAGCTTCCGAGAAGGGCTACGGCGCGGTGTATGTGCCATGGTTCAAGGCAGCCAAGCCAAGCTGGTTCGTTGGTGATCAGAGCCATCTTGAGGTCTCCGGCCCCAACCGCCGTAAGCTCGTGAAGTGCGAAAAGGGCGAGGTCTTCGTACCTCCAAGCGGTCACATCGCGGGAATCATGGCTCGGGTCGATGGAGAGCGCGGTGTTCACAAGGCGCCCGCTAACGAGATCGCCATGGGCATCACCGGCCTCAGTCAGACCATCAACCGTCTGGAGCAGGGTCAATACAACGATCGCGGCATCAATGTTGTCCGCGAGTTCAAGGACCGGGGTATCCGGGTCTGGGGTGCACGCACCTTGGCCACCAAGTCCGATCCTTCTTGGAAGTACATCAACGTCCGTCGACTCTTCATTATGGTGGAGCAGTCGATTATGGTTGGAAGTCAGTGGGCAGTGTTCGAGCCAAACGACACGACCCTGTGGAAGAAGCTCACCCGTGACGTCCGCGCATTCCTGATGCGTGTGTGGCGGTCCGGTGCGCTCTTCGGTGACACGCCAGAAGAGGCGTTCTACGTAAAGTGCGACAGCGAAACCAACCCCCGCTACCTCATCGATGCGGGCCAGGTGAATGTGCAGGTGGGCATCTGCCCGGTGAAGCCTGCCGAGTTTGTCGTATTCAGCATCGGTCAATGGGACGGTGGAGGACTCATAGAAGAGGTCTGATCCATTGACTGCAATCCGCTCTGTGCACATTCCACCAGTGCATCGTGCAAAACAACAAGAGGTAGAACATGCCAACCGAAGAACTATATGGAAGTTATCACTTCCTCCTGGAAATCCAGGGCGTCATTAGCGACAACAAAATCATTGTCGGCGGTTTCAAGTCAGTGTCCGGAATGGACTCTGAGACTGAGATCATCGAGTTCAAGCAGGGTAATGACCTGATTGTCCGTAAGAAGCCTGGACGCACCACCTACGCCAACATCGTGCTCGAGCGCGGCTACACCGCAACAGATGATCTGTGGCAGTGGCGCAAGAACATTGAGGATGGCAAGATCGATCGTCGCGCCGGCTCAGTGATCATTCTCGACCAAGATGGTCAGACCGAAGTTGCTCGATACAACTTCTTCGAGGGATGGCCATGCAAGTGGGAAGCCCCGAACATGGACTCTGACTCCAGCTCAATGGCTATCGAGAAGATCGAGCTCGCAATCGAGAAGGTTGAGAGGGCCTAATGGAATTGAAGACCGAGTATGAGTTCATCCTTCCGCGTGGATACGTCGACGCTGAAGGAAACCTGCACCGTGAAGGCGTGATGCGCCTGGCCAATGCGAAGGATGAGATTGTTCCCTTGAACGATCTCCGAGTTCAACGCAACCGGGCTTACCTCATCATCGTCCTGCTCAGTCGGGTTGTGACCAAGCTCGGTGATCTCAGCGAGGTCAATACGGGGATCATCGAGAACATGTTCGCGAGTGATCTCCGTTTCCTCGAAGAGATGTACAACCGGATCAACGAAGATGAGGCCACCGTTCAGGTGACCTGCACCGAGTGCGGAACGAAGTTCGATAAGGAGTTCGGCCGCCTGGGGGAATCGTAAGCTACCCCTTGGAGAATATATTCAAGGAGGTAGCATTCATCGCCTACCACTTCCATTGGGAACGTGGCTCCATCATGCAGATGCCGCATAAAGAACGGCATGCCTGGGTGAAGGAAATTTCTGGTATCAACGAGCGCATCAACGCCAACCGGTAGAATCTATGTGCCCTGCCCCAATGGGCGGGGCACATGCTTTTGAGGACATCCATGCGTCCAGGTCTCGTCGTCCAACACACCCGACTTCCGAATAGAAACACGGGACTGGTGCGTTCGGACATCGCGGGCATCATCGGCTTCATTGAGAAGGAGCGGTGGCCCAAGGATGCGATCGCAGGTGACTTCGTTGAGCTCTATCTCCGAAGGATCCATGACTTCTGGGAACATCCCGATCGCGGCATCTTTGACGCCCCGACTCAGCGCGCAGTTCAGGGCTTCTTCGAGAACGGCGGCGACATTGCCCACGTCTTTGGCGTGTGTATCGACTCCGCAGAGTCACTGCGTCTGCCTTCAGGGATGATGGGTGTACTCACTCCGACCTTCGACAGGCTCAGATCCGAAGAAGACATCGCCCTCCTTCTCGCCCCGAGTGCTGCGTACATGCGCTGCCATGTGGACAGAGATGGAGGTGTCAGAGCAGATGTAGAGGCCTTCTATGATGAGCTTCTTGCCCACTGCCGTGAGATGAACAATCGGTTTCTGATCATGGATGCACCTCAGGGCCTGCATGAGGGCTTGCTCGAGCGCTGGGTGCGTGGCTTCAGATCTCGCCATCCCGAGAACCGGGCCTATGGAGCAATCTACTATCCATGGCTGTGCAGTGGTGATGAGCAGTTTCCGCCTTCTGGATCGGTTGCTGGAACCTTTGCCAGGGTGGAGATCGAGCACGGAGCATTTGGTGTGATGTGGCCGCCTGCCAACATTCCGCTCAGGGGTGTGACTCACTGCGAAGTGGGGCTCACCTGGTCTGAGGCTGGTGCATATGCGGAGCAGTCGATAAATCCGATCATTGTACAGAGTGGTCGGGGAGTACTTATTTTTGGTGCACGAACACTGTCAGATGAGCCGAAGTATCAGCACATCAACACTCGGCGGGTCATCAGCATGGTCCACGATCAGCTCCGCAGAGACAGTGAGTGGTCCGTTTTTGAGACCAATAATCCACACCTGTGGGACGTTCTTGATCGAGATATTCGGTACCGTCTCGAGGAATTTTCAGAGGCTGGTGCGCTGGCCTCTAAGGGTGACGATCCGCAGTACGAAGTGGTCTGCGATCGGAGCAACAACACCGCAATCACACGTGATGCGGGGCAAGTGAATGTAGAAGTGATGCTCAGACCGGTTGGCACAACAGAACGGGTGCTTATTGATCTATGTATCGGCGGTGACGTCTAAAGGGAGTTTGATCATGGGCGAAGATTGGCGAGGACGAGGCGGTGGCCGGAGGGGTGGACAGCCCACGATCACTGGCCGTGGATCTTGGCGAGGTGCGGGTAAGGGTAAGGGCGGCAGAATGCTCGGCGGGCTGATTCCAGCGCCAGATGCAATCGCCTCCAATCCGATCGCATTCAAGCTCGCGAACATGGCTGCATATGAACTGCGCAGTCACATTGAGGGCCTGCTCGGTATCTGGACAGGCCGAGGAAAGGGGCGATCCCCTGTGCAGCCGACGCTCAAAGACTCGTCGCTGCTCGGCGCTCCTCGCGGTCAGGAGTCCAGCTTCGGCAATGACCACATCCTTGACCCCCAGGGTGCCTACATCTTCTGTTTGGAGATCAATAAGCAAGAGGTCGCACACTTTCTGGAGTGCTCTGGCCTCAAGTCCTCGACGACAATCTTCGAGCTTGAAGAGGGTGGAATGAACCACAGGGTTCACAAGCTGCCGGGTCAGTCTCGATGGGAAAACATTACCCTTCGCTATGGTGTGACTGGAGACTCCTCGATGCTCGAGTGGCGCGGTGAGATTCTCCAGGACAAATTCAAGGCCGACTCCCGAAAGAACGGGGCTATCGTCGTGAAGAACAACAATATGCAGGTTGTTCGCCGCTACAATTTTAAGGCAGCATGGCCGGTGTCTTGGGAGGGGCCGAGCTTCAATTCGCAGAGCAATGAGCTGGCGATCGAGAGTGTCGAGCTGGCTCATGATGGAATCGAGGTTCAGGTCATCCGCTAAGGTGACTGGATATTTTTAAGGGGCAGATGGAGACAAGGAAGACCATAGGTGAGCGCATGCTGGAGCGGCTGGACAGTCGCGAGCAGGCATCGCCGCGTCTTGAAGCATCGAGTTCTCGCTTTGATGAGCACTTCTCTCGCTATGCACGGACCCGCACTTCATCGCGGCTCGGTGGATATCTGTATCCAGACTCTGCTGTCGCACAGCCCGCACCGTCGCAGGGTAGTGCCAGTGATCCGACTATTCTCTCATCCGCGCCTTACTGGGAACGCCTCCAGCGCCTCGGGAATGCAAGACTGAGACGCCAGCAGCGCTTGGCCGGGCTCGCTCAGCGTGGGCAGCGACTGACGCGTTTGTCTGCTGCGCGCAGATTGCCTGATGTCAGACCGAAGTCACTTCCATTTCTGGGTCTATCTGGACTGGTCGCGAGCCAGTTTGAGGTGCTCGCTCCCCTGCCTGTGCGTCTCGAAGCTACAGAGTCTGCTGAGTCATTCAGCCCTCAGGGCCAGCCTGCACGGTCTTGGGCGGGTGCAGCGCGCTCACAGTCACCGTGGTCCAGTACGCCGTACACTCCGGCAAAAATCGCATCAAGGTCGGCAGGCTTACGACCGCTACAGCGCGCCCAACAGCGTGCGCCGGCACCCCAGTCAGTGGTGCAGCGGGTGCAGTCGACCCTCGAGAACCAGAAGCGTGAAGTCAGCGCAGTAGCGCCCAGTTCACGCCCGACATCGCGGCCCAGCGCTCGGGACACAGCACCCGACAGGATGAGTCGTCGTTCGATGAAGGGACGGGCCAATCCGACTCAGCAGATCCGCTACGACTATGAGGCGGCGCTTCCTGATGACTTTTTGCCGCCGACAAGACATGCACAGGGCCGGATGGTCGCGCAGCAGTCGGGTCGTCGGCGCGGTCTCAGAACAGCGATGTCTCGATCGCCACTGATGGCGGCCTTAGAGCCTCGCACAAAGAACACCGAGCTTCAGGCCCCTCAAGCACAGGCTCGGACGCAGGTTCAACCTCGAGCATGGACTGGAGCCCGAACTGTAGCTGGCTTTGGTCGCACGACAATACGTCGAACGGCCCACAGAGAAGTCGCACCCAAGCCTGCGCTGCTCTCGTCATCCCCAGTCCGGCGTCCGGCGATGGTTGCACCCTCCGCGGTGACAACAGTCGCTGCCGATCGGGCTCCGCTTGAGACACCACAGGCGATGGCTCGCCCTTCGTCTCGCCGAACCTCGCCGCCGCCCATGGTGAGGGCGCTCAAGCGCGCGGTTGAAGAGCCAGAACTTCTCATAGAGCAGCCGCTGACCAAGCGAAAGCCTGTGGCCTCCCGCCCAGTACAGACACGCCAGGGTGTCTTTGCGCCAGAGGCGAGCGTACTCATCCCGGGTGCGGTCCCAGCGCAGCTCACGGCTGATGCTGAGCCAGAAGTGGCTCAAGCCCAGGCTAAGCGATCGACTGCCAGCGCGAATGCGATGGAGCGGAGCCGTACAAGTGAGGCCAGCTACTCGCGGCCCACAAACACTGTCGGACTGGATGAAGCCCCTCGCAGCTTCCGACCCAATCGCATCACCAAAACCGCTGAGGGTACTTTTGTGCCTCAAGCTGCGGTCTTAGCGCGCGGCGAAGACTCTGCGGTCTTGGCGCGCGGCGAAGACTCTCAAGACAGGGTGGTCTCAGCCCGCGAGAGTGTGTTGGACCGTGCCTTGGAGCGCGAAGCCCCTACATCGAGGGATAAGAAGAGGGGTACAGCGGTGTCTCCGGCGGCCGTCGATACGCTCGCTGCCGCTCGCCTGGATGCTGATCCAGTGTCAGTGACCGCCACGCAGACCCGGCGTATGCGTCCGATGGCGGGCCTCTCGGACGCCGAGGTCTTGGCTCCGCTGTCTGCGATGAACCAAGCAGAAGATCTGTCCCAGGGGCAGCACGCTGCAGAGCGGAGCCATCGAGCACCAACAGTCGGGCGAAGTACGACCCGGGTAGTTCAGGGCTTCACGAAGGCGGTTCAGCCTGTTGCAACATCGCGCGCAGCAGCACGCAGTGTTGCGCCACGGTACTTCAAGAGTCCGCTCGCACACCTGCGCTCGCAGCAGCTCCCTAATGTTGACCAGATTCGCGTCATGAAGGGCTCGAGCAGCAGCTTGTCCAGTACATCATCAGCATCTCGAGTCGTTCTTCGGCCAGAGCGTGGCGATGACCGGAGTCTGGCTGCAGACTCCAGTCCACGGGATGCCCAGTTGGCGGCTCAAGCCCAGGTGGAGACAGCATGGAATCGTGCTGGCCGTCCTCTGGACTGGACCGAGGCTCGTATTGACGTGATTCAGGTCCCGGTCATGATGCCGGCTCAGGCGGCGCCGGAGCTTGCTCGGACGATGAGAACTGCTGAGGGCTCTTATGTCCCGGTGCGCTCAGGACAGACTCGCCCAGCGGAGACAGCTGCAGGCGCACAGGTGACGCTGGCTCGCCCTGATGGTCGAGATCCCGTGCAGACGGAGCAGCCCGACCTCGTCGCCCAGACTGGACCCGTCGATCCCACTCGAGAAGAGCCACTGAGTCGCTCACCTCGCGGCCAAGTGGGTGCTTGGCGCTCAGGCTTTGAGGACACGATGGGTGGTCTCCGTACCGGCGCCGTCCACAAGGACATGCCCATCTGGGCGCAGCGGTCTACGGGTCGACCACGGATCGGTGGCGGAGATGATCTTGTTCAGCAGCTTGCACAGGCCTCCGCACCCGAGGATGTAGTTCAGGTCTTGATGGACCAGAGCGACAGCGGCCGTCGAGCAACATCCACACTTCCACAGCCCGTCATTCAGGTCATTCAGCAGATCAAGACTGAGGCGGCACGGGCAGAGAGTGAAAGCACTCGAGAATATGAGCGGAGGGTTGAGCTTCCGACCGAGACCATTCGGTCGCGCACAGGTCGACGCGAGGCGGTAAGGTCGACGACACGTGTCGCGAGAGGAATGACTGGGCTGAACCCACGCGGTTCCAGTGCCGGTGCCTCGTCACAAGCCATGGGCCGAGTGACCAAGCTGGCTCAGAAGCTACAGGACTTGATTGCTATGGCAGAGGGCCAGAATCGCTCTGGCGCTCGACAGCAGGTCCGCATGGCGGAAGACTCTGGAGCGGCGAAGGCCGAGGGCCAGACGGGACCGCTGGCGGCAGGAGATACGCGGGATGTATCCGCAGATATTGACACCTTGGCTCGGGAAGTGACCGAGCAGGTGACGCGCGAACTTGAAATGCGCCGTGAACGACGGCAGGAGGATCCGGATGGCCGAAGCATCTGGTGGTAGTGGGGTCAGTAAGGCTGTCTTTTTCGCCGAGAGTTCAGGTGGCGGATCGAAGAGCTTTACTGTTCAATACAATCCCAAGGACTTTAAGTTCGACAAGAAAGTGTCCTGGAAAGAGCACGACGATCAGGGTCAGGAGGGCTCTCTGGAATTCCAGAAGGCCACACCTGCGACCATGTCTATGGACCTGCACTTTGACACCACGCACGACAAGTCTGATGTGCGCACTGTCTGGGTGAATCGTCTGCTGAGCCTGACCAATCCTGTCGTGACACCTGTTGGTGGTGAGGCCGGTAAGCTCGAGAAGGCCAGGCCGCCCCGTGTGACCTTTGCGTGGGGCAAGTTTGAGATGTACGGCGTGATTGAGTCGCTCAATGTCTCGTACATGATGTTCTCTTCAGAGGGGACTCCGCTTCGTGCGAAGGTCTCCATCAAGATGAAGGAGTGGTCACCCGAGAACTATGCTGATGGCGATGCAGGTCCGCGTGCAGGCTACGGCAGTGCCGCTACACAGCTGGTGACTGTTCAGGCCGGTGAAACCGTCGCGAGCCTCGCTGCGAAGCATGGTGTCGACGGCAAGAAGCTCGCAGCAGACAACGGATGGGACAACCCGCTTGAGGACGTGAAGGCTGGAGTGAAGGCGCTGATTAAGAAGGAGGCCAAGTCGGCTCTTCCCGGTATTCCAGACTCGGTCTGGAAGAAGATTTAAGGGAAGTACAGGATGGCCAAGAAAGAACGCAGCTCCGCGACCTCATACGAAGTCACCATTGGTACGCAGTCCTTTGTGCAGACCAAGCGCGATGGCGTCCAGCGACTCGAGATTCATGATCATGTCGATATGGTCACCATGCTCGTGATCCAGCTAGGCGGTGCCGAAGCGCAGCCAGAGTGGAACTTTAAGATCGGTGATCCAGTCGAGTGCAGCATGGGCAAGGGAGAGACCCCCATCTTCAAGGGTGAGGTGACGGCCATCGAGCCCAGCTACGAAGTGACCGGAATTACCAGTGTGACCATACGTGCAATGGACCACATGCATCGGCTGGGCCGGGGCCGTAAGACGCGCTTTTGGTCAGCTCGCCTAGACTCTCAGGTTGTCGAAGAGGTGGGTGCCGAGTGCGGATTGTCCGTCGAAGTCGATGGAACCAACCAAATTCGTGGCTACATCCTGCAGCGCAATGAGAGCAATGTGGCATTCCTCAAGCGCTTGGCGGCCAGGAACAATTTCATTCTTCGTGTAGAGATGGACGCACTGACCTTCAAGAAGCCGACCTTTGAGGGGGCGACCAAGCAAGTCACGATGGGGCAAAACCTTCGCGCACTCCGCATGGCCTTCAACAGCGTCGACCAGGTTCAGAAGGTCGTTGTTCGTGGCTGGGATCCAAAGATGAAGATGGAGGTCGAGGGTTCTGCTGTTCCCGGAGATCTCGTCAAGATTGGCGGCGGAGAGTACGGCGCCACGCTCTCAGAGTCCTTCGGCGAATCCATTGCATATGTCACAGATATTCCAGTCAGCCAGCAGTCCCAGGCGACTGATCTCGCCAAGGCTGAGCTCGACCGTTTGGCGCGTCAATTCTGCAGAGGCACCGCGTCGATCCAAGGCGATGAGAAGGTGCGGGCAGGATCTATGGTTGAATTTGCAGGGCTCAGCGAGGGCCAAAATGGCAAGTACTTCATCATTGCCACCCGACATGTGATCTCGAGTCGCAGCGGATACACCACCGAATTGACCTTCTGTAGCAATACAATGGGCACCTGACTTGGGGTGACATGAGCTCACAGAAGGAATTCCTGGGCCGAGGATGGTCTTTTCCGTTTCGGTTTGATCCAGCGTCTGGCAGCGTGGCCTTCTCAGAATTTGAGGAGAACATCCGCCAGTGCATCACCATCATCTTGTCCACACGGCCAGGTGAGCGGCAGATGCTCCCAGACTTTGGGTGTCGAATTCATGAACTCTTGTTCGCACCAAGCACCTCAACCACTTCACTCATCGCCGAGGGGCATGTCCGGGAGGCGCTTCGTAAGTGGGAGCCTCGCGTAGAGGTTGAGTCTGTTGAGGCCGTCCCAGACTCAAGCGGTGCGCTTCGGGTTGAGGTCGTCTACAGAATCATCGCGACTGACGCCGTACAAACCGTGTCTCACGTGGTATCCAACACGGACCCTCGCTGAACACCGAACACAGCCAAATGTGACCCATGCCAATCAAGCCTCCAAATCTCGACGACCGACGCTACGAAGACATCTTGGCTGAAGCTGAGGCGCTGATCCCGCAGTACTGTCCGGAGTGGACCAATCTCGGTGATGCTGATCCAGGCATGACCTTGGTTCAGCTCTTCTCGTGGATGACCGAGTTGACCATTTATCGGTTGAATCGCGTCCCAGACAAGACCTACATTCACTTCCTCAATTTCATTGGAGAAGAGCGCCAGAGTGCTGAGCCCTCTGTGGTTCCTGTGACCTTTGCGCTGAATGCACCCGGTCCGATTGAGCTGCCTGCCGAGACTCCTGTCGCCACCCGGCAGCAGGAAGGAAGTCCAGCCCTGGAGATGCTGACCGTCGATGGCATCACCCTCCACGATGCGCGGGTCACCCGCGTGATGACTGTTCAGGGCGGTTCCAAGCCAGCCGTACGGGAGATGCCGTTCACCCACCTCGAGGGAAACCCCTCGGTGCTGAGCTTTGGTGGCGGTAAGGGTGCACAGATCTACGCCCTCGACAGCGTCGAAGATGGACCCGAGGCGTACACACCGTATCAGTATCTGTACATCTCCCACGACGACTTCCGCCTCATGAACCTCGACCCGGATGCCTCAGGGGCCAAGGGCCGTCTGCGCATTCGCCGTGACTCTGGTGATGAGCTGAGCATCATTCCCTTCTTTGACTGGGAGTACCCCACCGCTACTGGCTGGAAGCCGATCTCTCTCACTGAGGAGACGGAAGAGCAGCTCGGCATGCGGGAGCTCAGTCTTGTCAGTGACATGACCGGCATTGTACCCATCGATACGATGGGCATGGGTGATCAGGTCTTCAAGCTGCCCAAGCCCGTTGCCGAGCAACAGTGGTGGATTCGTGGTCGCCTGAACTACGAGCGCTGGCTTGCGGATCGGATGCTGGATGATCTCGAGGTCAGCTGGCAAGACGACCGGGGTGGTGAGCTCAGGCCGCTGCACAACTGGCGCGTGCGGGCTTCTGGACGCACCCTCGAATTCTTTCTCCAGGACCTGCCGCCGATTCGCGGTGGCTGGACGGTTTCTTTTGCGATGGTTGATCGCAGTCTGCCTGCTGGACTTCGCGGCTACCTTCCTGCGTACCGTTGGTACTACCGAAGGGGTGAGGGTTGGGAAGAAATACCTTCCGACCGCGTCCGAACAGAGGGCACCAAGATAGTCGTGACCGGCCCGATGGCTGACATGGCAACGGATGGCTTCAACCTACGCGCTGAGCGTCTCGAGACGGCCTTCATTCGAGGCATAGCGCCTGATATGGAGCTCGATCTGAACTGGCAGAGACCTGTCAGGATGAGCCTGATGTGTGGTGATGATGTGCGCCGCCTTGAGACGCTGCCAGCTACCGAAGGGCCGTGGTCGCCGTTTCAGATCTCACCGGTGCTGCCGCCCACGATCGGTCGCAAGCTCTTCATTGGCTCAGATGTCTTCGAGAATCGCAAAGGCGCGCCGATCATCCTGGATGTCGAAGTCGGCTTTGAGATGAATGGAGAGCTCATCGCTGAGCCGGCCGACCTGTACCAGCTCCAGCTCTGCTACAGGGCCGAGGATTCCTGGCGTGTGGTCTACAGCCGCAACAAGAAGTGGACCAAGTTCACCTTCGCTGACCTGGACAAAGACGGCGCCAAGCGTGAGGCCGTCCGCAAGATTCGAATCGAGATTGATCCGAACAAGCACCTCAAGGAGCTCGCCCGTCACGCGCTTGGTGATGTCGAGACCACCTGGCTGCGAATCGAGCTCATCAAGTCGAGCCTCTCAGGGGTCGATGAGAACAAAGACACGCACCCCATTGTTCCGCGCATCTATGGAATCGAGATTGGTGTCGACAAGACCATCGGTCAGGACACCTATGAGGAGCCGTTGCCCGGCCCACAGATGGCTCAGCTCGACTACCGAGAGAGAAACAGGCGGCTGACTCGGGTGGTTACCCAAGCCAATGGCCGGCTCAGTGAATTCTACCCCTTCTACCAATTTGTAGACATCGAGCAGCCCAATCAGGCGGTCTATCTCGAGTTCGACAAGCCACTTCCACCAGGCAGTCACCACACCATTCAGTTCCGTTGTCGCGGGGAGGCATTCCTTCCAGAGGGACTCAATGTGGAGTGGGAGATTCTCGAGCAGCGCCGCGGCGGCGCGGGCTGGCAGCGTATCCAGATGCTCAGTGCCGATGAGGGTGGCCAAGATTCTGGCTACCGGATGAACAAGACGGGGGCACTAGAGTTTGTGCTGCCCGAAGTGCCTCCGGTGTCCGACGATGGCTTCTGGCTCCGCGGTCGCTTTACGCTCCCTGAGGGCGCCTCGCTCGATCAAATTCCGGCGCTACCGCCCGTGACCCACATCATGCTCAACACGGTGGATGCAGTGAACCTGCATACCATGAGGACGGAGCGGTACTCAGGCTATGGCGTGCCCAATCAGGTGGTTCAGCTCCTCCGGCGCCCCTTGTTTATCCATGGTGAGGCTGAGCAGTCAGTCTTCCCTCGACCCGATCTCTTTCATGACATCAGGGTCAGCATCCAAGGAGAGGGGGGTGAGTCTGAGGATTGGTCGAGAGTGTCCCCAGCGCAGATGCTTACTGCCAGCAAGGATGATCGGGTGTTCATCGTCGATCCAGTCGAGGGTACCCTGACCTTTGGAAATGGAATTCGAGGGCGTATGGCGCCTGTAGGATCCAACAATGTCTTGGTAGATCTGTACCGAGTTGTTCCGGGTTCGCGAGGAAATATTGGACCTGGCGAGGTTCAGATCTGTGAGGCGCTGGGTGACTCTGTTCGTGTCGCGAATGTACTGCCAGCTTCGGGCGGTCGTGATGCCGAGACCATTGAGGAGATCACGCGTCGAGCGCCCACGCTGCTCACAAGTCGAGACCGTGCGGTGACCCGTGCGGACTTTGAGACCATCGCACGCCAGGCCAGTGGCGAGGTGGCCCGTGCTGCCTGCTCGGGCGAGATGGGTGATGATGGATCAGTCGAGGTTGTGGTCTTACCTCATCGCCGGCGCGGTGAAGACGTGCCCGATCCCTTCCTCTCTGCAGGCCTCAGGGACCATGTCTCAGCTCACCTCAAGAAGCGCTGTCTCATCAACGTCAACCCAGAGGTGCGGCTGGCACGGTTTATGCCCGTGGACATATCCGTCACACTGCGTCTCCGACCGAACACCAATGTGATTCATGTCCGCGAGACAGCGGAGCGGTGGGTGCGCGCATTCTTGGACCCCTATGAGGGGGGCATCGATCGCGAGGGTTGGTCCTTTGGCGGTACACTCTATGCGCAGGACTTTGCTCGAATGGTCACGGACATTCAAGAGGTTCGACACGTCTCTGATGTTCGCCTCTACGGAGACTTAGGAGAGGGAGAGCGCCCACTTCCTGGATGGGAGAAGGGCGAGGGCCAGAGCGAGCTTCAGCTCGCCGAAGACGATCTCTTTCAGGTCAAGCGGATCCGAATTGAAATCGAGGACGATCTCTGGTGAGCGTGAACACCCTACAGCGCTATGGCAGTCAGCCACCGTCCCAGTCGACGGGTGACTATGCCTACCTGGAGCAGGTCGTACGCATAGGCTTTCCGGTGGCTGAGGCGCGGGCATACCTGCGTCGACACCTCGGCAATGAGGTTGGCTACAGGCTGGTAGAGGCCAGTCGTGGAGAAGACCCAGGGAATGTTCGCGCCATAGAGGTCCAGCCTCAAGATGGGGGCAGCACCGTCCATGTGGCCGCTGAACGCACGCTGCCTGATGGCACCCCGGCGAGCTACTATACGCCAGAAGATCTCGTTGAGATTCGTGCTCGTATTGAGAGTGAATTCGGTGGACCCGTTCCGCCGCTACAGCCCCGCGATAAGTTGATTCTCCACGTTCCAGTCGCCAGCTATCTCCGCTTCTTGCCTGGTGTCTTTCAGGGCGCCGCACCCATGACCTCCCGCGAGGTCACCACCGCGACTGAGCGGTCAATACGGCAGTGGGGCAGCCGAGACGAGGTCGCGCTCACCGAGGTTCAGGAGCATGATGCGGACCAGTTTCGCCGCTTCCTCTTCATCTTCCAGCACATGATGACCACGGTGACGGAGCGTATCGATACGCTGCCGCAGATCACCAACCCGATGGTGGTTGATCCGAAGTTTCTACCGTGGCTCTCGTCTTGGGTAGACTTCGCTCTCGATGAGGCACTGCCGCTCCATCAGCAGCGTGAGCTGGTGAGGAGATCGATTCGACTTCATCGAACACGCGGTACCCGTGAGGGTATAGCTGAGATGATTCGGGTGCTGACCAGCGCTCCTGTCGTGATTGATGAGCATCATCGTCCCAAGGCCTGCATCGTCGGAATGATGACGCTTGCAGGGGGACGCAACATTGAGGAGCGCTACCTTCGGAGCGAGCCTCCAGCCCACTTTCTGCTGAACGAGGGCAGAAAGTCTGGGACCTTCTTTGTCTTGCGCCTGGAGAGCCAGGCTGCATTCCGGCAGCGCTTCGGAGAGCGCGCACCGGCAGTACTGCGTCGAATCACGCAGATTGTCACGCGCGAGAAGCCAGCCCATGTTTCGTTTACGCTGCAATTCGACGATGGAACCGCAGCGTGAAAAGGGATGAGTCATGAGTGAGCAGAATCTGACCCGTTTACGCCCCTTCGAGGGCTTGTGCTTGACCGCTGATGACCTGCTTGAAGAGCAGGGCTACCACAGGGCCAACAATCACCGCCACAACCTGTACATGCATGGACACGGAATTGTTCAAGGCCTTCAGGTTGAGATCAGCCAGAGCCGCAAGAAGTATAGCGGTGTGATTGAGGCTGGCTTTGGTGTGACTGAGATGGGCCAGGGGGTTCTCTTGAAGGATCCGGTCAAGGTGCCGCTTGAGGTGCCAAAGAAAGACGGCGAGTACATGCTCTGGCTCTTTCATGTAGAGGCACCACTCGAGGGCGATAATCGGCCTGTTTTCGATACCAGTGAGCTGCGGGCCTCACGCGTTCAAGAGTCTGTTGCGCCCCGGCTGCACCCGATCGATGAGCCCCAGGCCGATGCTGTTGCCTTGTGTCGCATCAATGTTCGACTGGGTCGTATGGTTCAGGTTCGGCTTCCAGTTCCACGCTGTGGTCGACAATCGCGCGCTGCCGAGAGCTACCTCAAGCCACGCGTCGTGGAGTTTATTCGCGTGAACAAGGGCGTAGTCCAGAATCTCTTTCGGACCGCGCTGCTCAAGGAGCTCGATGTGGGTGTGCAGGGCTTTCAGTCCGCGCTGATCTCGAGTGAGTTCCTCCTCATTGAAGAGGGTACATCTGACCGGGTCTTGTACCGAGTTGCGGGCTCACTGATCGGCTATGCGCACGACTTCTACAGCCCACTACCCAAGACAATCGAGCGGATTGAGAAGTTCAAGGACTTTGTACGCCGGGTGAATGCTGAGGTGCCAGGAGCGGACCAAGGCGACGAAGTCTGGCTCAAGTGGTTCGACAAATTTGAACGTCTCCTACAGCCTCTGAGTAAAATCTCGGATGAGCTTGAGGCCACAGTCGAGGCTCAGCGGTAGTAGACTGCTGGCATGTCGAGTGATGCCCAAACCGTCACGGTCCGAGTCCAGGTTGTGGACATGCAGCCCTTCCTTCTGGACCTGCAGGTGCCTTCCTATTTGCCGGCGCGTGATTTGACGCAGCGCATTGCGCGTGATGCGGGCCTCACCGCGTACTGGGAGGATGGTCGTCGCAGGCTTTACTGGCTCCGTGCCCGTGGGCGCCTGCTGGGAGACGGAGAGACGCTTGCAGAGCTGGGGGTGATCAACTCAGAGTTGGTTTATCTGCTGCCCGAGCCCCCTGCTGGTGTGGGCGTCGTCGAGCGTCCCCCTGACTACCCCGTCAACATTGGCTATCCGGCGAAGGGAACTGTGGCGCTGCTGACAGCGCTGAGCTTCACCGTCTTCTGGACGATTGGTTGGGGGGTTGCCCTCAGTGAACTCCGGAATGACTGGACAATCGCAGTGCCTGGAGTGGCTCTGGGTTTGATCACGACAGCGTTTGCACGTCATGCATGGGGAGGCCTCGGCAGTCGACCTCGCGTGGCTCTGACGAGTATGGCGGTCATGCTGCCTTGTGTCGCACTGGCGTTCACGCTCGCCGCTCGCATGAGCGGAGGGGCCGACGGTAGCTTCTATACACACGCCATTGCAGGGCTCGTTTTTGGCCTGGTCGGTGTAATGGTCGGCTGGCTCGCGTGGTGGGGTGCGGTTGACCCACTCCCAAAGCGGACTGCAGAAGAGGCCAGTGTCGAAGAGGCGGTTGCAGTTGTGGACTGTGGACTGTGCGGGCAAAACGTCCTCCCGGATGTTCGGGCGGAGTGTCCCTATGCGTGTGGGCGATTCTTCCATTCCGGCTGCTATCGTGCGCGGATTGCTGTCTACACAGGGGACCCCAGTCTCTGCGGTGTCTGTGGCGTCTCGATTGGTTCAGGTGGCTGATTGCGACTGCATTGCTGCCTGGTAGTGGGCATCAAATTGTGAGGCGCCCAGCTCATAGCGGAGCTCAGCCAGCCTGCCCTTTAGGATATTGATGGCGCCGGCTGGCACCAATTCTCGCAGGTGCATCACCGCCCGAACCAGTCGATTGATGGCCCCGCTTGTGTCTCCATCGAGTACGAGCAGTGTGCTGCGGGTGATGTGTCCGTCGACTACAGCAAACCAGTTTGCTCTTCGGGCTCCGGAGATGAGCAGGGCATCCGCTGTTGTTGCAGCACGAGCCCTCTCATCTTGTTGGATGTACATCGCACAGAGCAAGCTCGAGAGGATGACGATGTGAAGGTCATCCTCGACCTCTATTGCTGATGCAAGGCCTGCCTCGAGGTGCGGCTGGGCTGTGCCGGTAAGCCCAACTTCGAGGAGGTGAATCCCGAGGCGAGTATTTGTCGTAATGAGTGCCTCTTGGTCTGAGTACGACTCGGCCACCGAGAGGGCAGACTCGAGTGCCGCTCGGCCCCCGTTGGTGTCAGCACCTCGAAAGCGGACGGCTGCGAGGTCTAGCCAGGACATGAGCAAGAGATGCGCCCAGCAGGGCTCAGACATCAATGGAATGACTTCCTGTAGATACACATCTGCATCCTCGGGATGGCAAGCTGCGAGTGCGAGGAGTCTCTCGACGGGGAAGCGCTGTGCTGCTTCTGCATGGGCAGTCGCCGCCTTTAGAATCTCTGAGTCGACGGCATCGGGGTGAGTGCGCCCGACAGCGGCACACCAAATCAGCTGAATTCGCGTGGTGAGATCTGTGAGGCTGTTGGCCGAAGCCCATGCCTCAGCCGAGGAGAGTTGTGCGAGAGACTGCGGGGTTGTGGGCTGCGCATAGAAGCGACGAATCAAGACTCGGAGGGCCAACTCTGTGGCCGCATCGGGGTCAATCCGAAGCGTGAG
>Ga0315315_10001230_pt1 | contig 23346 bp, 25 predicted proteins | sample M140m3416metaG_FD_203699 | JGI IMG/M metagenome (GOLD analysis project Ga0315315, IMG submission 203699) | Ammonia-oxidizing marine archaeal communities from Monterey Bay, California, United States - M1 40m 3416 | ecosystem: Environmental > Aquatic > Marine > Intertidal zone | place: USA...
CTAATCTATCTCTATTATTAACTGAGTTTCCTGTTACAGGATTGTCTGAGCTTCCATCTCTTTTATTAAAATTAGCATTAAAACTATATGCTGTTGTTTCATTAATAGGGCCTGTTGTATATATTTTGCCTATTTTAGAATTATATTTCCCGACACCAAGTGACATCATTCCTGATTTATCAAAAGAAGGTTTTTTTGTAACAATATTTATAACACCTGCAGATGCATTTTTACCAAAAAGAGTGCTTTGAGGGCCTCTAAGAACTTCTACTCTTTCAAGCATAGGAAGATCGGCTATTTGAGATTGTGTCTTTGATCTATATACACCATCAACAAACAATGCAACTGATGGTTCTACACCTGGGTTGTTAGATCCATTACCAAAACCTCTAATAAAAAAAGTAGCATTAGTAGAAGATTGATATTGTCTTGTGTCTAATGATGGAATGATAGATTTAAGATCAAAAGCATCTATGATAGTTGCTTTTTCTATTTCATCGGATGTAACAACAGAGACAGCTACCGGGACTTCTTGTAATGTCTTTTCCTTTTTAGTTGCAGTAACTATAACTTCCTCAACAATATTATCTTGTGCAAATGTTATTGATGTAAAAATAAAAGCAATGGATAGGTTGATATAAATAGAGTTTTTCATAAAAATTTCCTTAAAAAAATACAAGTATACATACATCTTTAGATAAATATTTATATAGATTGAAGAGTATGTATATGTTTTTTAGATATATTTAAAATTATTTTATAGGTTGAATTTCACCACCATTATTAACCCATTCACCAAATCCGCCAATATTATATACATTGATAAAACCAAGGTTTTTAACAGTATTTGCAGCCAGTGCAGACCTGAAGCCTCCAGCGCAATAAAATAATAAATTAGAATCATTATTAATACCTGCGGGATTATTTGAAGAATTTAACTCAATTTTAAATTCAATTAATCCTCTAGGTATATGGATAGCATTCTTAATTAAGCCAAAATTAGCTACCTCCGACTCCTCTCTTACATCAATGACGAATGTATTGGGTTGTTTTAAAATAATACAGGTTTCCTCATAAGACAGTCTTTCAATATTATTATTAGCTTCGATAAGCATTGTTTCCAAAGTTTTATTTTCCATCAACTACTCCTATTGAATTTCTATTTGATGTGGCAAAAAATACTCCCACTAAAACCATAATACAACCAACTATTATTAAAAACGAGACTAATTCACCAAGGAAGATATTTCCCCAAATAATTCCAAATACAGGTAAAAAATATGCAACTGTTGAGGTTTTTACAGCACCTACTTTTTCAATTAGCCTAACGTATCCTATAAATGAGAGACCAGTTGACACAATACCTAGCCACAATATCGAGAGGATTGCCTCATTTGATGGGAATGAATTAGGGAGTGAAAACGCTGAAAATGGTATGAGTAAAATCGTTCCAATAACCAAAGACCAACCAATTAGTACTAATTTATTTATTGATACACAATATTTTTGAATAAAAACACCTGAGAACGCGTAGCAAAAAGAGCCAGCTAAACAAATAAATGCAGAATATGCATCGATAGAGCTATTTTTAGGATTTACCAATATAACAATTCCTATAAAACCTACTATTAGTCCACCAACTTGTTTAATAGTAATTTTTTCATTGAGCCAAAAAAATGCAATAAACATTGTCATCAAGGCAGTTGAAGAATTAAGGATTGCCAACATGTTTGAATCAGAACCATTAGAGGCCTCTGAAAATAGAATGAAAGGAATAGCTGTGTTGGTTAAACTTAATATAAAAATATACTTAAAACTACTTATAAAAAGCTTTAAAAGCTTTGGTCTGATTAAAAGAGGAAGAAATACTAGTGATGCAAGTGCTAGACGCAGCTGTACTAGGAATACAGCACCAAGTTCTGGTGTTGCAATTTTAATAAACATAAATGCACTACCCCATATAGCGCCAAGAAAAATTAATAATGACCAGTATCTTAATTCCATAAATAAAAAAACCCTCAAAAATTAATTTGAGGGTTATAAAAAAATCTAATCTAGGTTAATGATAACCCTGATTAGTCAGAAACTTAAAAGTTACCCCGTGTCAAAAGGTAAATCCTCCGTTTCCTGGTTTAATATAAATACTAATAGGACCACCTCCATGTTCAGGGTAATAATAGAAATGTTTATAAGCCCCCTTAAAAAACCCATAAACAAGACACCCTCTTAAGATTATATACATCTTAAAAACGATTTAAAGATTAATAATTAATTTTTATGAAAAAAGCTCTAATTGGGTTGCTTCTTGGTATTCATTAACTAACTCTTTATTATATTTAGCATTGGTTAAGTAGTTCTCAAGTGCTAAAGAGCAGCCATTAAAGTATTTATAAGCTACTGTTTTTTTTGATGAGATGATATCAACAGCCTCATTTAACTCGTTAATTACTGAATCATTAAAATTTATATTTATTACGTTATTCATAATTTATAATATACTGTATAAATATACAGTAGTCAAGAAACTATTTACTTGATGGTGATGCTAGTTTGTTAAGACGAAGTGATGTGAAAGTTACACTTAGAAAAAGAATTAAAACCAATGAACCTAAAACATCTCCTATAAAAAACCTACCAATAACAATTGGATCTAGATTAATAGAAGGCTCTAAAAAAGTGATTACAATATTAACGCTGATTGAATTTAAAAGGCCAGATAGAATAATTACAAGCAATAACAACCTAGAGTTCTCAAAGTTTATTGGTGAAATGATTGCACCTTTTATATTAGTTTGGGAATACTTAACCAATTCCCTTGCAGCTACTACTGAAGCTAGCGAAAAAAAGCTAGCAAGACTCCAAACACCCATATATTGCTCTGGGTTGATAAACAATGGCCCTGTTAACTCTGCAGCCATTAAAGCTGGAAGTGATTTCAAACCAAAAAAACAAATGCCCAATACACGTATACCATGAGGTAAATAGACAAGGCTTCCCTGCCAATCCATCTTTTCTAAACCTACGAACGCAAAATATGACCATAAAGACCAAACTCCCATTGCAAAGAAGTAAAGAGCAAGATTCGTAAGAATAAAATCTTTTATTTTTGGATTGCAAAACATGTTAGAAAAAACTCTTAACTTATAATTTTAAGAAAAGATTCGCGCTTATCAAAACTTGATTGTTTAACTTGTAAAAGCATATTTTTTTCAAGTTTTTTTATGGCTTTATAGACAGTTGAGCGAGATAGATTTGAGTCATTTATAACTTCTGTAATATTACAATGACCATCTCTAGCTGTGATTTGAACAATTGTAAAGAAGACTTTTTTTTCAGTTAGAGAATATCCAGCTAGATTGATCTCATGCTCAACACTTTCTAGCATCTGTAAAATTGAATTTAGATTTTTAATAAATTCTTTCATGGGAGATTGAATGTTTATTAGTTACACATATATATATTAGATCAACAAATAAAAGAACACAAACTTGGAGATGGCGGAGAGAGGGGGATTCGAACCCCCGGTACCGATAAAGGTACACATCCTTTCCAAGGATGCACGATAGACCACTCTGACACCTCTCCTGTGTGATGCATTTTACATCAAAATATAAAAATCAAATGCAGAAAGCTAGATTAAATCTATTGATTGAAAAACCTAAAATTTTTGAATGTAGACATCTTAGTTGACGATCTTATAGGATTAATATCTATGCCTCCCCGCCTCATAAATCTTCCACATACTTCAATTTTCTTTGGATTATATCGCGAAGCAATGTCTTGGTAGATACTTTCAACGCACTGCTCATGAAAATCGCCCTTTTCTTTGTATGACTTTAAATATTCTGTTAACCATTTTGTTTCTATGGGTTCGCTAGATTTAATATAAATATTTGCAAAATCAGGTTGAGAGGTTACGGGACAAATTGATCTAAAACCTGTAAAACAAATTATCTTGTTCTTAGGTGATAATAATAAATTTGAGGAATTTAAATCTATAGATACTGGGGTATTTAAAAATTTATTTAAAAACCTAACTTTTGTTATTGATTTAGTAAGCTTGTTTAAATCCTTCTTGATATGATTTAGAACATCATAGTTTTGTTCAAATTTTTTATCATAAAAAGAATTTAAATAAATTTTTAATGATTTCGATTCAACAATAAACTTTGAATCAGCAGGAATAGTAATCTCCAAGACTTTTAGCACAGGAAGATTTTTTTTGTCTAAATAGGTAAACTCATAAGCATTCCAAATATCATGTCCATAAGCAGAAGATGATCTTATGCGTTTAATGGGATCAAGAATTTTGTACGAGGTCTTTAGATTTTTATCATACGAATTACCAAGAAATTTTCTACTCATTGTCTTATGCCGGTCCCTTTTTTAAGTAAATATAAACAAGACACGGTGAGAAGAACTATAAAACCAATAATCATAGATAAAGAAAACACAATAGAAACGTCACTTACACCAAGCATCCCTTCCCTAAAAGTATTGACTACATACAGCATAGGATTAGCCATTGAAATTGATCTCCATATCTCTGGAAGAATATTTATAGAATAAAAGACTCCTCCCAAATATATGAGCGGGGTTAAGATAAAGGTAGGTATTATAGATATATCATCAAAGCTGTCAGCAAAGACAGCGTTTATGAAGCCCATTAGTGAGAAGAGAACCGCTGTTAAAAATAGAACAGTAAGGGTTAAAAGCGGATTGACAACTGTAAAATCAGGATAGAAAAGTAAACTTACTGCATAAACAATAAAGCCTATTAATATTCCTCTGCTTACTCCACCAAGCACAAATCCAAGCAAAATTGTCCAATTTGGCATTGGGGATATAAGTAATTCCTCAATAGATTTTTGAAATTTAACTGAGTAAAAAGATGAAACTACATTATTGTATGAATTTGTAATTACTGAAAGCATTATTAATCCAGGGATCATATACTGAATGTAATCAAAACCATCCATCGAACCAATTCTTGGTCCAATCAATGAACCAAAAATTACAAAATATAAAGACATTGTTACTGCAGGAGGTACAAGAGTCTGAACCCAAATTCTTAAAAATCTTCTAACTTCTTTAACAGTCAAGGTCCATAGACCTATTAAGATAGATGAATTATTTTTCATTTGAATTCACCATCTCAATAAATAATTCTTCGAGCCTATTTGATTCATTTCTCATAGATTTGATTTTGATATCTAACTTAGATAATTCTTCAAATAAAGCATTTATTGATCTATCTTTACTTACTGCTGCTATTAACGTTAAAGAATCTTCAAGCTTCAAAGGAAAGCCTTCTATTAAAGGCGCTTGATCCAATGGAGATTGCAAATCAAATACAAATCCTTGAACGTTTAAAGTTCCAAGAAGATCTTTCATACTTGTATTTACAACAATCTTACCTTTATCAATAATGCCAATATTTCTACATAGCTGCTCTGCCTCTTCAAGGTAATGTGTTGTCAAAATAATGGTAGTACCATTTTCATTAATTTCTTTCAGAAAAGACCACATTTCTCTTCTAAGCTCGATATCAACTCCTGCTGTTGGTTCATCTAATATCAATAGCTTGGGTTCATGTATTAAAGCTTTTGCTATCATTAGCCTTCTTTTATATCCACCCGAAAGAGTTCTTGCTTGAACATTTCTTTTATCCCAAAGACTTAATCTTTTTAGAATATTTTCTACCTTTGGTAAAGCTTCTTTTTTTGGTATCCCATAAAATCCAGCTTGCGTGACAACAATATCTAATACTTTTTCAAATTGAGAAAAATTTATTTCTTGGGAAACAACGCCAAGCATTGTTTTTGCAAGAGGTAAGTTCTCATCAATATCAACATCGAATATCTTAACGTTGCCAGATGATTTTGTTACAAGAGAACCAATAATACCTATCGTGGAGGACTTTCCTGCTCCATTAGGGCCCAGTAATGCATAAAAATCGCCCTCATTTACAGAGAATGAAATGCCCTTTAAAGCTTCAACACCACCAGAATAAGTTTTTTTAAGATCATTGATCTCTAATGCAAACGCCATAAATTAACTAATTTTTTGTTTTATCGATTCCAATAACTAATATGCTGAGGATTATACCAACCAATAAACCAATCCATGCACTAAAAAAAGTAATAAAAACAGCTATTAATAAAGCAGATGCCATTTCAGAATTTTTCTTTGGTATAGCCATGGCTACATAAGCACACGCAAAGCCAGTTAATATTAATGTAAGCGTTAATGCCATCTGCATTAATGGCTTCATTAATGTTATGAATGGCAATGTGAAATACAGAATCGGTAATGCCATTAGATAATATGAGCCTAATCCATCAAATATAGATGGCATTTCTTTAAAGCCTTTTTTCCATCGCTCAACAACAACCACATGAACACCAGTCCATAACGCACCTTGGGTTGGGAAAAATGGATTTAGTATCAATCCAATAAAATTTCGTGCTGCTATAGATAAATGTGATCTATTAAGATTAATATCTAGTTTTTCATCTGGTCTAGATTTTTGTGCATCGAGTAACACTTCATTTGCAGTAATTAAATCTCCAAATAAGAGCGTGTATCCAATTATAACCAAAGGTATTGCTTCCAAATACATGTCAAAGGTTGGAAATCCAATTGAAAGAGGTGATGTTCTATTAAATAGCGAAACTACATCTGGAATTTTAAACCCCCATTCAATATTGAAAGTAACTTCATTAAATAAAAAAGCTATAAGAGCTGCAAGAATAAAACCCGGCAATAATCCTAGTGAGCCAATCTTATTAATTATTGCATTCTTTGCTGCCAATCTTTTAAAAGGATCAGAAAACGTAGTAATAATACATACAGTGATAGCTATAAACATAGATATAGGTTGAATCATTAACTTATCTAAATCCGTTACAAAAACTTGGTAAAAAGCTGCTAAAGCCGCTCCTAAAATAATGCCTGCCTTGAGTCCATTAGGAATGATTTGAATAAGTTTTTTACCCCAACCAGTAACACCTAAGATAAATACAAGAAGAGTAAATTCAATGCAGATAGCTGCCATATATTGAAAGGTTGTTACATCATAGACACCTGTGAATTGTCCTTTTGCTGCAAAAGCAGCTATAACAATTGGCAATGCAGGAGTAATCCAACCGGGAGCCATTGGCTCTCCAAAGAAAATTGGCCCAGAGGCAATGAGTGTTCCAGCAATAAAACTTAATGCAACACCCTCTTCAAAAGTTAGGCCTAAACCCATAGCTACTGGAACAGCAGCAAATGCTGTGGCTCCAGAGATAACCATCCCCTGAAAAAACTCACCAGCTCTAAATTTAATATGTATAAATGGAATCCTTAATGTAAAAGGCCCCCATTTAATGCCTTGATTTTTTGTAGTGTTCATTTTGTAAGCTCCCCCATTGCTTCCTCTAATCCCTTAAGTGTTAAAGGATACATTCTATTATCAAATAAATCTCTAAGTATGCAAACTGACGATGAATAGTCCCAGTGATCATCAGGAACAGGATTTAACCAAGCCATATTATCAAAATGGTTTGATATTCTTTTTATCCAAGTTGACCCTGGCTCTTCATTCCAATGCTCTATACTGCCACCTGCATTTGTGATTTCATATGGAGCCATAGTTGCATCGCCAACAACTATTATTTTGTAGTCTGCTGAATATTTATTAATAATATCTTGAACCATAAACCTCTCTTGAGATCTTCTTCTATTGTCTTTCCAAACAGATTCATAAATACAGTTATGAAAATAAAAATATTCAAGATGTTTGAATTCAGTTTTTATAGCAGAGAAAAGCTCTTCACAAAGTTTAATATATGGATCCATTGAACCACCTACATCAAATAAAACAATCACTTTTACCGCGTTCGATCTCTCTGGTACCATCTTGATATCTAAATAACCTGCATTTTTAGCTGTAGATTTGATAGTATCATTCATATCGAGCTCAAGATCGTTACCATGTCTAGCAAATCTTCTAAGTCTTCTTAATGCCATTTGCATTTCTCTAGTACCTATAATGATAGAGTCATCTAAATTACTAAACTGTCTTTGCTCCCAAACTTTAACTGCACTTTTCTGACCACCTTGACCCCCTACTCTAATACCCTCTGGATTCTGACCGCCATGACCAAATGGAGAAGTTCCATTTGTTCCAATCCATTTATTACCACCTTCATGACGTTCTTTTTGTTCTTCTAACCTTTTTTTGAACTCTTCAAGCAATTTATCTAAGCCCCCAAGTGATTTTATTTTTTTTAGCTCTTCTGGGTCTAACTCTTTTTCAAATGCTTTTCTCAACCAATCTTCTGGTATTAATGCTTGAAATATATCCTCAAGTTTTTCGATTCCTTTAAAGTAAATATCAAAAGCTTTGTCAAATTTGTCGTAATGTTTTTCGTCTTTAACTAATATTGCTCTAGAGAGATAATAAAAATCATCTATATTTGCATAAACCATCTGCTTTTCAAGTGCACCAAGAAGATCAAGCAACTCTCTTAAAGAGCATGGAACGCCAGCCGATCTTACTGTTTGAAAAAGGTTTATTAGCATCTATTTAGTAGAAGCTGATTCTCTTCTAGACATAAAAGCTAGTCTTTCAAGCAATTGAACATCTTGTTCGTTTTTAAGAAGCGCACCATATAAAGGAGGTATTGCTTTTGATGAATCTGCATTTTTTAATATTTCATCTGGCATATCATCTGATAGTAATAACTTTAACCAGTCTATTAACTCAGATGTAGAGGGTTTTTTCTTTAAACCCGGTATTTTTCTCAGATCAAAGAATATCTCTAATGCCTCATTCACTAATTTTTTCTTAATTTTTGGATAATGCACAGACACGATCTTATTCATAGTCTCCCTATCTGGAAAATTAATGTAATGGAAGAAACATCTTCTTAAAAAGGCATCTGGTAATTCTTTTTCATTGTTTGAAGTCATTATTATTAAAGGTCTGTGCTTGGCTTTAATTGTTTGATTTGTCTCGTAACAAAAAAACTCCATTCTATCAATTTCTTGTAAAAGATCATTTGGAAACTCTATGTCAGCCTTATCGATTTCATCAATCAATAATACGACTTGTTTGTCAGATTCAAAGGCTTCCCATAATTTACCTTTATTAATGTAATTTGAGATATCTTTAACCCTTTCATCACCTAATTGAGAGTCTCTCAGTCTTGTTACAGCATCATACTCATATAGGCCCTGTGAGGCTTTAGTAGTTGACTTTATATGCCATTCGATTAATTCTAAACCCATAGCTTGAGCAACTTCAATTGCTAATAAAGTTTTACCAGTACCAGGCTCACCTTTAATTAAAAGAGGTCTTTCTAAAGCAGCGGCCGCATTTACAGCAAGGCTAAGATCCTCTGTTGCTATATAATTTTTAGTTCCTTTGAATTGCATACTTACTTCCTTATTGTTGATAATTTCTCTTCTGACTTAAGTATTCTAGCTAGTTGTCTGCTTGACGCAACAAAATTTCCATTCAAATCCCATATTCTTGCGTCTTGTTCAAAATAACCATTATTAATGTCACTTGCTTTAAAGTCAGCAAATAGCCTTGAGGTTGTTGGCATCATGCGAATATGTGTTGTAAGGGTTAATGTTGGGATCCAGCCTAATGGACCGTATTTATTCGAAACAACTGGAGGCAGAATATCTGAATAGTAAGCTAAACAAAATTGATCTGCTATGCCACCTGACATTTCTAAGAAAGCCGAACATCTTGCTTCCATATTATTATCTATTGGATCTCTATTCCACCAAGCATGATCAGGATTAATATAACAATTAAGTTGTTTTATGAAAGATGGAGTAAATCCTTTTGAAATTTTGTCATAGTTTAATTCCAAGTACTCGTTATGATCATGAGAATTAAATATACTTGGCAAACTTGTTTCAAGACCCTTAAAGCCTTTCATCTTTTCAAAATCAGAGCAGGTGCCAGTCATTGTTGAGCATATTTTATTGTCTTGTATTAATTTCACTAAGCCCGCCGAACTACCTCTGCTGGCTTTCAATAACTCAACTTCTAAGAAGGTATCAGTTGATTCGGTTCTGTCTAAATATTGTGTGGATGAGCTAATAATATTCTTATGGGGCATAGATGAAAGCAAAGCCTTGCTCATTACAGCATTTAAATACCCTCCATGAGGTGTATTACCCACAAAATAGTCTCTGTCTGGAATGATCTTATAAAGATTATCTTTAATTTTAGTAATTGAAATTGCAGATTGAAATTTTTCAAATTGATTCATGTTTGATGATTTTAGTTCATAATTAAATATATATACAATCATAATAAAAATAATGACTAAGCTCTTTGATATTGCATGCAATTTTACAAGCGAAAGATTTAATTCTGATCTGGATGATGTAATCTCAAATGCTATTAAGAATAATGTAGAGAAGTTTCTTGTTGTATCAGCTGAACTGGGTGATACAGAAAAAATCCAAAAAATTAAACAGAAATACCCAGAAAATTGTTTTATAACACTTGGTGTTCATCCACATCATGCAAAAACTTTTAATGATGATTCAGCTCTTATCATGGATAAATATATTAAAAATATTGATCCAAACTCCATAGGAGAAACAGGGTTAGATTTTTTTAGAAATATTTCATCATATGAAGAACAAATGTATGCATTTAATGAGCAAATTAAATTAGCTATTAAATTTAACAAGCCTCTTTTCTTACACCAAAGAGAATCTCATGAAGATTTCATAAAAGTATTAAAAAATTACACTGAAGACCTCCCGCCATGTGTTGTGCATTGTTTTACAGGCACTCAAGATGAATTAGATGCATACCTTGAGTTAGGTTTTTTTATTGGTTTGACTGGATGGATTTGTGATGAGAGAAGAAATAAGGATCTCAGATCATCAATTAAAAATATTCCCTTAGATAAACTAATGATTGAAACTGATTGCCCTTATCTCATTCCAAGAAACCTAAATACAAAAAATAATAGAAACGAACCTAAACACCTGCCTCACATTGCAAATGAAATATCTTTGCTGATGAATGTCTCTTTAGATGAAATTATTTCTAGAACTTACAAGAATTCAATAAAGTTTTTTAGTTAAAAGCATCTGGGTCAAGATCGAATTCTTCTATGATTGAGTTATTATCAAATCCCTTTTCGTTTGCGTTATGTTTAATATTGAGTTTCGTTTTTGAAAAACGAGGTGAAGGACTTGGCTGCAGCACATCATCGAATGTTATGAATGTATTTCGGTTGACATTATGTTGATGCTTTGGAGCTTCTGAAATTGAAAGAACTGGGGTCACACATCCATCTGTATTTTCAAATATTTTTTCCCACTCATCTCGATCTTTAAGAATGATTACTTCGGCTATTTTCTTTTTTAGTTTTGGCCATAATTCTTTATCTAGTTGATTTTGAAAAATTTCATCTTTTATATCCAATCTCTCTAATAAGATTGAATAAAATTCTGGTTCTATTGAGCCAATTGCAAGAAATTTATTATCAGCACATCTATAAGTGTCATAAAAATGGGCAGCCCCATCAAGAAAATTTGAATCTCTTTTATCTTCCCATAAGTTCATTTGCTCAAAAGAATAAAAAAAACTCATCAACATTGATGTTCCATCTATCATAGCTGAATCAACAACCTGACCCTCGCCAGTTTTTAACTGGTGAATAAGTGCAGAAACCATGCCAAGCGCTAAGTGCATTCCGCCCCCACCGTAATCACCAATGAGATTTAATGGAGGGTTGGGTGATGATTCTTTCCTACCCATAGCATTTAATGCTCCTGTTAAAGCTATATAGTTAATATCATGGCCAGCGGTTTTTGAGAGTGGGCCATCTTGGCCCCAGCCTGTCATTCTTCCATAAACCAAACTTGGATTTATCTGTAAGCAAATGTCTGGACCTAGACCTAATGACTCCATTACTCCAGGTCTAAATCCCTCAATCAAACCATCACATTTGGTTATAAGTTTAATAATTTCATCTTTTGTTTGCTGGTTTTTGAGATCAGCAGTTAGAGTTCTTTTTGATCGATTGTGAATATCATATTTATTGTGTCGACCTTTTTCAGTTGCTCTATTTATCGTTATTACATCTGCACCCAAATCAGCAAGTGCCATACCGCAGAATGGTCCTGGTCCTATACCGGCAAATTCAATTATTTTTATTCCCTTTAATGGTCCCATATATAAATATTATTGGAAAAGCTTTGATTTGACTAATAAATTAGGGAGTAAAGTTAATGATGATACAAATGAAATTATTAAAGCCATGCTTGTAAATAAACCAAATAAGACTGTTGGAAAGAAATTTGAAAAGCTTAAAATTGAAAAACCAATTGATACTGTTGCTGCTGTATAGAAAAGTGCCCTACCTACATTTATATGGGTAAAGTTAATTGCAGTGATTGCATCCTTAGTATTTTTAACTTCTTTTTTGTATCGGTACATGTAATGAATGGTGTTATCTACAGCCATACCAACACTAATTGCAGCTACTGTTATAGTCATAATATCTAGAGGAAGGCCTAATAAACCAAGAACACCTAATACAGACATAGCAACAAAAATATTTGGAATTAATCCAATGATCATTGCTTTAAAAGTTTTAAAAATAGCTAAAAACATTAATCCTATTACAGAAAAAACAATGATAATGGAGCCTATTTGAGCGCTAAATAATGACTGCAGCATATTGTTATATAGAACAGCTAATCCTGTAATTGTTATCTGATCATCTTCTAATTTAAACTCATTTATTAAATCATTTTTTATTTCAGTGATTAAATTATTTCTATTTAGCCCATCTGAAGTCTCAACAACTCTAGTTGAAATTCTTACTACTGAATCATCCTCATTGATATATGAATACAATAAAGTATCTTTTATATCTTCTGGTAAAACAGATCTTAGTAATGCAAGCTCGAGGTCATTTAAATCCTGATCATCATTTATTTTTCTAGCTAACTTTAAACCACTTGCAACACTTAAAACTTTACCAATTTCATCTTTCTCATCTAAGTAATCATGTATTGCTTCAAGTTTTGATAGGCTATAAATATTCCACCAATAGCCTGAGGCTTCAGAATTCTCATCTTCAAATAAATCATCAAGAAAGATATCGTCATCAACGCTATTATTTATTATCAATTCCTCTTTTGGTTCTTTAATAATAATATCTAAGGTGGCAGTACCTCCAAGGTCTTTGTCTATTTTAAGCATGCCCTGATATATTTCAGTTGTATCATCAAAATAATCAATAAACTTATTCTCAACTTCAAGCTTAAATGCACCGTATATGAATGCAAAAATACTTATGAGGGATATAAGAAAAATTAACTTTGTATTTTTAACAGTATACTTATAAAGAATTGAAGTGACTCTATGAAGCTTTAAAACATCTTTAGTATTAGTGTTTTTGATTAACGATAATGCCGCAGGTATAAAAGTAAAAGTACAAATAAAAGCTATTAAAATTCCAACTGACATCATTTTTCCAAACTCAATAACAGGCTTTAATTCACCAACAAGCAATGATATAAAAGCTATCCCTGTTGTAAAAGCTGCAAAAAAGCAAGGAACTATAATTTGCCTGATAGCATTTTTAAGTCTATCTGTTCTATCTTTAAACTCTTCCTTTAATTCATTAAACTTAACCAGCACATGAACTGTTAAAGATATAGTTAATATAAGCAGTAGTGCTATAAAATTAGATGAAACAACACTGATTTTCCAGTCCATAGCTCCTAAAAATGCAGCAGTGATAAATGTTGCAAAAAAAGAATTTATTAGGGGCAGTAAAACAAACCAGATGTTTCCAAAAAATAGATAGAGCATTATTGCAAATACAAGAGCAACACCCAAACCAAAAACAACCAAATCATCTTTAATAAAAGTCATCATATCTGAAGCAATCATTGATGGACCGCCTAAATAAAGGCTGCCCATATGAGAATACTCATTCAGCACTCTTCTAATTTCTTTAATTATTAAGGCATTGCTTTGTGATATTTCATCATTAAGATCTGATATTTTTTTATTTAATTCATCTAAACCAGTAGCGTCCTTTTTATCAAGAAGGTCATACCTGTCTTCAATATAGGTGTCATATAAATCATTAGATAAAAGATTTACTTGCATTGCTGTTGTTTTACCATCTGCACTAATGATTAGGTCTCTATATATTGGATTATCAAGAAACTCATTTTTAGCTAATGCAAGATCGATACTTGGATCATCTAGATCTTTTAAATTATCTGAAACTTCAACCAACGGGACTTTTGGTTGAAAAAAAACAGGAGCATCAACTAGAGATAATACTGATTCTATACCTTTAATATTCTCAATCTCTAACTCCAAAGATTTTATTGTTTCAATTGTTGTATTAGAAAAAATCTCATCATGAGGCTCAATAACAACTATAAGAAAATCAGACCCTCCAAACTCTTTTTCAGCCTCTCTAAATTTTTTAAGCGAGGCATCCCCTTCAATCACCAATGCATCTGAAGAGGCATCAAGTTTAAAGTTATTAATTCCATTTGAGCTAATAGCCAATACAACCAGCAAACCAAAAATAACAAGCTTGGATGAAGAAATTATAAATTTAAGGTATTTATCCATTTTTATTTACACAATCTGGTGAGTTTGTATTTACGGTATTGTTTTTGAATTCTTCTTCGGTAAATGCATGTATGGCGAGCGCATGAATTTTTGGCATTATTTCATTTAAAATTTTATAAATGTGCTTATGTCTTTTGATTAAACTCATATTTAAAAAATCATTAGATACAAGAATAAGTTTAAAGTGACTTTCAGCATTCTGAGATGAAGAGTGAAGATGGCTTTCATTCTCTATACTTATGAGATCAAAATTCAAAGCTTTTGTGCACAATTCCTCTATTTGAGATTTCACAGACATATTGATAGAGATTATATCTTTTTAGTGAATCTTATCCATCTAGTGATGGGTTTTGATTAAGTTTTTGAATTTCTAAAATGACCTGCTCCCAATAGATCCAACTATCTGTATCAAATGCTGCAGCATATTCTGCAGCTCTTAACATCGCTATTGCCTCTGCTTCATCACCATACTGCGATATCAAAGTTAGGGCACTATTATTTTTATTATCCTGCATTAATAAAATTATTTTATAGAAAGAAGTTTGGTATCTGCTTTTTCAACAGCTCCCCAATCTATAATTTTAAAATGCCCTTCATTTGTCTCTATAAGGGCAGTGCATGACTCAACCCAGTCACCACAATTATGATAATCAATGCCATTTATCTTGGTAATTTCAGCTTTATGAATATGACCACATACAATCCCATCAAAATTTCTTCTTTTGCATTCAGTTGAAAGTGATTCTTCATAATCTGACATTCTGTTTACAGTTTTTTTTGCCTTATCCTTAAGATATTTTGCAAGAGACCAATAACCAAAACCAAGACGAGATCTAAAGAAATTTAGAATCTTATTTATAGATAAAAGAAGTGTATAAATTTTGTCGCCAAGAATTGATAGCTTTTTACCAAATCTTGTTACAACATCAAACTGATCTCCGTGAATTATTAAAAAATTTTTTCCATTTACTGTTTCATATGCATGCTCTTCTTTTAGTTCTATGTTTCCAAGTTCTAGCGGTTGGTAAAGCCTTAAAAAATCATCATGATTACCTGTGATGTAGAAAACCTTTGTGCCCTCTTTTGATTTGTTAAGAAAGTTATTAAAAACGTCACTATGGGATTGTGGCCAATACAGTTTAGATTTCAGTCTCCAACAATCTATGATGTCACCAACTAAAAATAAATTATCACAAGAATGATTTCTCAAAAAATTATTTAAATATGAAGATTGGCAACCCTTTGAACCTAAGTGAATATCGGACAAGAAAATAGATTTGTAGTCTGCCATTCGGCTATTATCTGATACCTGTATTAGGTGTCAAATATAAAGTTATAATAAGTTATGAAGATTTTATGGATAAAAGATGGCAAGCTTGGCCATGAGAAACAGGTTGAAGCTCTTCTTAATGAAATCTCAAAAGATGTAGACACTATAATTACTGAAAATGTAACTCAGTCTTTTATTTTAGAGATTATTGAATTTCTATCATTTGGGTTCATACAGGCTTATAAAGAAAACTTAAAAGAGCAAAACTTTGACCTGATAATTGGCGCAGGAAACAAGTCATTTATCAGAATGGCTAACTTAGCAATAATCTATAAGACTGCAAAAATTGTATCTATTCTTTGTCCAAATTATTTTTTAAGAAGCAGGTTTGATCTTATTTGTATTCCTTTTCACGACAATCACAAAAAGATTGATAGTAATAAAAAAATTACTTTTGAGGGATCTTTATCATCTGTTTTTGATATAGATACTAAACCTGATGTCTCCATGATAGCGATAGGTGGCAATAATAAACATTTTCATTTTGATATTGATTCATTAGTGAATCAAATCAATCACATTGTTTCTCTGTACCCAAACATTAATTGGCATATTTTTAATTCAAGAAGAACTCCAGAAGAGATGAATATTCAATTATCTAAACTGACAGAAAATTATAAAAATATATATTTTATTGATGTTGATGATTCAAAAAGTTTAGATTTGTTTAAAAAATATATAAAAGAAGCTTCTATGAAAATTGTCACTCCAGACAGTGTAAATATGGTGTATGAGTGTTTGTCATCAAGAGGTGAAACTATACTTTTAAATATGCCGTCAAAAAAGAATAATAAGATTGTCATGAATATTAACGCTCTCAAAAAAGATAAAAGAGTTGGTTATATATCGATATCAAATTTAAGTGAAGGAATTACAACTCATAAACTGGAAAAACAAAATAAATATTTTGATTTATTAAGAGAGGTTGAAAAATTATCATACTCAATATTAAAGAGTATTAATTAATTATGATTATTTTACATCTAGTGATGAGCAATGATTTTGCAGGGATTGAACAACACGTTAATGAGCTTGCACTTCAGCAAATGGAAAGCAATGAAGTGCATATAATTACAACCAATGGAATTGCGCATCAATTCAATCAAAACCTAAACATAATAAGCATAAATAATTTTGGTAGAAGATCCCTGTTTAATATTTATAAATTATTTAAAATAATCAAAAATCTTAATCCGCACATCATTCATACGCATGGCTCTAAAACAGCTCAAATAATAAAGATTATAAAATCTAGATTAAATGCAAAATATGCATGCACAATTCATGGAATAAAAAGTAAAACAAATATATATGAGTATGCAGATATTATTATTGGTGTAAGTGATAAAACCATTGAGTCTATAAATAATAAAGCATTTGTAATTAATAATTGGTGGAATCCCGCATATAAAGAACTATCTATAACTGACAGTAGCAAACCAAAATTCGCATTAGCTATTGGAAGATTGGAAAAGGTTAAGGGCTTTGATAAATTGATAAAATCATGGGAGGGTGTTGATTCTAAGTTATTAATTATTGGCTCTGGTGCAGAAAAAGATTCACTCAAACAATTAATAGAAAATTTAACATTAGGCGATAAAATAAAAATCGTTGATCAAGTTCCACCAATTGATTTAGTTGATTACTATAAACAAGCATCGGTTTTGATAGTTTCATCGCTTCGTGAAGGTGGGCCACGTGTTGCTCTAGAGGCGCTTTATATGAAAGTACCTGTAATTTCTACAGACGTTGGTCATATGAATAAAATATTGCCTAAAGAATTTTTAGCTAAGCCAGGCAATCAAAGCTCATTAAGAGAGCTAGTGCTTAAATATGTAAACAAAATGCATCTTTTTGATCAATCTTCAATATTTGAATACGTATCAGAAGAGTTTTCTCTAGAAAGCCAATCAAAAAAAATACTCGAAGCCTACGAAGAGGCTTTGAGTAAATCTTGATAAAGCTGAATGGTTGAATCTATTAGTTTGGAGGATAGAAATGTATTCTCCTTTGGTTTTGAGAAGCTCTCTTTAGAAATAATCAATGTTTGTTTTTTTAATTGAGCTATGTCATTCAATTCAACCAAACCATCAGGATAAAGCTCTTCAAGAATCTCTTTTGTACCGCCATGATTCCAACCCATAACCTTGGAGCCACTAGCAATTGCTTCAATCGTAGTTCTACCAAAAGGCTCAGGTTTTATAGATAAGTTATAAACAATATCAGAAATCTTATATATATTACTTATATCACTTCTAGATCCTGTAAAAGTAATTAACGATCCTAAACCCCTATCTTTTATTTTTGATTGCAAATCATTTAAATATTTTTCCTTTTTCTTGGAGGCAGGGCCAACAACTAAAGCATGAAAAGCATGATTATCAATATTTGCTATTAAATCGATAAAACTATCAACACCCTTCCATTGAGATATCCTGGTTGGCAAAGTTAATATAATTTTATTTTTAGTTTGTGGAAATTCTTCATACCATTTTTTTAACCAGTTGATATCAGGTTTTATTTTATTAAATAATAATGGATCGCAACCTCTTGGTATTATGGTGATTTTTTTATCTTCAACGCCATATGTATTTTTAATATAATTTTTTACGGTTTTACTTATGGCAATGGTATGGTCAACTTTTGCCATAACTTTGCTATATATAGGTGTGCTATATAAACCATGAAAAGTAGAAACAAGCACTGGTTTTTTATCTAATTTCTTATACGCGTGGTAATTAATCCATGCAGGCATTCTAGACCTAACATGAACAATATCAGGCTCATGCTCTTTATAGATTTTAACCAGCTCTTTTGCCTGTAACAGAGAAAAGGGGTTTTTTTTATGGATTGGAAGCTTTATATGTAGACCGCCTGCGGTAATAATATCCTTCTCAAATAAACCACCGTTAGATATAACAATAGACTGGTGACCTCTTTGAACAAGGGCTTCAGAGAAGTCTTTGGTGCCTCTTTCAACACCTCCAATATTTAGCTCTGGTAATAGTTGAACAACTTTCAGCTTATTCATACCTAAGAGCAATAACAGGATCTAGCTTAGCTGCTTTATTTGCAGGCCATATTCCAAAAAATAAGCCAACAAGCGCTGAAAAAGATATAGAACCAATTATTGCAATAAACGGCATTTCAAATGGCCAATCAAAAAGAGAAGTTAGCCCAAGTAACAAGAAGACGCCTATAAGAACACCTATAATTCCTCCGATACCACACAATAAGATAGCCTCAACAATAAATTGAAGCATTATTATGCTTTTAGAGGCTCCAAGTGCCTTACGAAGACCTATTTCTCTAGTGCGTTCTGTTACAGATACAAGCATTATATTCATAACTCCTATACCACCCACAACTAGACTGATTGCAGCAATACCAGCTATTAGAAAAGTAAAAATATTTGTTGCATCTCTTCTCAAATCAGAAAACTGACTATAATCTGCAATTCTAAAATCATTATCTTGACCAGGACCTATGTCATGCTGTTGTCTTAGTATACGTTCAATAGACATCATAACTTGTTCAATATTAGCGTCATTTGCAACGCCTACATTGATAGAGTCAACCCTCACTCGACCAAAAATTCTTTGTGCAGCTGTAAGAATTGGAACATATAATTCTTCATCAGGATTCTGCCATCCTGTAGAACCTTCCTCTTTTAACACACCTATAACTTTGTATGAAACTCCGCCAATAGTTATATCTTTATTCAATAGTGCTGCAGCGCTTGTTCTAAGCTCTTGAGGTATCTTTGAGCCAACAACAACAACCTTTTTTCTTGCTAGGTTATCTTCCTCATTAAAAAGACGGCCAAACTCTAGATCATATCCTCTAACATTAAAATGTATTGGCAGATAGCCACCCACCCTTCCACTTATATTTGCTGAGTTATATTTTATTTGTCTATTACCAGTCATAGTTGGTGATATCTTCCAGCTATGCTCAATATCTTTTGCTAGCGCTTCAGCATCTTTGAGGACTAATGGATTTAGTCCCTGCGTTACCGCACCGCTTCGTCTTTGACTTGGTCCAACATATAATGTTCTTCCACCAAGGTCATCAATTCTCTCATCAAGTGACTTTGATGCACTTGAACCCAATCCAATAATAGAAATTACAGCGGCAGTACCAATAATAATAGCTAAAGCAGTTAAGAATGATCTTATTTTATTTGATCTGATTGAAGAGGAGGCAGATTTTAATGCATCATTAAATAAAGATATATTTGATCTAAAAGACTTAAAAAAATTTAAATACTTTTCCATTAATTTTTAACCAAAACTAAATGAAGCATTTACCCGCTCTTTGAATCTTTTTTGGTAATCAAAAAGGCTTTTACTTGGCATAATATAAATAACGTCACCCTGATTAAGACCATTCACAATTTCAACATTTGCTAGATCAGATACCCCTATCTCAACCCATGTTAATAATGGTCCTTTGTTTGAGTCTTTGATGACGATAAATTTATTAAAATTTTCACCATCTATCTTATCCTCAAGAAATGTATCAATCTTATCTTTTGGAATATTTATAATAGATGCAGCTGAATATATATCTTTCCTAGTTCTTAAAGACATTGATGGTGTGCTTAATGCAACATCTTTATTCAAAATATCAATCACCACATCAGTATTCATCCCAAGTAAAAGAAGATTTTCATCATTATCAATATCTATTAGAACAGGAAAAGTTGTAACATTTTGTTCAATTCTAGCTTTAGGTTCTATTTTAGAGACAGTTCCAAAGAATTCTTTATCCCTATAAGCTGCAACTTTAATTGAGACTTTCTGACCAATAGAAACTTTACCTACGTCAATCTCATCCACTAGTGCTCTTACTCTTACTTTAGATAAATCTGCCATTGTCATTAAAATAGTGCCGCCGCCCACTGCAGATGTTGGTGAAGAGATCACCTGGCCAACTTCAACAGGTCTTGAAATAATAGTCCCAGATACTGGCGATCGAACCACAGTATCATCTAGAGCTATTTTTGCATTTTCATAACTGACCTGTGTTCTTACTAAAGTTGATTTTGCTTGTGCATAATTCTCTTGGATATCTTCATAATCTTTATCTGAAATACTTCCCTTATCATGAAGTTCTTTACCCCTATCAAATTGCGCCTCAGCATTTTCAAGTCTTACCTTTGCTGCCTCAAGATCTGATTTAGATTGATCAAGAATATTTTTAGGTGTTCTTTGATCTATTTGCGATAACATAAATCCTTTTTCAACATAATCACCAACTTCAGCACCCAAGAAAAGAACCTCTCCAGAGGCTTTTGATTTAATCTCAACAGAAGAGATAGCTTCTATCAACCCAGAAGCTTCAATAGATACAAATAGTTTTTTTGGAGATACTTCTTCTTTCTTATAAAAACTTGCTAATGATTCATCTAATTCACTTTCATTTAAATTTTTTTCTGAGCCAAAATTCATAACAATAATAACTATTAAAACTAGCAATACTAATGCTGCGCCTTTGTTATTTTTAATTTTATTTAACATATTAAATCCTCAGATGTTTGAGTTCATTTTATCAGATTCTATTAAGCCATCTCTTATACTAATGACTCTTTTGCATTTATCAGCAATTTCTTGCTCATGAGTAATAAGAATTATTGTTTGTCCAGCATCATTCAGGTCTTTGAAAAGCTTCATAACATCTGCTTCCGTTTTACTATCAAGGTTTCCAGTTGGCTCATCAGCAAAAATGATACTAGGTTTATTTACTAAAGCCCTAGCAATGGCAACTCTTTGTTGTTGTCCTCCTGATAGCTCAGATGGTCCATGATTAACTCGATCTGAAAGACCAACTGCATCTAAAACCTCTAATGCTCTTTTATGTGACTCTTTCGGATCCTTGCCAGCATACTTTAAAGGCAATAAAACATTGTCGAGTGCAGAGTTTTTTGCTAAAAGATGAAATGATTGAAATACAAAACCTATTTCTTTATTTCTTATTAAAGCAAGCTCATCTTCATCAAGATCATTTACCAGACTTCCATTAAGAAAGTACTCTCCAGATGATGGTGTATCAAGACATCCGATAATATTCATTAATGTAGTCTTTCCAGACCCTGAAGGCCCCATAATAGCTATGAACTCACCCGATTTAACAGAAAAATTTATACCTTTTAATGCTTCAACAGTACTTGAACCCATTGTGAAGAATCTTTTTATATCCCTTGTTTCAATAATCATAAATATATGACAGTTAGTTGATTGTAAAGTTCAGGCTACGAAGCTTGAAGCTCTTTAATATAGGCAAGCCATCCTTCAGCAGAGGTTTTTGTTCCCTCAAATTCCAGTGCATTATTGAATAGCTCTGATGCAAGTTTATAGTCATTAGTTTCATATTTACATATACCCATAAGAAGGTCTAATCTTCCTGGGTTTTTCTTATAATCTAATGATTTTGCTTTATAAAGGTATTTGTATGCTAATGACCAATCCTCCTCTTCGAAAGCAAATCTTCCTATCTTAAAAGCTGTTTCTGGATCGTTATCAATTTCCAAAGATTTAATGAGATAGTTAATTCCTTGAGACCTATCTTTGAGAAGAAAATAAGAATCAGCTAAAAGATCATAATTTTCTTTAGATTTGGGAACTATGCCTGTGTTCATTCCATATGCAAGAACCTTCACAGCCTTTTGAGGGAGTGATTTATATAAATAATATTTTGATAAATCTATATATTCTTTTTCTTTTGTAAGGGTATTTCTTTCATAAGCAAGTTCAAGACCAGCTAGAGACTCATCATCAGATTCAAGTGTGTAATATAAACCACTTAATTGTTTCCAATATTCTTTCTTGTCAGGATTTATAAAAATTAAGAGTTGGGCTACATCTTTGGCTTCTTCAAATTTCTCAAGCTCAATTGCAACACCAAACTCATAACCAAGCCAGTCCTCTTTATATTTAGTTGAATTAGCGTTAGCAAAAGCAATATTTTCATATGCTGGCAATAATTTTCCTTCTTGGTAGTATGATATGCCAAGCATGATGCTGTTTAACGGAGGGAAGATTTGATATCTTTTTTCAGCAACAGCTTTGTAATCTTCCAAGACTCTAATTGTATTTTTGTAATCAGATGTTTGAAAATAACATTGAGAAAGGTTTTTTCTTATTTGAAAACCAGTGATGAGTGGCATTTTTTTGAATCTCAAGGCATTCTCATACTTTTCAATAGCCTCTTTATACATTCCTTGAATAGCATAAAAATTACCATATAATTGTTGCATTAAAGCCCTTTCATAACTTTGATCAGACTGGTAGTATCTTTCAAATGTTTCTAGGTCTTTCTGAGCTCTTTCGTAGTTTTCTTCATCAATAAACTCATTAATTCTTTTAAGGTATTCATA
>Ga0315315_10001231_pt1 | contig 23326 bp, 6 predicted proteins | sample M140m3416metaG_FD_203699 | JGI IMG/M metagenome (GOLD analysis project Ga0315315, IMG submission 203699) | Ammonia-oxidizing marine archaeal communities from Monterey Bay, California, United States - M1 40m 3416 | ecosystem: Environmental > Aquatic > Marine > Intertidal zone | place: USA...
AAGATTTTTAACACGGTCTCTTAAATCATCTCTATACATGTTTTGATCTGTTTTTTCTGATTTTTCTGACTCAGCTTTAACTTTAATTTTTGTTTCATAAAATTTCCAAGCTCCTGCTGAAAATACTACAGTAACAAATGCTATTATTATTGTTGTTATATTATCAATTATTTCCATTTTTATTTAAGCTAGTGTAATAATGATTGGTTAATCTTTTTAAATTAAAAAAAGCACTAAAAGATATAACTACCCATCCCCAATGTGTAGGGCAAGATGGTAAATCTTTTTTTAGAAAGTATATTGTTACAACAATTAAAGAAAATGAAAAAATAGCTTGAGCAACCATTTTTCTAATATGTATAGATTTATAACATGCACAAAAAATGCTAGAAAAACCTACAAGTATAGATAAAACTAGCAATACTATATTACAACCGTGCTCTATTGTAAATACTACAGGGAATAAAATAAACCATATTATTCCTTGCATGATCTCGGTAGGCTCTGAGTCATAGTAAGTAAGGATCCTTTTGATTCTTGTTAACATAAAAAATACTTAATAAATATAAATTGTGGTTTTACACACACTATAATATACAAATAAAATTTATTAAAATTAAATTTATAAGCCATCTTTTTACATGTTCAAAGTTTATATGATTAATTATCATTGACACGCTTGTATGTAAGATTAATTTTATTTAAATTGAATTATATGAATGAAACTGAACAACAAATCAATCAATCAAAAAAACCAAGTTACAGTTTCTATAAGCATTAACCTTTAAAAAAATAATTATGAGCAGAAACATTTTTATGCCCAGGGTAAATATTTTGCCCTATCATTATCCTGAATTATTAAAATATAAAGATGCAATAAGACATTCTTATTGGATTGATACAGAATATAACTTTACAGAGGATATATCAGATTTCAGAACTAAAATATCAGACAAAGAAAAAGAAGTAATTAAAAGAGCTATGTTAGCTATTGCTCAGATTGAAGTTAATGTAAAAACTTTTTGGGCTGATATGTATAAAAGAATGCCTATTACAGAAATAGGTGATGTAGGTATGACATTTGCTGAATCAGAAGTAAGACATAAAGATGCTTATGCAAGATTATTAAGAATACTTGGTCTTGAAGAAGAATTTAAAAATGTCATAGAAGTACCTGCTATTGAAGGTAGAATCAAATATTTAAAGAAATATTTAGATGGTACTAGATCTAAAGATGATAAAATGTATACAAAATCTGTTTTATTATTTTCTTTATTTATAGAACATGTAAGTCTATTTAGCCAATTCTTAATAATGATGTCATTTAATAAAGAAAGAAATCTTTTTAAAGGTATATCAAATGTTGTAGAAGCAACTTCTAAAGAAGAGGACATTCACGGTAATTTTGGTGTTGAAATAATTAATATTATAAAGCAGGAAAATCCAGAATGGTTTGATGAAGAATTTGATAACCTAGTTTATAGTGCTTGTGAAAAAGCATTTAAAGCGGAATGTGGTATATTAGATTGGATTTTTGAAAAAGGTGAATTAAACTTTTTATCTAAAGAAACTATTAAACATTTTATAATGAATAGGTTTAACAACTCATTAGAAAAAATAGGCATGAATCCTTTATTTGATGTAGATGAAGATATTCTTGATTCTACTACCTGGTTTGATGTTGAAATAACATCTACCAAAGAAGGAGACTTTTTTTACAAAAAACAAATAGATTATAATAAGAAAAACAAACCAATAACTATAGATGATTTATTCTAAAAAGAAAACCATGTATAACAAATATTATTGGCTTAATGAAGAAAGCCGTTTATTCCTCTCAAGAGGTTATATTAATGAAACACCAGAGCAAAGAATAAAAGATATTGCAAACACTGCTCAGAAAATCCTTCACATAGAAGGTTTTGCACAAAAGTTTGAAGACTATATGGCCCGTGGGTTTTATAGTTTTTCAACACCTGTGTGGATTAACTTTGGTAAAAATAAAGGTTTACCTATTAGTTGTTATGGTAGCAATATTGATGACAACATGGATAGCATACTTAATGCTGGAAGAGAAATAGGTATGATGTCAAAGTATGGTGGAGGGACTAGTATATTTCTAGGTAACATAAGACCTAGAGGCACCAGTATATCAACTGGAGGCACTGCTGATGGTCCTGTGCATTATTCTAAAATATATGATACAGTAGTAGATGTATGCAAACAGTCTGAAGCTAGACGTGGTGCATGTGCTGCATACTTACCAATAGAGCATCCTGATGCATCTGAGTTTTTAGACATTGGTTCTGAAGGTAACCCAATACAAAATTTACAATATGGTGTTACTGTAAGTGATCAATGGCTGAATGAAATGAAAGAAGGTGATTCTGATAAACGTAAATTATGGGCCAAGATTATTCAAAGAAGAAATGAATTTGGATTTCCATATATTATGTTTAAAGATAACAGTAATAACAATTCACCGTATAAAGAGCTCGGTTTAGAAATTACTGCATCTAACTTATGTTCTGAAATTCAGTTACCAACTGATAGTTTTAATTCATTTGTTTGTTGTTTAGGGTCTATAAACCTTTTACACTGGGATGAGATTAAAGAAACAGATGCAATAGAAACATATGTGTTATTTTTAAATGCTGTAATGAATGAGTTTATAACTAAAGCTCAAACATTACCAGGTTTAACAAGAGCATATACTTTTGCTAAAAATCATAGAGCTATTGGTTTAGGTGTAATGGGTTATCATTCTTTATTTCAATCTAAGCTAATTAATTTTGATTCATTAGAAGCAAAACAGTTAAATCATGAAGTATTTAAAACTTTAAAAGATAAAAGTGAAGAAGCATCAAAATGGTTGCATGACTATAAAGGTTATAAATCATTAAGAGAAGGCTACGCTAATACTACATTGATGGCCATAGCTCCTACTAAATCAAGTTCATTTATACATGGACAAGTTAGTATGGGTATTGAACCAATTAAATCTAATTATTTTATAAAGGATCTTGCTAAAAGTAAAACCATTTATAAAAATCCATTTTTAGAATGTGAATTAGAAAAATATGGTTTGAATACCAAGAAAACATGGGATAGTATATTAAAGAAAGATGGATCAGTACAGCATCTTGATTTTCCTACTAAAGAAGTTTTTAAGTCTTTTATAGAGATATCTCCTAAAGAATTAATACTTCAAGCTGCGCAAAGACAAAAGTTTATTGATCAATCACAGTCATTAAACTTAATGATACATCCTTCAGTATCAGCTAAAGATATCAATCAATTATATCTTTATGCCTGGGAAGAAGGTGTTAAAACTTTGTATTATCAATTTAGTCAAAGTTCAGCTCAAGCGTTTAGTAGAAATATACTGGAATGTTCAAGTTGTGAAGGATAAGGTAAGTAAAAATGTGTAGTAAGTTTGTCATAGTTCTTACTACACACTTTCATGTTCACATGTTACTGTGGACAATAATAAGGCAGGGGAGTGAAAAGCCAAGTAGGTTAAAGCCCTAACCCTGTTTTATTTTTTCTTTTTTCTAGATGCAACAGCCTCTTCAGATCCCACTAAAAACCAAGTTTGTTGTTCTGATATTCCTTTATTAATATAAGGCTCTATAGATTGAACCACACCCAATATACTTGTTGCTACAACAGGGACAGTTTTTAATTCTCCTTGATCTAGATAGCAAACTTCATAAATAAAATGATCTTTTATCTTTGATGTAGCCATCAGTTCAATTTTTAAACAGCAGGTATCTATTCCAGTTTCTAAAACTGAATCTTTTACCTCTTCTTTACACTTTGTGTATTTTTTTCTTAGGAACATTTTAATCTATATAGAAATCTTTCTGTTGTTGTAAGTTTTTCCATTTTTTGATGTTACCAAGTAAAGGTAATACATCCTGCCATTCTTTAACAACTTTAAGTTCACCTGCACGTATACCTCTTTGATAGTATATGTCTTTATCTAGAAGTCTTTCATCTTCATCTACCCATGGTGCTAGTGAAAAACCATAATCCATTGAAGAAGCCAATGCTTCATAAAGCTCAACAACATATCTTTCAGCAGCAATTAAACTTTTAATCATACCTCTTTGTTCACCTAAACCAAGTACAGGAACAAAAATTAATTGCTCAAACTTAACTCTGTTTGTTTGAAACAACATATAGTTTTTAACTTTCTTAGTGAATAAATCATCATCTTCATCTTCATCCTCAAATAAACCAGCCATTAAATTAAGAGTCATATAAGTCAAGGCTAAGAATGCAAATTCAGTAAGAGTTCTATAATATCCTGCTACTTTATTATCAAGTCTATCATTATCAGTTCTAACTCTTTTCTCTGCTTCTTCCTTAGATAATCCTTCTTGCATGTATTTATCCACATTAGTTTGAAACTCCATAGTACCTTCCTCAGCATAACCTGGTCTAGTAAGTTTACCGGTTTTATCATATAAAGCTGAGTTTATTTTAAATTCAGTTACAGTTTTACCATATCTAAATCCATTTTGTGCTATATTTTTAAATACATATTTAGATAATTGCATAAAAGATCTATATCTTCCTTCAGTCCATCCTAAGTTAGCATCAAAATATTCATACTGATATCTTGCTCTAAATGTAGGCATTACCCATTTATGAAATTGTGCTACAAGTTTTCCTATAGAATGTTGCTGTATAGCCATCCTATCTTCATTAGCATAACTACCATGAATTTGTTTATTAACAGAACGTATCTTTTGACGTAGTTTGTTTCTAAACTTTTGATCAAACTCTTCAGTTTCAATAATAACCTTTTCTCCTTTTTCTCCTTTTTTGCTTCTTGTTATTACTTTAGTATAACCATCTAAAAAATGTAATTCTTTAGTATCCTGCATAAAAGTTCCTGCATCATACATACTTATTGTTTCACCAGTCTCCGGATTTAACAGTATAGTATCTATAACCATTGACATGCCTATTTTAGTTTGCACATTGTACTCACCTGCATCTTGAAATGAATACAATGGGTCAGAAACATATCTTCTAAAAAAAGATTCTTGTGCTCTTTTAGCTCCCGTAGTAGTTTCACGCACTTCTGCTTTATCATCAAGCATTCTAAGATAATCAACAAAAGCTTCATATTTACTAGTAGCTTTTGTAGGATCATAGTAGACACTATTCTTATCCACAACTCTTTTTGTAACATCACCCATTCTTTTAACTAAAAAGGGTAATGCTCTTTTATTAAACTCTGCAGAAGCTCTTCTATATGCTGAGTGAGAAAAATGATTAGAAGAATAAGCTTCAATACCATTCATAACTCTACCCAATACATAATTATTAAAGTTTCCAAAAAAGTTACCCGCAATAAAAGTAAATGAAGATGAATTAATTACACCCTTAGTTACTTTATCAAAAAATCCTTTTGTTATTTCACTATTATTATAATAAATCATTTGCATCCACTTCTGCATACGTACAGATGCATTTTTACCACCTTTTTCACCAACTGGAACCAATCTCCCAAGTGTTTTATCATATGTTTCTTTATATCTATTTGCTGACTCTGAAGGTTGATAAGATTTATTATCAATAACTCTTTGTATTGCTTTAAATGTATCTTCAACGCCAGCCATTGCTTTATAATGCATTGCCATTTTAGAAAACATAATTAAAGATGATGCAACATCTCTACTTATCTGTTTTGCTTTTGGCTTTGACATATAGTCAACTCTTCTTTCTTTTAAACCTTTTAATTTATTTTTTACCTTACTTTCAGATACTTCACCAGATTTAATCTGATCTTCTAATTCTTTTATCTTATCATTAATTGATTGTAAAACTTTTTCATCTTGTAATGATCCTGTAAAAAATATAGGCAATGTATCAACTAATCTACCTTGCTCGTCTGTAACAACTGTCCTGTGCTCAGTAGTTCTTGTTTTTAAATACTCTAGATTTTTATTTAAACCAGCATACATTCTAGTAAATAAAGATCCTTTACCTTCTAAATCTTTTGCGTAGTTTGCCATAATAACTGGCAATCTTCCTGTCATTTTTTGTCTCTCAGCTTTAGGTAAATTTTTAAGCATCTGATTTTCAAATATATCTATAAACATATTATAAAAATCTACTCTAGCTTTACCAAGAGCTGTTTTATCAGCAATCATTTCTTGATACTTTTTACTACGCATATTTATTTGCTGACCATTATCAATAACATCTAAGTTAGCTACTCTATATTCTGTTTTAGGTGCATAAAAAATCTGATCATGTGAAATCCTTCCTGTTGGTACTCCATCTACTTTTTCTGCTTTATCATATACAACTTCATTATAGTACTTAGATCTAAATACTTGATATTCTATTGTATCTTTTACACCACTTTTAGGTACCCATTTTACAAATGATTCAAATATTTGAGGATACATGAATCTATCTCTTTCATCTTTAAACTCTTGTGTTAATGAATGATAAACTCCATTTTCTATTTTTCCATCAATAACTCTTTCAGCATTAAAGAAATCACCAAACTCTCGTTTAGCATTAGCTAAATCAATATTATGCTGTATCTTTTCTGGCCCACCTTCTATTTTACCACTTGCATAATCTTCGTAATTTGAGTCATTAATATCATAATAAGATAAAGGCATACCATATGGATCAAACAACTTTGATCTTAGTTCCATTTGCTTCTCATAATATTGTTCACCTAATTCTTTAACATATGTACCATCCTCATATGTCATATACTCAAACATTTTTTGAGGATCTCCTGATGGATCTAAATTTTGTAGTATTCTTGATGCTTTTAGTATTCTATCTTCTAACTCTTCTTGTTCTGTTTGAATTTCAAATTGTTTTTCTTTATATATCTTATCTACTATACCCAGTAATATATCAGAAGATGATGCCATATCCTGCGTATATCTCTGTAACATATCAATATCACGTGTTTGAGTAACAATTTCATTTAACTCACTTTCAGTAAATGTGTAATCTGTTTTATCTTTTACTTCATTTTTAACAAAATTAAATAAAGCTTCAGTTACCAATCCTCTAGATTCAAGAATTTCTTCTTCAGTTGCATCAGTATCATATAAAGAACCATCACCTTTAAGTTCAACCTGCAATTCATTTAATGTGTCAATAAACTTTTGTTGAGTTGAATTTAATACTCTAAGTTTACTTATTTTATTAAAAGCTTTAAACGTTTGCATGAATCTTTCAAAATTCAAAACATAAGTCATATACTCAGGCTTTGAAATATTTTCTGGATTAGTTACATAATCTTTAAAAGCTTTTACTTCTTTAATTATATCTCTTATTAATCTTGTAAATTCTAAACTTGGTTTGTTAATATCATCTGAATTTAAAGCTTCATTTATTTTAGCAATATTTTCTACTATATAATCTATCTTACTCTCCTTGCTTTCAGTCATAAAAATATTACTCCTAATGTTTAGTAGTGCATTTTTTTGTTTTGCTAAAGCTTTTTTGTAATCAAGAAGCGTTTCTCTAATTACATTATTTTCTTGTGCAGTTCTTAAATTTTCCGCAGCTTCTTCATCATATTGAGATTCAAAGTCTTCTTCTTGGTCTAATGGTAATTCATCTTTACTATCTACAAGCTCTTCATTTTTAACTAATCTATTTGGATCATCTTTAATTAAACTCTCAATTCTTTCTTTATTTTCTTGATCAATATTTTCAGGAAGTAAACTATTAACTTGTAATGCATATGCACCCGGAGGTATAACTTGCAGACCATTATATTCAAACTTACCTAAATATTTTTGTTTACCTTCTCCACCTATATCAACTTTAAAATTAAATAATTGTCCAGATGTATTAGAGTTAGAAACATCATAACCCATATTAGCAAGTAATCTTTTATACATATTAACTTGTATATTATACCTACCTTTCTGTGTTAGTTTAAGATCAGGAAACATTTCTTTTAACATGCTGTCTCCTATTTTACGTGGTTTATTTAAATCCATCAAATTTTGCTTTGATGTTTTTAAATCTATTACAGATATTTCACCGGTTGGACTTATCTTAATTATATCAGCGGTTCCTGCTATACCTGCAGATTTATCATATAAAACTACTTGATCTATTAATACACTACCGTCTGCAGTTAATCCCTCTGGCCCAAATAAAGCATTAGTCATTGCAGACTTGACATCATCTAATTGATCAATATCAAGTGTATTCATATCTTTTTGTATAGAAGATAATTTTTCTCCAGTTAGAATTCCAGTTAATATTCTATCAAAGTCATTTCCAACATCTAAGCTTACTTTATTTCTTTTTTGATCTTTTTCTGACATCCTGCCACTAATGGCTTGTGTTACAGAATCAAATTTAAAATCAGGTTCTGTTAAGTCAATATAAGTATGTGTTTCTTGATCTATTACTACAAGCGGTCTATCACCAATTACTTTACTTTTTTCATAGTCAAGGTTTTTAAGATCATTAATTAATTTACCTTGTAAACTATTACCCATTTGTTTACCGTATACAGCGGTTCTTTTTTCATTGTCACTAATACTATATCTAACTTTGTTATCTGCAAGAGCCCGTAATGAAAATTCTATTTCAGAAGTATTTAACAATTTAGCTATATCTGATAATGATGCACTATCTCTAATTGAAGAAGCAGTAAACGGTTTACCTGTAAAGTATTCACTTAAGTTTTTAATTACATTCATAAACCAATCAAGAAATTCTTTTACTTTATTCTTAAAAGACTTAGTTGGCGTAGTTTCATATTCTTTTGCAAAATGCCTACTTAATGCTTGTGTTACTTTCTCTAAGTTTCTTTCTCTTTCAGTAAAACCTCTCTTATCACTATAAGCATCTTCAATCTCCTGATTCATTTCAGGAAATGTTTGTTTAACTTCTTCTACTAAATTGTTAAACAAATCATTGTTATCTAAGTACAATCCATCTACAAACGGATGTAATATTTCTTCTATTGCTGTATCATCTGTAACTCTACCTCTTACAAGAATAGCAGTGTCACCTGCATAAAATGAATTTACTTTAGAAAAAGGAACTTTATTCTTTGTGAAGTCTGGTAATTTATTATATAAAGCTTCAGCATCTTTTACAGACATCATTTTTACCTTGACCTGTGGGAACATTCTCATAAGATGTTTGACTACTTCTCTACTATGATTAGTATTAAATGATCTAGACTTTGGTAATATATCTGTAGCAGTAAACATATCTTTATTGATATCTATTCTAATTGCTTTTTCTGTTGCAACTTCTGATACAGATAAGTCTGTTATATTATTTGCCCTTAAGTATCCATATAATCTGTTCTTATTATATTGTCTTATATTAGGATTAAATAATCTGGTATTATCAGATTGTACTAAATAATAAGCATCATTAAATTTACGTACAATACCTTTTCTAGATAAGTTACCGTATATAGCATCTACAAATTCAGATTGTTTTAAATTAAATAAAACTTTACTATTCTTAACAAAGTCCAAAGCTTCATCAAGGCTTGGTATATTTTCTGAGTCAGTTGAAGTTTGCCATGCATCAATGACAACTAAAGTTTCTAAATCACTTTTAAATTGATTTTTTAACGTCTTGTACTCTTCCGTATTTTTATTTGGACATCTCATTTACAGTGCACATTTTTTGATTATATCATCTAAATAACTTTGTATAGTTAAAGATGAATTTATTTTATTGGCTTCATCAAATCTATTAATTAAATCCTCTCTATATCTAATACCGTAAGATATTAATTTTTGTTGAGTTTCTGAATTATTATCATAATATTTATTTAAAAACTCTTCAGCAACATCTTCATTAGAATTATCAAACTCTATTTCTAGTTTTTCTTGATTTTCAGCTAAAGCAGCAAACTGACTGTTAAGATTAACCATTTGATTTTGTGATGGTTTATCATCTTTATTATCTTCTTTTGATTTAATAGTAAATTCACCACCTTTATAATCCATTGTACCATTCTCTATTGCATTAGCAATTTGACTTTGTCTAGATGTAATAGGTTCAAATCTAGTATCAACTGGAGCAACTGATTCATCATTAGCTCTCTTTACAGTGTTTCTTACATCTTTATTAGATGGTCTATCACCAAACATAAAACCAATTCCAGTTTGATTATTAGAACCTTTTAAATCTATTCTTTCATATACAAGAGATCCAAGAGCCCCATCCCAATCTATTTGACCTTGTTTTTTTAAATATACCGTACTTGGTATTCCATCAACAGTAGTACTATATCTTGCAAACATTAAATCAAAAGACTCTTCTATTCCTGGAGCTACTTCAATCTTATCATTAATTGAATACATTCCTTTAAATTCACCTTCTTTAATAATACTAACACTTGTAACTGGAGGAATCAGATCTCTATTAACATTGGATTGTAAATAACCATCAATAAATTCATCAGTTATAGTTTGCATATCTACCTTTCCAAATGTTGTTTCTAAATCTTCTGCTTTATTACTATTAAAAGATTTTCTAACATTACTCGCTTGATTTAAATAAGAACCTAAAGTAAATGGTGATACAGCTTGTAATAAGGATTCATACTTCATCATCAAACCATCTTTGGCAATCATATAGTTTATTATACTTTTTGCCATGTTTCTTGTTTCAGGATTACCAAACAATACAGCAAAGCTACTTTGTAAATCTATTTTTTGTGAATCATTTAGCTTCATTAACGTGTTTGCTGATAAATAATCCATACCAGTAGTATTACCTTTATCTGTTGCTTTATGAGCATTTGCAAAATATTTATAGAAATAATTTTCTCCAAACTTGCCTTCTACAGTTTCAGCATTGCTTGTAAAAATATCACTAATAGTTTGTACGTCTCCATCTCCATAGAGCAAAGTATTGGTAATTTCATTACCTTGGTTCATATAAGCTTTAGCTACTAAGAATGATAACAACTCTTTTTTAATTCTGTCTTTAACTTCAGAAGTTGTATTTTCATTTATGTTTCCAATTAATTGATCATATATTGTATTAAAAACTCTTGTAGAACTTGTTAAATGTTTCTGTAAGATTTTATTAGATCTCTCTAATATGTCAACCATATTACCTTGCCATGTACCTTTAAGTACTTCATCTATATTTTTTACAGCTGCTCCATCTTCCTTTAACTTTTTAATTTGATCCATTCTTTCAGACATTTCTACTGTTGAAGAACCAAATCCATTAACCATACCAGTTATAGCAGCTAAGTTTGCAGTATAACCTGTAATATTATTAGCTATTAAAAATTCTCTAAATATTGCATCATTATCACCCTCAGACATTTCTTCTCCATTTGCGGCTTTTTCAAGCATCTCTAAAGTTACTTTCTTAGTAGTTGGTTTAGTAATGTTTTTAATAAAAGCACCAGGTGACATATCTTCTTGTTTATATGCTTCTTTAATTTTTGGATGATTTATTAATAAACCTGCTTGATATAAAGGCATACCTAATGCTACCATATTAGTCACCAAACCAATATTTCTCACATTTAATCCTGCCTTACCTGCATATCTTTCTTTGGCATTATCTGTCATCATGGTAATTAATGATGATATAACATCTTGTATTCTTTTACCGTCTGTTGTTCTTAACTTTCCAAACTCATTATATTTAACACCAGCAACCTCAAGAATACCACCTTTTTTTACTACAGCTTTTACTTTAGCTTTCTTTTCACCTAATAAACTTAAATAAAGATTAGCTTTCACAACAGGACCAATTCCCGCAGCTCCTGCTTTATTAGATCTAAATGAATAAAACTTACCAAGTAAACTATTATGTGAAAGACTCTCTTCATTTCCAGCTTCTCTAATAGCTGGGATATTTCTTAACTGATCTACAACTTCTTTTACAGCATCTAATGTTGCAGGTTGATATGCAATAGGAGTTCCTGTAGTGGATGTTGTCATATTAGAATTACCAAGTAACTCATATTTATAATCAAGTATTTTATTATTAATTGGTGCAGAATACGCTATACCGTCAAAATTATCAAATTCAGATTTATTTGTTGGTAAACCTAATACTCTTAATGCTCTTACTGCATTATCTGATAAATTAACATCACCAAATTCAACATCATTTACTTCTTCACCTTCTGCTTTAATAGCTGCTTCATTATAAATAGTTCCTTTTTTACCTACTTTACTATTTACATATCTCACATAATCATCAAAGTTATCTTGATATTCTTTTAATTCACCAGCTTCTTCATAAAATTCTTTATTGTGAATATACAACTTATCAATATCAAAATCTGATCCTGCTATTTCAACAAGTTCTTTGGCTGTTACAATATTAGATCCGTAGTAAGCGGGCATAAAATCTACAACTTTTATATTAATAGATGAGTGCTTATCTTGAGAAGGTATTCTAATACCAAACATTTTTGATAATACTGATGGTATAGATCCATCTGTTTTACTCAAGTCAATACTTTCTTTATGATGAGGTGGTAGTATTGCTTCAGTATATCTATTACCATCTTCATCTAATAAACCGTGTCTTAATTCATCTACAATAATTACACCTTTTCCATTAGACTTTGCTATAGCATCACTAAGATCAGATAAAGTATTCCATTCTGTAATATCTTCTTCACTATAATTCTTTTCAAAATCTAAATCCCTTATAACTTCTTGTCTACCTAAGTTATCTCCATCTAATGAATATACTTTTCTATAAACTTTAACTCCAAAATCAGATACAAGGGCTGCAGATATACCTGGTATTTTTTCTTTTACAGTATGATTAGCAAGATAATTAATAAATAGCTGTTCATATTTATCAACAGCAATTGGATTATTTAATTCGTACTTAGCTGTACCATCATCATTAAGCTCAAAAAACTCTCTCAACTGACTGTTAGATTGTGATGCATCTAAACTTGCTTGAGCATATCTAAGAAATGGTGATATATCTCCTTCTAATAATTTTTCAACATTATCCATGTTAAGATTCTGTCTATCTATTATAGCTTTATTATATTCTCCAACCACATCAGCTAGTTCATCAGCTTGTTCAGCTGTAATAATTGTTTTCATTTGAGTTGGATCTGATATTTCCATTTTATTAGATGGATTTATCATTTGCAATCTCATATGTTCTGGAGATAGTTTTGTTATTTTATTTTCAGGAACTTCACCTTCACTTATAATATCCTCTGATCTAGATATATTAACCTTTTTCATTTTAAGAGCTGTCAATGGTAAAGCAATACCTATTGTATTTTCTGTGGAATTTTCCTCCATTGCTTGCATCTTAACTCTAAGATTATGTAAACCTTCTTTACTTGGCTTTGCTTTTGTATAATTAGATTCCGCAGTAGATGTAAATTCTTTTGTTAATGTAAAAAGAGACATCTTAGCATATGTTTGTCCATCAAAGTAAACATACTTCTTGGAGTTTATCATTGCCTGTTCTTGTGCGTACCCTTTAGATTGATCATCACCTAAATAATCTTTTGCAGATATTCTTAAACCTTCAGCATTTTCTACTGCATTTATTAATCCATATTGAGCTTCAGTTTGAAGTCTACCAACACCAAACTGCATATATTTAAATGCTTTAGGAGTAATATAACCTTGTGCATCTGCCTGATCTATACTTTCACCAGTTACAGATGATATACCTCTTGGATCTGTAAATTCAATTGCTGAAATATTACTTAAAGGCTCTATCCCCATTTTTTCATTAATAATATCTACAACAACATTAGGACCTTGACCAGTTTGTGCTTTTGCTCTCTTAACTGCGTCAACTGCATCTTTTAAAGTTACAGCTTCATCTCCTAATAGTATTTCGTTTATTGCTGTAGTATTTATTAAATCATTTATAAAAATCTGCTTTAGATTAAATTTTACATCATTTGGTTTTATGTTTAACAGTTTCTCTGATTCTATAGATTCAGCTGTTCTAACACCTCCTACATCTAAACCTTTAGTAAGATATGAACTCACATCATCTATATTTACTTCATTTAAGAATAAATCAAACTCAGTGTCTAATCTATCTTCAATAACTTTATTTAATGCACCTAAACTTTTTCCTGCTTTTTTTAATGCTTCTTCAAAAGATATATTATTATCTTCTCTTGCTACACTAATCATATTAGATTGTATATCACCTAAATATGCACCTGTATTATAAAATGTAAATGCTTTACCTGCTGTATTATATATTTGACCACTTTTATCAGCATTATAATCAGCTATTAATTCAGAAGGTTCTGGGCCTTTTTTAAGTTCTGTTTTAATTCTTTCAAACTCTGATCTTATATTATCTGATATAGCTTTTACAGCTTCAGCAGTAACCTTATCTTTTTTACCAAATTTATTAACAGCCTTTATAACTGGTAAATTTATTGAATCACTTTGATTTGATGCCTCCACTACTCTAAGCATTGATGGAGCTAATGCCGTTTTATCTTCACCAGACTCAACAGTATTTGCAAGTTTTCCAGACTTACTATTATAAGCATAAGTATATAAACTTATTAAAGTATTTAGAAATTGTTCTGGAGAAAGATCTCCATATTTAACACCTTTTGATTTATCTGACTCTACAGTAGTTATTGAATAATCTTCATTACTCTCAATATTTTGTGATTGTTTAAATCCTGATATTTTTAAAACTTTTAATCTATCTTCTGCTGATAATGCTTTAAAGAAAGGACTATTAATTAAATAATTAAATGGAAGAGTTTCTTTCATATTAGAAATGACAGCACCATCACCTTGAGAATCATTAAGTTTATTTATCTCAACTAAATTATAACTTGGTTGTTGATGAGCATATACAAAGTTACCTTCTGGATTTCTAAATATAGAAGCACCTACAGATTCATCAAAGAATGCGTTTTCAACTGAAATCTTTTTTAATCTTCCTGCTACGCCATCTTTTTCATTTGTCAGTATATTATTTGCTGAGACTGCTTTTCTTATTTGCTCTACATCATTCTTTTCTAAAATACCCTCATCTGCATAAACAGATGTAAAATCTTTTTGAGAATCAGTGTATTTATCCTTACTCTGAAGAATGCTATTTTTTAAATAATTTTGAGATAAGCTAATTCCAACATAATCTCTCAATACTTCTGCAGTATCATTAATTACGTTATCCAAACTATTATCATCTATTTCATCAGCTTCTATTGCATCTTGCAATTTTTCTAAAGAACTACTAACAATATTTCTATTAGCCTCAATCTTTAAAGTTGAATTATATTTTGTAAATATTGTTTTTGACCAATCATCATATTGTGTATTTGCATCATCCCTCATTGCAGCACTATAAGAAACAACTCTACCATCAGAATCTGATCTATGTACAAAAACATAATCTGCAACATAGTTTTCAAAACCTTTTATAAAAGACATGTATAGTTTTGAATCCTCAACTCTTTGGATATCATCATTTACAAAATCTTCTATGGTTACTCCTAAGTCTAAGAAAAGCCTATCCATAACAGCTTTTGTTTGTGGATTGTATCTAGAATAGAAAAATAAATTCTGCATCATTTTTTTTGGATCAGAAGTATTCTTAGCAGCTTTCAAGAACCCATTATATGCTTTAGCAAAATCAACAGGTACTCTTATTTGGACACCGTCTTTTACATACTCATTACCAAACCAATCTTTTTCTGCTAACGTTGTTGTTCCAATATACTTTCTTAATAAAACAGGTAGATTATCAAATCCTCCAACCATATCAGCACTCTTATCATACTGATAAGTATTTCTTAGTCCATATTCATTTTCAAATTCATTTGCTTCTTGTTCTATAGTTTGTATTTTTAAATCATACAACTTAAGTTGCTCAACAACTTCTTCTTCTATAATATTAGAGAAGTTAGTAAATGCACTATTAAGTTCTTTTAATAGCTGTTTATCTAACTCATTTTTATTTTCATTGATGGTATTATTAGGATCATAAAGATCTGCAAAATCATTTATTGAATCAGATACTGCTTTATTTATATTAAAAGGGCCATCATTTTCTATATCATGATTCATTTCCTTATTAAGTATATCAGCAGTTATACTAGCAACTAATGTCTTTGACATATCTGAATTAAGATATTCAAAACCAAAATCACCTGTTTCAAAATTTGCAATTCTTGCTTTAGGTATAATCTTATTAGCATTTATATTAATACCAGTATTTGCCTGGTTAGTAAATTGATTAGTTGCTATAGAAGCAGACTTGAACTTACCTGAATCAATTGACTCATATAATGTTTGCAACTCAGTTGAAGAATAACTACCTAGTACCTTTTTGATTAAATCTATTATCTTATTAAATAATGACTTAATAAAAGAATCTGTCTTTGTTGATCTTGGACTAGCTTTAAACTTTTCAAACTCATCAGCCATATACTCCTCTAAGTAAAGTTCTTTTAGCATCTTATCACTCATATTACTATAAGCCTCATTACTATTTCTAAAACTTTTTAACTCACTGTTTAAAGTCTTACCTTCTTTCTTTAGTTTGGATCTAACTTCTTTAACTGCAACAGATCTATACTTAGCTTGTTCCTGATCAGTTAACATCATTCTATACACACCGTGAAAAGCTTCATGATATTTAAATGGAGATTCAGGTGTAGTATATATAGTCCCTTTTAGATTATAACCACCAGCTAAGTTTTCTAAGTCTAAAACAAAAGCACCTACTCTAATACCATTAGATCTTAAATTGTTTGCAAGTGTATTAAGATTACCTGTTACTATATAGTCAGGTAGATTAGCAGCCATCCAGTTATTAAACTCATCTATTGATGTTATATTCTCATCACTAAAATCAGATACATATTTAAAAGCACTACTTAATTGTTCAATTAAATTATTAGCTTTCTTATTAAGTTTCTTTTTTTCTTTTGGATCTTCTTCAGTTTTAAGTTTTGTTTGTACATCCTTTAACTCTTGTTGTAAATTTTGTACTTGAGGGTTAGCTAACGCACCTATAGTATTAGCAACATTTATAGATTTATCAAGATCTTGCTTAGTACTTTCTTGTACAACTTTTGGTACAGGTTTCTTATTCTCTCTAAGACTAGCAGCATCTTTAACTTGTTGAATTTGCGTACTATGTTTTGCTACAAGTTCAGTACTATAACCTTTTCTAATTGATTTACCAATATTAGTATCTGTATCTTCAATTAAATTTTCTGGAGTTATGTTAGATTGATCAAAGCTGGCTAACATATCGTATATTTTAAACTCAGAGTCTCTTTTAAGATTTTCTTTTGCTTCAGGTTTTAAATTAGGATCTTCTAGTTTAGATTTAGCTGTGTTGTTTATTAGCTCTTGTTGTTTTACAAGTAATGCTTTAAAATCTGCTGTTATATCTTTAGTTTCTATTTTATCTATATTTTGAAGTTCTGCAGAAGTTGTATAAAGTGTCTTATCTATTACTTGAGCTTGTCTTTTTTTATCATATACATTAATATAAAGGTCACCCTTCTGTGTAAGATTAACATTAACTACATAGTTACGTTTATTAGCTGATAAATAAAACTTATCATTAAATCTTCTATTAAATTCTATAGCTACATCTTTATTAGGTTGTTTACTTAATTCTCTTGAAACAGCAATCAATTCTTTTATTAAAACAACTTGTCCTTCTTCATCTATTGTTTTTTGCTTTAATGGTATGTAGGTTATAACACCATTATCTTCTTTAACAATAGCTGCATATCTTTGAAATCTTGCATTTTGATACTTACCATAAGCTTCATTTATTACTTTCTTTTTAAAGTTTTGAGATTCTTTGAATGGAAGTTTTTTGCCGTCTTTGTCTACAATATAAATCTTAGTATCAATGTTACTTTTATCTATTCTAGTATTAACCATTAATACATAATTACCATCATATGTTTGTACATCTAAATCACTAAGTTTATTTCTACCTTCTGCTTCAGCCAGTAAACCACCTTCGGTCTTTATTTTAAAGTTCTCAAAGTCTTTTACTGTATATGTTGCTTCAGATTTTTTTCCTAGTTTTTTATCTAGTTCATCTAAAAAGGCTAACTGCGTTGCATATTTGTTTCTGTACTCTTCTAAACTATCTTTATTTTTATAGCTTTTTACATCAACATATTTAGCTAACTCTTCATCAGTTAGTGTTAAAGGATTTAATGCTTTATCAGATCCAGGCAATACAAAGTCATAAGATGTATTTCTTAGAAATCCTAATTGACCATTTCTATTTTTAAGATTTTCAGCATCTGTCTCATTTAATCTTTCAAGAACATTAGGTAAATCATTTTCGTTTATAACAAATTGAATAAAAAACTTTTCAGTTTTCATTTTAATGTTATTATTAATTTCTTTAGACTTATCTTTTTTACCTAAACCTTTATTAGTTCTTTTATTACCGCCTTCATTTCTTTTAACATTGATAGTTAAATTATTAAGTTCTTCTGGTGTAAGTACTTCTTTTACAGCAGTTAACAACTCTTGACCAACTCCTTCTTCATTTGTATATATTTGTACAGGTTCTTTTTGATTTACTTTTGCTACATTAGGATTAGCTACATTTATATCTAAATCTTGAATTTCATATTCATATTCAAATTCACCTACTATGGAAGTTTGTCTTTCCTCAGCTGTTCTTGTTGCACGTTTGTCACCAAGTTTATCTTGTGAAGTTACAGGTAATAAATATATAAAACCATCATTAGCAAAATCTGACTTAGTAGATGCAACAATAAAGTTCTCACCTTTACCTTCTCCTCTAGTTTTTTTAACAATCTTACCATATGCAACTTCAACAGCACCTACGTTATATGGTTCTGTTTGTTTATATAGTTTTGTTATTTTATTACGCTCTCCTTTGGCAAGATCCAGTGAAGTTCTTGATAACTGAGCATCGGCTGCATTTAATATTTCTTGTTTTATTGGTTGGTTCTGTTTATCTCTAAGTTCATATATAAACTCATTTGACCCTTCACCAACAGGCATCTCATATATATCAATAATACCTCCAGTAGAAACTGGCTTAGTGCTAGTTTTTCTTACATAATCTGTAAAATCTGATATAGTTAATTTTGCTTCATTTAAAATATCTATAACATCTGGATTGTCAATCTGACTATTTAACCATCTTTTAAATCCTTTATCTACCATATAATTAGGATCATCCTTTTCTAATGTAGATCCCCATAATCTTTTAATAGTCTTATAAGCTTGTTTAAATTCATTAGCTTGAGGAGTCTTAACCCAATCATTGATTATACTATTATTATCAGTCTTACTAATTATATCATTATAATATTTAGTAAGGAATTCTTTTAAAACTCTATGATGAGTAGGATCAACGTTAGTTAAACTGAAGTCTGTCCATGAAGCTAACTCATCTTGAACAGCTTCTTGTTTAGCAGATCTTACAACATCTTTTTCTTCTTTTTTAATTTCTTCTGCTTTCTTTTGATCAGCTTGTTTCTTTTCTTCACTCTTCTTATTCTTTTCTAACTCAGAAGTTTTCTTAAATACATCTTCCATTTGCTTAACAATTGCAAATGCTTTAGCATCGTCAACTTCATTTATAGGCCCTTTATCTGTAAAGTAATTAAGCTTACTCATGTCTGGTGCATCTTTAGAAAACTCTGATACAGATTCTGGATCCATGTAAATACCTTCTTTATACAGTTTATTTAAGAATGTATTCTTTTCTTTATTAAAAATATCTTTACTTAATGATTCTCTAAATATTTCTCTGTTCTTTTTATAAGTATCTTGGAAGTATTTATATTGAGATTCAAAAATATCATTTGCAATCTGTGGATTATTTAAAGCCAATATTGCTTTTGTATATAAATCAGCTCTATCTTTTAGATTATATCCATCTACAATTTTATCATGTACTACATCAAATCTATTATTGTCTGGAAATACGTCTTTACTCTTACCTAGAAAGTCAATATATTTTCTTAGATGTTTTTTAGTATTTGATTTTAATTTTTCTTTATTAAACTCTAAACCCTCTTCTTTACTTTCTTCTAAACTTTTTAATAATGCTTCATTGTATTCTGATAATATATCTCTTTTAGCTATTTTATCTTCTTTAATTTTTTTGTTTTCTTCACTATCATCTAAAACATCAATTTCATTATTTAATGAATTAAGTTCTTTTGATAAAGAAATAGGATCAAGAAGAACAGTTAAATCTGTAGCGGCAATATTTTTTAATATAGGATCACTTGCTAATTCACCTGTAATACTTTCAAATCTTTCTAATGACCTTTTAAAAGTATCTTCTGTAAACATCATTAGAAATTTATAGTGATCATAAGATGCTTTTTTCATTACTTCTTCTCTATAAGCTCTACTACCTACATCATATAAAGATGGGTTATATGGATTTTGATATTTACCATCATAAGCTATAAATGCTTTTTCCATTGCATTTATTTGTTTTTGCTGATCCATTAATCTTTCTCTTATCTTTCCATTTTGCATATCTTCTTTTGATGCAGATGGAAATGCCTGAGCAAGTTCTTCGTCTGTTAATTTTAATAAATCAGATACCATACTTTTATATTCTCCTTGCTTATCTGTAGAGAATATGTTATATAGATTTTGGAACTTAGAGTAATCAACCTGATCTATATAGTCCATTGCATTATTACTATTAGCATCTGCTGCTCTTGCTGTAGTATTTTGTATTGTATGTGCAAGTTTGTTTTTGTCAAATAAAGCCATTGGATTTTCAGCCATCTGATTCCAACCTTTATTCATTGACTCTACATAGTTATTAATTAACTCTTCCTTATTAGCTTTATAAGCTTCATATTTATCTCTTGTTGGTTTAGAAACTTTTGAAAATATTTTACCTCCTCCACTTTCATATAGATTTGGCATACCTTGAAATAAAATCTTTGATTGCACAGATCCCATACCCCCAATAAGAAAACCACTCATAAATGTTTCAAAACCTTGACCGGTTATTTGAGAACTTATGGCATTATTTAAAGAAAGATTAAACAGGTCATGACCTCTTGAAGTAGGATCATTAATTAATTCAGTATAGTAGCTTTTTGTTCCAACTTGTATAGCCTCTTGAGTTAGTTCTTGAACACCTTCTCCTATATTAGCACTAAAGTATCTTAATGTTCCATAACCCGCACCTCTTAAACCACCTTTAAAACCAGCTGCTTTTATTTGTTTAAGACTACCTTTAAGACCTCCTCCAACATATTCAAAAGGACTTCTTGTAATTTTACCTGTGGCATCTTTCAAAGGTTTAGTTCTAAGAACTCTACCCGCATAACCAGAAACAGGATCTTTAAATACTTTATTTAAAAGAGGATTACGGCCTTTTAAAGCAGTACCAATTGTTAATTGATTTGTTGCATATATAACAGGAGCATTAAGCATAGTAGTGTAAAAAGTGCCTTCTGCTGCATTTTGCTGTATTTCATTAAAGTCTTCTGAAGATAAAGCTATACCTTCTTTATCTCTCATTTTTATAGAAATACCTTCATTCACTATATCATTGTAAACAAAACCACCTTCTAATCTAGACTCACCTAAAGCAAGATTTAAAGCTCTCATATCTCTATAAAGAGATCCTGCAAATCTTGAACCCTTAGCCATATTGGTCATATTCTGAGCCACATTCTTTGATGACTTAAATGCTTTATATGTATCCAATGTATTAGGAGCAATAATTCTACCCAATACATTACCACCTTGTTTTGCTGCACTTCTAAAACTTTTAAGTTTATTTATGTCTCTCATACCATTAAGCATAGCTCTACTACCTTGATAAACTTTTCCAAGTGAAAAAGATTGACCAATTGTTTTAGCAAGTCTAGCTGCATTAAAACCTGTACGTGCTATAGCAACTGCATCTGATGCTGGATTTAAACCACCCTGTAAAGCAGCAGCACCCCATAGTACAAGTTCTTCTAAAGCAATACTACCCACAATACCAGTAGTATATCCAAAGTTTAATCCAGTGTTCATTAAGAATGGCATAACACCTTCTCTAGAAGTCATACCAATATTCATTGCCTCTTCATATTCTAATGCTGATGATAAATCACCTGAACTAAAATAATCATTGCCAGTAAACATATCACCTATTGATCTATATCCTGACATAAAACCTGTACCTGCTAAATTCCAAAATTGATCCCACATTCTTACACCATCATCCCATGTTGAAGAGTTTTCGTTATAATATTGTTCATTGTTAGCATAAGGATGAAATCCTAAATCATTAAAACTTGGATGATTATAATATCTATCAAAATTTGTTGACTTTCTGCTAGAGTATATAGGATCTTCAACAACCGGTATGTCACTTACAGCATCTGCCGCTTCACTATAACTAGTACTCAAGTATCTTGATATACCATCAGAAGTTGTTAAGTCTGGTGGTAATTGTTGTTTCATTGGATCATACCCTGGTGTTGCTTGTGTAGGATATGGTGAATTCATATTACCTAATGCATCAGGTGCAAATCTATTTAATGATGGTGCAGCCGCATTAATCATTTTTACATACTCTGTATCTAAATTAGGATCTAAAGTCTCTAATTCATTAGGTATTGGCATATCATAAATAGTCTCATATTTAAGATTACTACCTGGAAGTAATCCTGAATTGTTCATCATCTCATATGATGTTGGTACAGGATTAACTAAATCATTGTATAAATTTGTCTCTTCTGACATGTTTATGGTTTTATGGATTTTCAGTTACTGTACTTTCTTTTGCATGCATTTGCTTTTGTCTTATTAAATTAATAAGTGCAATTTGTTCTAACTTAGCAGTCTGTACATTAACAAGTTGATCTAATGCTTCTTTTGGTAAGCCGTCTTGATATAGCTGTTGACTAGCATTCATTGGAGGCTGTGGTATTTGTTTATAATCAGGTTTACCATTCATATCTACAACCTGAAGAGCCGTTGTATTTATTATATAGTCTCCATTACGGTCTTGATGTATTTTAACCCAACCACCATTCTGAACAGTTTCAAGATGTTGTTTATTATCTGAGTTCTCAATAAATGATATAACAGATGATGAATTATAAACACCTTCTCTATACCTACCCTGATCAAGGTTTTTATCAAATGTTAGATTAATAGTATAATCTGATGATGCTGCTATTTTTTTATCTAATATTTCTGTATCTAAAGCACCTTGACTTACTCCTTCTTCATAAGTTTTTAACCATTTAGGATTAAACTTAATTTGATATCCAGCTTTAGTTGTTTCTACACCACCAGTAGGATCATAAGCATTTATATAACTTATTTCAGCAATTGGT